>JAAUYD010003465.1_pt1 | contig 11558 bp, 10 predicted proteins | sample 7278101 | NCBI WGS metagenome assembly JAAUYD01 (sample SAMN14350128, study PRJNA611818) | marine sediment metagenome | isolation source: surface marine sediment (0.6m) | place: French Polynesia: Moorea | collected 2018-08 | reverse complement strand
CGACCTCGACCAGACGCTGCCGCGCTTCGCGGAGGCGCTGGACTTCCTGCGCGAGGTGACGGCCAACGGCGGCAAGGTGCTCTTCGTCGGCACCAAGCGTCAGGCGCAGGCCTCGGTGAAGCTCGAGAGCGAGCGCGGCCGGCAGTTCTACGTCAACAACCGCTGGCTCGGCGGCATGCTGACGAACTTCAAGACGGTCAAGAAGTCGATCGAGCGCTACAAGGGCCTGCTCGAGACGCTGGCCGACGAGGAGAAGGTGGCGGAGCTGTCCAAGAAGGAGCTCTCGCGCATGAACCGCCTCGTCGAGAAGTACGGCAAGTCGCTCGAGGGCATCCGCGAGATGACGCGCCTGCCCGACTGCCTCTTCGTGCTCGACGTCGGCCGCGAGCAGATCGCGGTGACCGAGGCGCGCCGGCTCGGCATCCCGATCGTCGCGGTCGTGGACTCGAACTGCAGCCCGGACGACATCGACTTCGTCATCCCCGGCAACGACGACTCGACCCGCGCGATCCAGCTCTACTTCGCGCGCGCCGCGAACGCCTGCCTGGAAGGCGACGAGGCGAACCAGGAGCGCATCAAGGCCGAGGCGGCGGAAGAGGATCGGCGCAAGGCCGAGGCCGCCGAGAAGGCGCACACGCCGGCGGGCCGCAAGGTCGTCGACATCCAGCCCGACGCACAGCGCGGTCGCGGCGCGGCGTCCTTCGGAGGCCGGCGAGAGGAAGAGGCACCGGCCGGGCCGGCGGCGGCTCCCGCCGCGGCACCCGCGCCCGAGGCGGCGCCCGCCCCGGCGGCGGACGCGCCCGCCGAGAAGAAGGAGTAGTCGAGCCGTGGCAGCGATCAGCGCAGCAGCAGTGAAGGAGCTCCGGGAGATGACCGGGGCCGGGATGATGGATTGCAAGCGCGTGCTCAGCGACGCCGACGGCGACGTGCAGAAGGCGGTGGAGCTCCTGCGCGAGCGCGGCCTGGCCAAGGCCGGCAAGCGCGAGGGGCGCGCCACCAGCGAGGGCGTGATCGCCATCGCGCTGGACGGCGGCAACGGCGGCATGGTCGAGCTCGGCTGCGAGACCGACTTCGTGGCGCGCACCGACGACTTCGCCTCGCTGGCGAGCGGGCTGGCCGGCGTGGCCGCCAGCGACGCGTCGGTGGACGGGCCGGACGCGCTGCTCGAGCGCTCCCTCGACGGCGAGAAGATCGCCGACCGCGTGACCGCCGCGATCGCCAAGCTGGGCGAGAACGTGGTGGTGAAGCGCGTGGTGCGGCTCTCCGTCGATGGCGGGCACGTCGGTGGCTACGTGCACGCGGGCGGCAAGCTCGGCGTGCTGGTCGGCCTCGCGAAGGCCGGCGGCGACGCCGAGGGGCTCTCGAAGGACCTGGCCATGCACGTGGCGGCGGCGGATCCCTCGCCGGTGGCGGTGACCCGGGACGGCGTCGACGCGGAGCTGGTCGAGGGCGAGCGCAAGATCTATCGCGCCCAGGCCGAGCAGGAGGGCAAGCCCGAGAAGGTCATCGACCGCATCGTCGAGGGGAAGATCAACAAGTTCCTCGCCGACGTCGTGCTGGTCGACCAGCCCTTCGTGAAGGACCCCGACAAGACGGTGAAGGAGCTGCTCGGCGACGCCGAGGTCACCGGCTTCGTGCGTTTCAAGCTCGGAGAAACGGCCGAGGCCTAGGCGCCCCGGCCGGCGGGGCGACGGAGTACGCGTGAAGGCGGCCTACCGCAGAATCCTGGTCAAGCTCTCCGGCGAACGCCTCGCCGGCGACGGCGGCTTCGGCATCAGCCCGACGGTGATCGCCGACATCGCGCGGGACCTGCGGGACGTGCACGAGCTGGGCATCCAGGTCTGCGTGGTGATCGGCGGCGGCAACGTGATCCGCGGCATCGACGCCGCGAGCCAGGGCCTCGACCGCACCAGCGCCGACTACATGGGCATGCTGGCCAGCGTCATCAACGCCATGGCGCTGCAGGACGCCCTCGAGAAGCAGGGGCTCGCCACCCGCGTGCTCTCGGCGCTCGAGATCTCCGCGGTGGCCGAGCCCTACATCCGGCGTCGCGCGGAGCGTCACCTCGAGAAGGGACGCGTGGTGGTGTTCGCCGGCGGCACCGGCAACCCCTACTTCTCCACCGACACCGCGGCGGCGCTGCGCGCGGCGGAGCTCGGCTGCGAGATCATCCTGATGGCGAAGACCGGCGTCGACGGCGTCTACGACGCCGATCCCAACGTGGATGCCAACGCGAAGCGCTACGACGTGCTGGCCTTCGACGAGGCCATCTCGCGCAATCTCCGCGTGATGGACCAGACGGCCCTCGCGCTGTGCCGCGAGAACAGCCTGCCGATCATCGTCTTCGACAGCGGCGTGCCCGGCAACCTGCAGCGGGTCGCGTCCGGCGAGGACGTCGGAACGCGCGTCGGGCCGCGCAACGGCTAGGGCGGCCTGCGGGCCGAGGAGCAGAGCATGTCCCAGGAAGAGGTGGATCTCGTCATCGACGAGGCCAAGGAATCGATGGAGAAGGCGCTTCGCAGTCTGCGCGCGGAGCTGCAGAAGGTGCGCACGGGCCGCGCCAGCACCACGCTGCTCGAGGGCATCCAGGCCGACTACTACGGCACGCCCACGCCGCTCAACCAGATGGCGAACCTGACCACGCCGGATCCGCGGCTGATCGTGGTGAACCCCTTCGACAAGAGCGCCATCCAGGCGATCGAGAAGGCGATCCAGGCCTCGGACCTCGGCCTCACGCCGAGCAACGACGGCAAGGTCGTGCGCATCCCGATCCCGGCGCTGACCGAGGAGCGCCGCAAGGACCTGGTGAAGCACGTCAAGTCGCTGGCCGAGGACCACAAGGTCGGCGTGCGCGAGGGGCGCCGCGACGCGCTCTCCATGCTGAAGGACCTGATCTCCGAGGGCACCGTCCCGCAGGACGACGGTCGCCAGGCCGAGAAGAAGATCCAGGGCCTCACCGACGACTACGTCAAGCAGATCGACGAGCTCGTGACGGCGAAGGAGGAGGAGATCCTCCAGGTCTGATGGCGACCACCGCTCTCGATCCCAAGGCGATCCCGCGCCACGTCGCCATCATCATGGACGGCAATGGTCGCTGGGCCGAGGAGCGCGGCGAGTCGCGCGTGGAGGGGCACCGCGAGGGGCTCCGGTCCGTCGAGGCGATCGTGCGCGCCGCCCACGAGCTGGGCATCGAGACGCTCACCCTCTACGCCTTCTCGCTGGAGAACTGGAGCCGGCCCAAGGGCGAGGTGGACACCCTGATGCAGCTGCTCGAGCTCTACGTGGCCGAGCAGCTGGACGAGGTGGATCGCAACGGCATCCGCGTGCGCGCCATCGGCCGCCTGGACCGCCTGCCGGCCTCCACCCGCGACGCGCTGCTCGGCGCCTGCGAGCGCACGCGCGACAACCGCGAGATGCAGCTGGTCTTCGCCGTGTCCTACGGCGGCCGCGCGGAGATCGTCGACGCGGCCCGGCGCATCGCCAAGGACGTGGAGGAGGGCAACGTGGATCCCGAGCGGATCGACGAGAAGACCTTTGCCGCCTATCTCTACGATCCGGAGATCCCGGACCCCGACCTGCTGATCCGAACCAGCGGAGAGCTGCGCGTGTCGAACTTCCTGCTCTGGCAGATCGCGTACAGCGAGATCTACGTGTGCGACACCCGCTGGCCGGACTTCCGCAAGAACCACCTCGTCGAGGCGATCGTCGACTACCAGCGCCGCGAGCGGCGCTTCGGGCTCACCAGCAAGCAGGTGCAGGCCTGAGCCCGCGCGGCCGAGGTCCCATGCAAGCCAAGCGACTGGCCATCCTCGGAAGCACCGGCAGCGTGGGCGAGCAGTCGCTGGCGGTGGTCGAGGCCTTTCCCGAGCGCTACCGCGTGACGGCGCTCGCCGCCGGCCGCCAGATCGAGAAGCTGGCGGGGCAGGTCGAGCGCTTCCGGCCGGAGCTGGTCGCCGTGGCGGAGCCCGAGGGGGCCGAGGAGCTGCGCCGCCGGCTCGCCGGGGACGCGCCGGAGATCGTGGTGGGCGCGGCCGGGCTCGACGCGGTCGGGTCCCACCCGGCCGACCTGGTGGTGTCGGGGCTGGTGGGTGCGGTCGGGCTGGCGCCCACGCTGGCGGCGATCCGCGCCGGCCGGGACGTGGCGCTGGCCAACAAGGAGGTGCTGGTGACCGCCGGCGCCCTCGTGCTGCGCGAGGTCCAGGCCCACGGCGTGACGCTCCTGCCGGTCGACAGCGAGCACTCGGCCATCTTCCAGTGCCTGGCCGGGCAGCGGCGGGAGGACGTGGCCAAGCTCATCCTCACGGCCTCCGGCGGGCCCTTCCGCACCTGGGACACGGCTCGGATTGCGCGCGCTACGGTCAAGGAAGCGCTCAATCATCCGAACTGGGACATGGGGCCCAAGATCACGATCGACTCGGCGACCCTGATGAACAAGGGGCTCGAGGTGATCGAGGCACGCTGGCTCTTCGACCTCGGGCCGGAGTTCGTGGACGTGGTGGTACATCCGCAGTCGATCGTTCATTCACTGGTGGAGTTCCGGGACGGCTCGGTGCTCGCGCAGCTGGGCCTGCCCGACATGCGCGTGCCGATCGCCGTCGCGCTGGCGCACCCGGAGCGGCTGCCCCTGGACCTGCCGCGCATGGATCTCGCGGCGCTCGGTCGGCTCGACTTCGCGTCGCCCGACACCAAGCGCTTCCCCTGTCTCGAGCTGGCCTTCGCCGCGCTGCGCGCGGGCGAGGCAGCGCCGGCGGTGCTGAACGCCGCCAACGAGGTGGCCGTGGCGGCCTTCCTGGAGGAGCGCATCGACTTCCCGGGCATCGCCGCGGGCAACGCCGCGGTGCTCGACGCCCACGCGCGACGCTCGAGCGGCGGCGCGCTGCGGGACCTGGACGACGTGGCCGAGGCCGACGGCTGGGCGCGCGCCCACGCCGAGGAGTGGCTGGCCGGCGCGGGAGGGGCCGCCTCGTGATCGGCGACTACCTGATCCCCGTCATCTTCCTGCTCTCCGTGCTGATCTTCGTGCACGAGCTCGGCCACTTCTGGGCGGCGAAGGCCTGCGGCGTGCGGGTGCTCAAGTTCAGCATCGGCTTCGGCTCGCCCATCGGCTTCGGCCGCTACCGCCTGCGCTGGGTGCGCGGCGACACCGAGTACGTCGTCGCCTGGATCCCGCTCGGCGGCTTCGTGAAGATGCTCGGCGAGAACCCGGACGAGGAGGACTCGCCGGAGGCGAAGGCCAGCCCGGAGGAGACGCTCGGGGCCAAGCCGCTCTGGCAGAAGCTCCTGATCGTGTCCGCGGGCCCGATCATGAACCTGGTGCTGCCGGTGCTGCTCTTCGTGGGCATGCAGTGGGTCGGCACGCCCGCGCCCGCGCCGGTGGTGGGCCTGGTCGAGACGGGCTCGCCGGCGGCCGCGGCCGGCGTGGAGCCCGGCGACCGGGTGCTGACGATCGGCGGCGAGCCGGTCACCTGGTGGCAGGACGTCTACCGCGCGGTGCGCGAAGGCGATGCCACCGCGCTCTCGCTCGAGCTCGAGGGCGCGGACGGTGCGGTGCGCGCGGTCGAGATCCCGATCCAGCGTCGACCGGGGCTCGATCCCTTCGGGCAGCCCGAGGAGGCCGGCTGGATCGGCGTGGCGCACTGGCGGCCCGCCGCGGTGCTGGCCCTGGCCTCGCCCGACGGACCGGCCGCCGAGGCGGCGGTGCGCTCCGGCGATCAGGTGCTCGCGGTCGGGGACGCCCCGGTCGACGACTGGTACGGCTTCGTCGAGGCCTACGCCGCCGTGTCCTCCGGCGTGGTGCAGCTCGAGCTCGCGCGGCTGCGCGACGGCGAGCGCGAGGAGCTGACCCTCGGCGTGCCGGCGCTCGGCAGCGTCGAGGCGCTGGGCGTGCTGCGCGCCGCCGCGCGCATCGGGGCGGTGTCCCCGGACTCGCCGGCCGAGCGCGCCGGCCTGCAGGCCGGCGACGTGATCCTCGCCTACGGCGGGAAGGAGATCACCTACTTCGACTCCTTCGCCCAGGCCGTGGCGACGAGCAAGGGCGAGGAGCGGCCGCTGCGCTTCCTGCGCGACGGCCGTGTCGAGGAGGTCGCCATCGCCGCCGAGCCGATCGAGATCGAGCAGGATCTCGCCGGCCCGCGCTATCGCCTCGGCGTGGCCGGAGCCAGCTCGCTGGTGCAGGGAGCCATGGAGACCGACCGGGTGCGCAACCTGGCGGTCAGCGTGCCGCGCGCCTTCGACATGACCGTCGACATCACGCGCATGTTCCTGCTCGGGCTCCAGAAGCTCGTCACCGGCGAGGTGTCGCGCAAGAACCTGGCCGGGCCGATCGGCATCGCGCAGATGGCCGGCGACGCGGCCAAGCGCGGCTGGGTCGACTACATGCGGCTGATGGTGCTGATCAGCATCAACCTCGGCATCCTCAACCTGCTGCCCATCCCGATCCTCGACGGCGGCCAGGCGGTGCTCTTCACCGTCGAGGCCATGAAGCGCTCGCCGCTCTCGCTGCGTGCGAAGCTCGCCTTCCAGCAGGTGGGCCTGACGGTGCTGCTGCTGCTGATGGGTCTGGCGTTCTGGAACGACCTGTCGCGGCTGTGGACCTCGGTGATGGGCTCGCTCTAGGGCGACCCGCCGGATCGCGAACGCCCATGTCCTTCCCCCTGCTGCTCGCGCTCGAGACCGCCTGTGGTACGCCCGCCGTGGCGCTGCTGCAGGGCGATGCGGTGCGAGCGACGGCGGAGGCGCCGGCCGGCTCGCGGGGCGCGGAGCAGCTGCTGCCCTGCATCGACGAGGTGCTGCGCGCGGGCGGCACGAGCCTCGATGCGCTGGAGGCGCTGGCGATCTCGATCGGTCCCGGCTCCTTCACCGGGCTGCGGGTCGGCGTCGCCACCGCGAAGGGGCTCGCCTTCGGCGACGCGCTGCCGGTGGTGCCGGTGCCCACCCTCGCGGCGCTGGCCCACGCCGCCGAGCTGCGCGACCGGCCCGTGGTGGCCGTGGTCGACGCACAGCGTGGCGAGCTCTACGCCGCGCTGTTCGAGAACGGCGTCGAGACGGGCACGCTCGGCGAAGCGGTCCACACCCGCGAGGCGCTGCGCGCCGCGCTCCCGGAGCACGCGGTGGTGGTCGGTCCGGCACGCGAAGCCGTCGTCGACGGCGCCCCGGCCCCGCCCACGACGCCGCTGGTGGTGAGCGTCGGCCGGCTCGGGGTCGAGGGCCTCGCCCGCGGCGAGGCGGTGAAGGCCTCCCGGCTGGTGCCGCGCTACGTGCGGCGTGCCGAGGCCGAGGTGCAGCGCACCGGCCAGCGCTTCGAGTAGCGCCGGCCGCGGATCAGCCAGGCTGGCCCGCGTGCCAGAAGGCGTGGACGCCGCTCGAGATGCGCTCGGGCAGGGCGATGCGCGCCAGCGGGCCGTCCACGGGGTTCGCGGCGTCGAGGATCCAGCACTCGGAGCGGTCGTTCCCCACGTCCATGGTGAAGGTCACCAGGTAGCCGTCGTCCTCGGCCGTGCTGCCGAGGCGCGGGGCCATGACCGTCTCGCTGGCGAAGACGTTCTCGGGCAGGCGGAACACCTCCTCGCTGCCGCGCGCGAAGTCGCGCTTGATCACGCCCTCGAAGCCGAACCAGCCCTCGGCCGGCAGCGCCATGTAGGCGTAGCGATGGGGCCGGCCGCCATAGCGCCCGTTGATCATGCCGAACTCCTGGATCCGGTCGGAGAGGCACTCCTCGCGCGTCTCCCCGGTGCGCAGGTCGAAGCGCCAGCGGTGCAGCCGCGACTCCATGCTGTGGAGATCGAGGAAGCGGAACATCACCTGCTCGAGCGTCGCGTCCGGCAGCGGCTTCGGGGAGGGGTTGCCCTGGAAGAAGCCGTCGAGGACCACCTCGTCGCCGTCCTCGAAGGCGTTGACCCAGTGCAGCACGTAGGTGGGCGCCGCCTCGAACCAGCGCAGGTCCTCGGCCGTGCCGCGGCGCGGCAGGATCCCGAAGCGCGTCGGCAGCTCCGGGTGGTAGCGCGTCGCGTACTTCCCGCCGGCGAGCGCCTCGGCATCCCAGAAGAGTGGGCAGTCGTTCACGATCGCGTAGCTCTCGGTGAAGGCGAGGTCGTGGGGCAGTCGCGGGCCGGGCAGCGGAATGTCGGTGTAGTGGGCGAGGGCGCCGTTCGGATCGAGCACGCCGTAGTGCATGTAGGGCGCTTCGGTGCCGTAGTTGAAGAAGAGCAGCTCGTCGCTGACCTCGTCGACCTTGGTGTGTGCCGAGACGCCCTCGCGCGGGAAGTGCCCGCCGAAGTCGGCCTTGCCGCCGGGCTCCAGCGTGAAGGGGTCGCACTGGTAGAGATCGCCGCACAGGTAGTAGCTGGTGAGCGCCTTGCCCGCGTGCACCACCACGTCGGTGCTCGACGCGTCCTTCATGTTCGGGCGCGCGCCGAGGGAGCACTGCTGCCTGGCGAGCTTCGGGCTCTCCGCCGCGCCGCTGAAGAGCGCCTCGCCCGCCTCCCGCTCGGCCAGGAAGCCGTCGGTGGGGATGAAGCGGTTGCGGTAGACCGCATCGCCGTCCTGGAACGAGATGCTGTGCAGCATGCCGTCGCCGTCGAAGGGGTGGTAGCGCTGGATCGGCGGGAGGAGCGGGTTCTCCGTGTTGCGCAGGTAGCAGCCGGCCAGGTCGCGCGGGATCTCGCCCTCGACCTCGAGCTCCCACGCGTCGTACTCCGTCTGCTGCGGGCGCCAGGCGCCGCTGCGGTACGGGTGGGTGTCGTCCTCGGGAAGCCTGCTCTCGAAGCGCTGGTGGACCTGGACCTTCACGACGTCCTCCCGGCCCCCACCATACCGGGATCCGGCGCGACTGGGAGTCGCGGCGGCTGGAGTAGAGTGGCGCCATCCGAAGGGGAGGGCGACATGCAGATCGGCGTACAGACGGGCTTCACCGGCGCGACGCCCCCGGAGCAGATCGCCGCGACCGGGCGCATCGTCGAGGAGTGCGGCCTTCACTCGCTGTGGGTGCCGGAGCACGTGCTCTTCTTCCGCGAGTACGCCTCGCGCTATCCCTACGCCGCCGATGGCCGCATCCCCGGGGATCCGGACGGGGTGATGGAGCCCTTCACGGCGCTCGCCTTCCTCGCCGCACACACCGAGCGGCTGCGGCTCGGCACCGGCATCTGCATCGTTCCGCAGCGCAATCCGATCTACACCGCGAAGCAGGTCGCCGACGTCGACTACCTGTCCGGCGGGCGCGTCGATTTCGGGATCGGCGTCGGCTGGCTGCGCGAGGAGTTCGCGGCGCTCGGCGTGCCCTGGGCACGGCGGGGCGACCGCACCCGCGAGTGCATCGGCGTGATGAAGACGCTCTGGTGCGACGAGGTGTCGTCCTTCGAGGGCGAGTTCTACTCCCTGCCGGATTCGCTGCAGAACCCCAAGCCCGTGCAGAAGCCGCACCCGCCGCTGCACATCGGGGGCGAGAGCGATGCCGCGCTGCGCCGCGTCGCCGAGCTCGGCAACGGCTGGTTCACCTACAACCAGACACCGGAGGCCCTGGGCGAGCGGCTGCCCGCGCTCGACGCGGCGCTGGAGGCGGTGGGACGATCCCGGCGCGACGTGCGCCTGACGGCCGCGCCGCGGGACAAGGCGGACCCCGCGCTGGTCGACCGCTTCCGGCAGCTCGGCGTGGACGAGCTGCTGCTGCCGCTCTTCGCGCGCGACGAGGACGGGCTGCGCCGCCGCGCCGAGGGTCTGGCGGAGCTGGCCGCCTAGCCTTCCTGCGCCGCGGCGCGTTCTTGGCGCGCGAGGTGGGCGCGCAGGCGTGCGAGGCCCTCGCGCATGTCGACCCGGGGCACGTAGCCCAGGTCGCGGCGTGCGGCGGAGAGGTCGTACCAGTGCGCCGTGGCGAGCTGCCGCGCCGCGAAGCGCGTGAGGGGCGGCTCCTCCTCGCGGCCGGTGACGCGGTAGAGCAGCTCGGCGGCGGCGCCGGCGAGCCAGGCGATGCGCGCCGGGACCCGACGGCGCACGGGAGGAAGCCCTGCGGCGTCGAGGAAGGCGTCGAGCAGCTCGCGCGCCGGGAGCGGCTCGCCCTGGGCGATGAAGTACGCGCGCCCCGCGCAGGCGGCGCCGGGCGCGAGTCGCTCCGCGGCGAGCAGGTGGGCGTCCGCCGCGTTGTCGATGTAGGTCATGTCCACCCGGTTCTCGCCGGAGCCGACCAGGGCCAGCCGGCCGGCGCGTGCGCGATCGATCAGGCGCGGCAGCAGCTGGTTGTCCCCGGGGCCCCAGACGAGGTGCGGGCGCAGCGCGACGGTGGCCAGCGCGTCGTCGTTCGCGGCCAGCACCTCGCGCTCGGCCATGGCCTTGGTCTCCGGGTAGGCCGCCTCGAAGTGCGTGGCGTAGGGCAGGGACTCGTCGCCGCCCTCGATGTCGCCGCCGGTGTGCACGACGCTCGGCGTGCTGGTGAAGACGAGGCGCCGGACCCCGTGGCTCCGGCACGCCTCGATGACGTTGCGGGTGCCCGTCACGTTGGTGCGCACGAAGGCCTCGCGCGGGCCCCAGCCGCCCACGCGGGCGGCCACGTGGAACACGACGTCGCAGTCCGCGACGGCGTCGCGAACCGCGTCCGCGTCGCCCACGTCGCCGCGCAGCGGCACGATCCCCCACTGCGCGAGCTCGGGGTGCGCGCCGCGCGACAGGCTGCGGACCTCCGCGCCCAGGCTGCGCAGGCGACGCGCGATCGCGAGCCCGAGGAAGCCGGCGCCGCCCGTGACCAGGGCCTTCACGCCGGCGAGGCCCCTCCGCGCCAGCGCAGCCGGCGGGCCGCCCAGCGCGCGAGCTGCGCGCGCCCGATCTTGGCGTTGTGTCGCACGTCCACCGGGAAGCTGCGCCGGAAGAGCAGCGTGCGGATCGCGCGGGTGTGCTCGTGGCGGTCGGCGATGGCCAGCAGCTCGCGCTCCACCTGCCGGCGTGCGGCGCCGCGCAGGCGCCCGTGTGGCTCGACGCAGAGCACGGGGCGCGCGTGGCCCGGCGCCCCGACGCCGACCAGCGCCGCACGGTGCACGGCGGGGTGCGTCTCGAACACCCCCTCGCAGGGCACGCTGAAGAGCGTCTCGTCCGGAGTGACGACGCGGTCGGTGACCCGGCCGCAGAACCAGATGCGCCCGCGCTCGTCCAGGTAGCCGGCGTCGCCCATGCGGTGCCACACGCTCCCGTCCTCGTCGGCGATTTTGGCGAGCGCCGTGGCTTCGGGCCGTGCGTCGTACTCCCGCGTGGCCTGCGGGCCGCGCACCACGATCTCTCCGATCTCGCCCGGCGGCAGCTCGAGCTCCTTGCGCCAGTGCGGGATCGGCCCGTCCTCGATGCGCAGGATGCGCAGGTCGATCGAGGGCACGGGGAGCCCCACGCAGACGCCCGCGCCGGTGGCGGTGCGCGCGGCGGTCTCCGACAGGACCTCGCGGCTGGAGATGCACGAGACCGGCAGGCACTCGGTGGCGCCGTAGGGCGTCAGGATCTCCGCGTCCTCGGGCAGCATGCGCAGGAAGGTCTCCATGATCGCGGCGGAGACCGGCGCACCCGCGGAGATGACCCGGCGCAGGGTG
>JAAUYD010051084.1_pt1 | contig 11559 bp, 7 predicted proteins | sample 7278101 | NCBI WGS metagenome assembly JAAUYD01 (sample SAMN14350128, study PRJNA611818) | marine sediment metagenome | isolation source: surface marine sediment (0.6m) | place: French Polynesia: Moorea | collected 2018-08 | reverse complement strand
TGTTTCGGCACGGTAAATCTGATTGGGACGCGGCGTATGCCAACGATCACGAACGCCCATTGGCGAGCCGTGGCATCGAAGCCGCACGCCTGATGGGACGCTTCCTGCAGCAGACCCACCAGGTGCCGGACCTGGCCATCAGCTCGTCGGCACTGCGGGCACGCGACACGCTGCACCTGGCGGCGCGTGCCGGGCACTGGCAGACGGCGATGCGCATCGACAGCGCGCTGTACGAGAGCTCACCGGGCCAGGTCGTACAGTGGATCCGCGCGCTCGACGACGACCCCGAGTGCCTGCTGCTGACCGGTCACGAGCCGACCTGGTCCGACCTCGCCGGCCAGTTGATCGGCCGGGCGTTGATCAAAGTCCCCACCGGCGCGATGCTGCGGGTCGATTTCGATCACGACAGCTGGAACGCGATCGACGCAGGCGGCGGCGAGCTGCGCTGGCTGTTGCCGCCGAAGCTGATCGCCAGATTCAAGGGCGCCAAGCAGCGCCGGTCGCACGACTAGCGCTGCTGCCAGGCACCGCCGTCCGTCTGGTACCAATAGCCGCCGGGCGCTTCCTCGACCCAGACCCTGGCGAAGGTCGCTCGCACCTTCGGCTCCCACTCCGGGTGTCCGTTGGCGCGCGCGATCTCCTGGTACAGGCGGCTGCGGTCCGCATTCTCGTCGGCGACCAGTTTCTTCAACCGGTTGCGTTCGGCCAGCGACGCGGCCGCCAGGTCGCGGATCGCGACGTTGCCGCGGCTGTCGAAGCCGATCGCACCGGCCTGGTAGTAGCGCGCCAGGCTGGATTGGCGGCCCTGCATGCTCGCGCGGATCGCGCGGATCGCCGCGGTGTTGATGTCGATGTCCGCGTCGGCCGCATGGGCCGGCGGCACGAGCACCTCGAGGACGTGACCGACCGCCACCAGCACCGGGTGGGGATCAGCACGCGACGACTGTTTGTCCTCGACCGCGCCTGGCTCCGGTGCTGCCTCGCCCTCTTTGAGCACGTCGCGCACGATCGTGCGCGCGGCCTCCTCGGCGGCCGCGGCCGGGAAGTAGATGTTGATCGTGACACAGGCGCTGGTCACCAACACCAGCAACGGAACAGCGAGCCATCGAGTCATTGTTGCATCGTCCTGACAGTTGTCGTGGGCTACTGAATTCTCACACCTTCGACCCGGATTTCGCGCAGGCGTTCCAGCAGCTCGGTCCAGGCGACGCTGCGGTTGCGCCCGATGACATCGATTCGGGGCAGGCCGCTGCCGCGCACAAGGTAGTACCCGCCGTCCTCACGCGCAAGGCCGTCGATCGTCGCGGCATTGCCGCGCAGTGCGATCTTCACGTCGATGCTGTCGTAGCTGAACTCGTCGAAGATGCGCAGGAACGACGTCGACAGCCCGGCCGGCAGGCCGCTGCCGAGCTCGGTCAGGTTCTCGACCGCACGCTGACTGATGCGATGCCGCGACCGGTCGCCGGCCGGCGTGTACAGGTGCAGGTCGAAACGTTCCGGCTCCCACGCGACCAACCGCAGGTCGCCGATGTCGCCGTCGAGCTTCCCGGTGATCCGGCCGAACGCGAAGGTCCGGGTCACGGCCTCGAGGTCGAGCCCGCGCAGCGTCGCGTTTGCGCCGAGGATCGGCACCGCGCCGAGAGGGTTCTGGATGCGCAGGTCGTCGACCCGTATCTCGCCGTTGAACGCGGCCAGCCGCAGACCGCCACCGATCGTGAACACCTGGTCGACGTAGCGCATCTCGCGCAGTTCACCGGCCAGCTTGCCGCTGAACGGTGGCCATTCGAGTTCGCGCGTCAACTCATCGAGTGAGACGTCGCGCACCGACGCACTGGCCGTCCAGCTCGGCCGGTCGCCAGCGACCAGGGCCCCGTCGAGGGCAAAGCTGTCCAACGCGACCGCGCCACCGAGCAGCGGCACGACGATCGGCTCGACGAGCTCGACGCGGTCGGCGGCGAACCGCGCCTGGATCGCGAACGCGCCGGAGTCAATACGCAACAGGCTGACGCCCCGCGTCGACAGGCGCGACACCGATACGTCGCGGCCGCGGTCCCAGGCGACCCCGCCATCGGTGCGGCGCAGCGCGAACCGTCCCTTGCGGTCGCTGAACGCCAGGCCGTTGAGTTCGAGACCGACCTGCTCGACTCCGGTGTCGTCGAAGTGCATGACGAAGCCGACGCTGCCCTGCACCGCCATGTCGTCGGCCGGCGTACCGATCAGGAACGGCTGCACGAGCAGGTCGTACAGGCGCCCGGCATCATCGCTGTGCGCGGCGACGGTCAGGTCGCGGATATCGAACGGCCGGGTCGCGAAGCGGCCGGTGCCGGAGATCGAGAACGCGCCGTCGAGTTCGACTGTCCAGGCCGCGAGGTCGAGCCGCGCCTGCGCCGGCAACAGGGTTCCGGACAGGTCCACGCGCAACGCCGCGGTCGCGGCGTCATGGAACACCGGCTCGACGTACAGCGCGCCCTTCGGCCAGCGCAGGCTGCCGTCGAAGCGCCAGCCCGTCGTGCTGTCGCGCGCCGTCGCATCGACCTTGACGACCAGGCCCTCGGCCGCCTGGGTGCCGTCGGGGGACGCGTAGTTCAGGCCGTCGATCACGAGATCGGTGTCGACCTGGGTGGACCTGGCTGCTGCGCCGCGGACGACGACGCGGCCACTGGCCCGGCCACGGCTGTTCCAGTCCGCCGGCAAGGTCGGCAGGTCGGCGAGCTCGGCCGCCCGGCGCATCGGCACGCGGTAGACCTCGCCGGTCAGCTGCCAGCCGTCGTGCGCCTGTGCCAACGACAGCGTCAAGCGACCGCCCGCGACGCGCAGCCCCGGCACCTCGAGCACCAGCGAACCATCGGCGTGCCATGCACCGGACCAGGTCGTCTGCTGGGCACCGAGCGGCGACTCTGTCGCCGTCAAGCGGCCGTCGTCGCAGTGCCATCCACCGGCGGGCTGGCGCGTCATCGCGCAGCTCAGCCGCACCTCGCGCAATCGCCCGTGATCGTCGGGCAGCACGGCGCTCGCGACGGAGACCGCCAGCGACAGCCGGTCGGCCGCGGCCGAACCGATCTCGATGCCGAGGCCACTGAGCTGCCAGCCCTCGCCGCTTATGTCGTCTACGCCGAACGACAACCCGACGTCGGCGACCGCCGGCGCTGTCGCGAGACACGCCGGCAGCGCCAGCCACGCGAAGCGGCGTGGTAGCGCGCAGAGGTCATGGAAACCGCGGATGGCCATGCTGGCACCGAGGGTGCGGCGACGACCGGGCCGCGTCAAGGCGTGCCGCGGCCGTCTGGCGTGGCAGCGACACGGCGACACCGACGCGAAACCCGCTCACACCGCAGCGGGTATGTCGACCCGTTACCGGCAGCGCCAGCGTGCAGCTGTCAGAACGCGTCGCCGGGGATGCGTACCCAGCCTTCCATCAGCACGCGCGCGCTGCGGCTCATGACGACCTTGTCGACGGTCCATTCACCGCCGTCGCTGCTCGCCTGCGCGCCGACCTTGAGCGTCCCGGACGGGTGGCCGAAGGTCACGCTGTTGCGTTCGCCGCCGCCCGCGGCGAGATTGACCAGGGTGCCCGGGATCGCCGCCGCGGTGCCGATCGCGACCGCGGCCGTGCCCATCATCGCGTGATGCAGCCTGCCCATCGACAGCGCTCGGACATTCAGGTCGATCGCCGCGGCGCTGATCGCCTTGCCGCTCGACGCGATGTAGTCGGCCGGGCCGGCGACGAACGCGACTTTAGGCGTGTGTTGACGCGCGGCGGCCTCGGACACGTCGCCGATCAGGCCCATCTTCACGGCACCGTGGGCGCGGATCGTCTCGAAGCGCTTCAGCGCCTCGGGGTTGCCGTTGATCGCGTCCTGCAGCTCGGTGCCGGTGTAGCCGATATCGGCGGCATTCAGGAACACGGTCGGGATGCCGGCGTTGATCATCGTCGCGTCGAAGGTACCGACACCCGGCACCTCGAGTTCGTCGACCAACCTGCCGGTCGGGAACATCGCGTCGGACGCGTCGACCGGGCGCATGAACTCGACCTGCACCTCGGCGGCCGGGAACGTGACGCCGTCGAGTTCGAAGTCGCCGGTCTCCTGCACCTCGCCGTTGCTGATCGGCACGTGCGCGACGATGGTCTTTTCGATATTACTTTGCCAGATGCGCACGACGGCGACGCCGTCGTCGGGGATCCTCCGTGCGTCGACCAGACCGCTGGCGATCGCAAACGAGCCCACGGCCGCGGTCAGGTTGCCGCAGTTGCCGCTCCAGTCGACGAACGGCCTGTCGATGCTGACCTGGCCGAACAGGTAGTCGACGTCGTGATCCGGACGCTCGCTCTTCCCGAGGATCACGGTCTTGCTGGTGCTCGATGTCGCGCCGCCCATGCCGTCGGTGTGCTTGCCGTACGGGTCGGGGCTGCCGATCACGCGCAGCAACAGCCGGTCGCGCGGCTCGCCCGGCACCTGTGCGGCCGCGGGCAGGTCGGTCAGGTTGAAGAACACGCCCTTGCTGGTACCGCCGCGCATGTAGGTGGCGGGGATCTTTATCTGCGGGACTGATGGCATGGCTGGTTCCTGAGGTTTCCGTTTTGGACGCAGAGTGCGCAGAGTATTGCCGGGTCGTTGCCCCGGAGGTTGATTCGTCACTCCCGCGCAAGCGGGAGTCCAAGTCGTTGTTGTTTCCCGTTCCCCGCATGCGCGGGGATGACGAATCTGGCACGCGTCGGACCTTTTACGAATACTCTACGCTCCTCTGCGCCCTCTGCGTCCCCATGAAGTCGTTTCCAACTACGCCGCGTTCGCAGCAAGAAAGTCCTGCGCGAAGCGCTGCAGCACGCCACCGGCCGCGTAGACCTGCACCTCCTCGGCGGTATCCAGCCGGCACGTGACCGGGATCTCGACGCGCTCGCCATTGCGCCGGGTCATGACCACGGTCAGCGCGGCGCGCGGACCCGGTTCACCGACGACGTCGAAGGTCTCGGTGCCGTCGATCGCGTAGGTCGCGCGCGTCTCGCCGGGTGCGAACTCGAGCGGCAACACACCCATGCCGACCAGGTTGGTGCGGTGGATGCGTTCGAAGCCCTCGGCGACGATCGCCTCGACGCCGGCCAGGCGCACGCCCTTGGCGGCCCAGTCGCGCGAAGAGCCCTGGCCGTAGTCGGCCCCGGCGATGATGCATAGCGGCTGCCGGCGCTGCATATAGGCCTCGATCGCCTCCCACATGCGCATCTGCTCGCCGTCCGGCTCAAGACGGGCCAGCGACCCCTGGATGATGTCGCCGTTGGCGTCGCGGCACATCTCGTTGAGCAGTTTCGGGTTGGCGAAGGTCGCACGCTGCGCGGTCAGGTGATCACCGCGGTGGGTCGCGTAGGAGTTGAAGTCCTCCTCGGGCAGGCCCATCTTCGCCAGGTACTCGCCGGCGGCGCTGCTCGCCAGGATCGCGTTCGACGGCGACAGGTGGTCGGTCGTGATGTTGTCGCCGAGTACCGCCAATGGACGCATACCCTTGAGCGTGCGCGCACCGGCCAACGCACCCTCCCAGTACGGTGGACGGCGGATGTAGGTGCTCGTCGGTCGCCAGTCGTACAACGGGCTCTCGGCTTTCTCGCGTGCGCCGAGGTCGAACATCGGCGTGTAGATCTGCCGGAACTGTTCCGGCTTGACATAGGTGCTGACGATCGCGTCGATCTCGTCGTCGCTCGGCCAGATGTCCTGCAGCGTGACCGGACTGCCGTCGGCAGCGGTGCCCAGCGCATCCTGCTCGATATCGAAGCGCACGGTGCCGGCGATCGCGTAGGCGACGACCAGCGGCGGCGATGCCAGGAAGGCCTGCTTGGCATAGGGATGGATGCGGCCGTCGAAGTTGCGGTTGCCAGACAGCACGGCGGTCGCGTACAGATCGCGGTCGATGATCTCCTGCTGAATCGCCGGATCCAGCGCGCCGCTCATGCCGTTACAGGTCGTGCAGGCGTAGGCGACGATGCCGAAACCGAGCTTTTCGAGCTCCGGCAGCAGGCCCGCTTCCTCGAGATACAGACGAGCGACCTTCGAGCCCGGCGCAAACGAGGACTTTACCCATGGCTTGCGCAACAGCCCTAGCGCGTTGGCCTTGCGTGCCAGCAGGCCGGCGGCGACGACGTTGCGCGGGTTCGAGGTATTGGTGCAACTGGTGATTGCGGCGATGATGACGGCGCCGTCCGGCATCTGGCCGGCGGCCTCCTCGGCGCGCGCCGCGTCGAGACCGCCGGCGATGCCGCGTTCGGCCAGTGCGCTGGTCGGCAACCGGCGGTCGGGGTTCGACGGCCCGGCCATGTTGCGACCGACCGTCGACAGGTCGAACTCGAGCACGCGCTCGTAGCGCACGTCGGCCAGCGCGTCGGCCCACAGGCCGGTGGTCTTGGCGTAGGTCTCGACCAACGCGACCTGCTGCGGCTCGCGCCCGGTCAGCTTCAGGTAGTCGATAGTCTGCCGGTCGATGTAGAACATGCCGGCCGAGGCACCGAACTCGGGCGTCATATTCGAGATCGTCGCGCGGTCGCCGATCGTCAGGTCCGCCGCGCCCTCGCCGAAGAACTCGAGGTAGGCCGAGACCACTTTCTCGTTGCGTAGGAACTCGGTCAGCGCGAGCACGATGTCGGTCGCGGTGATCCCGGGCTGGCGTCGGCCGGTCAACTCGACGCCGACGATCTCGGGAAGCCGCATCATCGTCGGTCGGCCGAGCATCACGGTCTCGGCCTCGAGGCCGCCGACGCCGATCGCGATCACGCCGAGGCTGTCGACGTGCGGCGTATGCGAGTCGGTGCCGACACAGGTGTCCGGGAAGGCCAAGCCGTCACGCTGCTGGATCACCGGCGACATCTTCTCGAGATTGATCTGGTGCATGATGCCGTTGCCGGCAGGGATCACGTCGACATTGTCGAACGCGGTCTTGGTCCACTCGATGAAATGGAAGCGATCCTCATTGCGACGGTCTTCGATCGCACGATTCTTGTCGAACGCGTCCGGGTCGAAGCCCGGTGCCTCGACCGCCAGCGAATGGTCGACGATCAGCTGGGTCGGCACCACCGGATTGACCTTGGCCGGATCGCCGCCCTGTTCGGCGATCGCGTCGCGCAGACCGGCCAGGTCGACCAGCGCGGTCTGGCCGAGGATGTCGTGACAGACGACGCGGGCCGGGTACCAGGGAAAGTCGAGATCGCGCCGGAACTCGACGATCTGCCTCAGTGCGTCGTTCAGAGCATCCGGATCACAGCGACGCACGAGCTGCTCGGCGAGCACGCGTGATGTATACGGGAGCGTGTCATAGGCGCCCGGCTTGATCGCGTCGACGGCCTCTCGGGCATCGAAATAGTCGAGGTCGGTACCCGGCAGCGGTTTGCGGTAGTCGGTGTTCATAGGCAGCCAGCTGACGGTGCGATCAGGGACGGTCGGCGATCGGTACGAACTCGAGCGCCTCCGGGCCGGTGTAGTTTGCCGACGGGCGGATGATCTTGCCGTCGTCGCGCTGCTCGATGACGTGCGCGCCCCAGCCGGTCGTACGCGCAATCACGAACAACGGCGTGAACATGTCGGTCGGCACGTGCATCGCGTTGTACGACACGGCGGAGAACCAGTCGAGGTTGGGGAACATCTTCTTGACCTCCCACATCACCGACTCGAGACGGTCGGCGATGTCGTACATGCGCAGGTCGCCGTTCTCCTCTCCGAGTTCCCGGGACACGCGCTTGATCACCTCGTTGCGCGGATCGCTGATCGTGTATACCGGATGGCCGAACCCGATCACGATCTCCTTGCGGGCGATTCGCTCGCGAATATCCGCCTCGGCCTCGTCCGGGCTGTGATAGCGGCTCTGGATGCGAAACGCCTCTTCATTGGCACCGCCGTGCTTCGGGCCGCGCAGCGCACCGATCGCACCGGTGATCGCCGAGTAGATGTCCGAACCGGTACCGGCGATGACGCGTGCCGTGAACGTAGACGCGTTGAACTCGTGTTCAGCGTACAGGTTCAGCGAGGTATGCATCGCGCGCACCCAGGACTCGCGCGGCTTCTCGCCGTGCAGCAGGTGCAGGAAGTGTCCGCCGACCGAGTCATCGTCGGTCTCGACGTCGATGCGCTTGCCGTTGACCGCGAAGTGATACCAGTACAGCAGCATCGAGCCGAAACTGGCGACCAGCCGGTCGATGATGTTGCGCGCTTCGGCCTCGGAGTGGGCCGGCGCCTCCGGCAGGCAGGTGCCCAGCACCGAGCAACCGGTGCGCATAACGTCCATCGGGTGGGCCGATGACGGCAAGGCTTCGAGCGCCTGCTTGACCGCGACCGGCAATCCGCGCAGTGACTTCAGTTTGCGCTTGTAGTAGTCGAGTTCGGACTGGTTGGGCAGCTTGCCGTAGACGAGCAGGTAGGCGATCTCCTCGAACTCACAGGTCTCGGCGAAATGCAGGATGTCGTAACCGCGGTAGTGCAGATCGTTGCCGGTACGCCCGACGGTGCAGATCGCGGTATTGCCGGCGGCGGTACCGGAAAGCGCAACCGATTTCTTTGGCTTGGGTAGCACGGATTGACTCATATCGAAACTCCTGGTCTGTCATTGCAGGCTGATGCACAAGCGCGCTGTTGCGCGTTCTGGCAGGATCCTTAGCCCGCCTTGTCTGTAGCGAAAAGCTGGTCAAGCTTCTGTTCGAACTCGTGGTAGCCGAGGTAATCGTACAGGTCCATACGGCTCTGCATGATGTCGAGCACGTTCTGCTGCGTGCCCTCGCTGCGCAGCGTCTGGTAGACGTTCAGCGCCGCTGCATTCGCGGCGCGGAACGCCGACAGCGGGTACAGCGCGATGCTGACGCCGACGTCGGCCAGCTCCTCGGTCGTGAACATCGGTGTGGCACCGAACTCGGTAATGTTGGCCAGCACTGGCACCTCGACGGCATCGACGAACTCGCGGTATTGCGGCAGCTCGTTCATCGCCTCGGGGAAGATCATGTCGGCACCGGCCTCGACACAGGCACTGGCACGGTCGATCGCCGACTGCATGCCCTCGACCGCAAGCGCGTCGGTGCGCGCCATGACGACGAAGTCGGGATCGGTCTTGGCATCGACGGCGGCCTTGATGCGATCGACCATCTCGTCGAGCGGTACGATCGCCTTGTTCGGGCGGTGGCCGCAACGCTTTTGCTGGACCTGGTCCTCGATGTGGATGGCCGCGGCGCCGCACTTGATCATCGAACGCACCGTACGGGCGATGTTGAATGCCCCACCCCATCCGGTATCGACGTCGACCAGCACCGGCAGCGACGTGACATCGGTGATGCGCTTCAGGTCGGTCAACACGTCTTCCATCGTCGTGATGCCGAGATCGGGTATCCCGCACGAGCCGGCGGCGACGCCGCCTCCCGAGATGTACAAAGACTGGAAACCCGACGCCTCGGCAAGCCGTGCATGGTAGGCGTTGATCGCGCCGACGCATTGCAGCGGTTTTTCGGCCGCCACCGCGTCGCGGAACTTCTTGCCTGCTGATTCGATAGTCATCCGTCTCACCCCTGATTTTCAGTCTCTTGCAGTAGTCTTTCGACGTTCTCGCGCGACGCCCGGATGTGTGCGCGCATCATCAACTCGGCCATTTCCGGGTCGCGCCGTTCGATCGCGTCGACGATGTAACCGTGCTCGACGAACGCGCGCGGCCCGCGCTTGCTCGGCATCCCGAACTGGTAGCGATACAGTCGCACGACGTGATAGAGGTCGTTGCACAGCAATCCGGTCATGCGCTGGTTGTGGCTGCCCTGGACGATGCGAAAATGAAAGTCCAGGTCGCCCTCGCGCTGGAAATACGCATGGCCGGTATCGCGCTCGATCTGCTCGCCATGCTGCTCGAGCAGCGCGCGCAGCTCGGCGATCTCGTCGTTCGTCATGTGCTGTGCAGCCAGTCGGGCCGCCATGCCCTCGAGGGCCTCGCGAACATGAAAGATCTCGAGCAGCTGCTCGCTGCTGAGGCTTACCACGCGCGCGCCGACGTTGGGCCGGCGCACGACCAGCCCGCAGGCCTCCAGGCGGCCGATCGCCTCGCGCAACGGGCCACGGCTGATACCGTAGGCACGTGCCAGCTCCGGCTCGCTGATCTTGCTGCCCGACGGGATATCGCCCTCGACGATGGCCTCGCGCAGCAGCGTGAAGATCCGGTCCGGAATCGTGCCGGCGGAATCCCCGGCAACCTGCGAAAGTGCGCCAACCACCGCCTGACTCACGCCTTCGCGTAACCCATGCCCTTCAGCACGTCGGTGACCTCGTCGAGGATCGCCGGGTCGTCGATCGTGGCCGGCATCTTGTACGCCTCACCATCGGCGATCTTGACCATGGTGCCGCGCAGGATCTTGCCGGACCGCGTCTTCGGCAGCCGCTTGACCACGCCGACCAGCTTGAATGCCGCGACCGGGCCGATCTGGTCGCGTACCCGCTGGACGAGTTCCTTGGACAGTTCCGCCGGATCGCGTTCGACGCCGGCCTTGAGCACGATCAGGCCAAGCGGCATCTGCCCCTTGAGCGCGTCGGCAACGCCGATGACCGCGCATTCGGCGACATCGGCGTGACCGGACAATACCTCTTCCATCGCGCCGGTCGACAGGCGGTGACCGGCGACGTTGATCACGTCATCGGTGCGACTCATGATCCACAGGTAACCGTCGTCGTCTCGATAGCCGGCATCGCCGGTCAGGTAGTAACCCTGGTACTTGCTGAGATAGGAATCGATGAAGCGCTGGTCGTTGCCCCACAACGTCGGCAAACAGGACGGCGGCAACGGCAGCTTAATCACGATATTGCCCATCTCGCCGTCGGGCATCTCGTCGCCCTCCTCGGACAGGATGCGGACGTCGTAGCCCGGCATCGCGACGGTCGGTGACCCGGGCTTGATTTGCATCGCCTCGATGCCGAGCGGGTTGGCGGCGATCGCCCAGCCGGTCTCGGTCTGCCACCAATGGTCGACCACCGGTTTTTGCAGCTTGTCGCGGGCCCAGAAAAGGGTGTCCGGGTCGCAGCGCTCGCCGGCGAGGAACAGCGCCTGCATGCACGACAGGTCGTAGTGCTTCAGGTACTCGCCGTCCGGGTCTTCCTTCTTGATTGCGCGGAACGCGGTCGGCGCCGTGAACAGGACCTTGACGTTGTGCTCGTTGATCACCCGCCAGAACGCACCCGGATCCGGGGTACCGACCGGCTTGCCCTCGTACATCAGCGTCGTGCAACCGGCCAGCAGCGGACCGTAGACGATGTAGCTGTGCCCGACGACCCAGCCGACATCGGATGCCGCCCAGTAGACATCGCCGGCCTCGACGTCGTAGATGTTCTTCATCGTCCAGTGCATCGCGACCGCGTGGCCGCCGTTGTCGCGTACCACGCCCTTGGGCTGGCCCGTGGTGCCGGACGTGTACAGGATGTACAGCGGGTCGGTCGCAGCGACCGGCACGCACTCGGTCGGCTGCGCCTCGGCGACGGCCGCGTCCCAGTCGACATCGCGCCCGGCGATCAGCGGCGCCTCGGCCTGCGGGCGTGCCTTGATGATGCACGCCGACGGTTTGTGGTCGGA
>JAAUYD010109420.1_pt1 | contig 11560 bp, 9 predicted proteins | sample 7278101 | NCBI WGS metagenome assembly JAAUYD01 (sample SAMN14350128, study PRJNA611818) | marine sediment metagenome | isolation source: surface marine sediment (0.6m) | place: French Polynesia: Moorea | collected 2018-08 | reverse complement strand
TAAGATGGACAAAGCCTATTGGTAGGTTGGGTTGAGGAACGAAACCCAACACGTGGGCAACGCAATTGTTGGGTTTCGTTCCTCAACCCAACCTACCATGGAGAACAATTACATAAATTAATGACATTGGGTTCTTAATTGCAAATGTCAGGATTTGCACTAACATTAGACCAATGCCTTATAAAACACATGTTGGCCCAATCAACTCAGCACCCAAAGGCTGAATGGCCATATTTCAGTCCACCCAAAATAGAGAGCGGTGACCATGAAAGCATCCGATCTGTTTGTCAAAGCGCTCGAAGCCGAAGGGGTTGAATATATTTTCGGCGTACCGGGCGAAGAAAATTTGGATTTGTTGGAATCTCTAAGAGGTTCACGTATCAAGCTCATTCTGAACCGCCACGAGCAGGCCGCCGGATTCATGGCTGCCACTTATGGACGGTTAACCGGCAAGGCAGGTGTTTGTCTTGCTACCCTGGGGCCAGGCGCCACCAATTTAGTGACGGCGGCTGCTTATGCTCAGCTGGGCGGCATGCCGCTGCTGATGGTCACCGGTCAAAAGCCCATTAAAAGCAGCAAGCAGGGGCGCTTCCAGATCGTGGATGTGGTTCAAATGATGCATCCGTTGACCAAATTCACCCATCAGATCGCCAGCGGCGATAATATTCCGTCCCGCATTCGGGAGGCCTTTCGCCTTATTGAAGAAGAGCGCCCCGGTGCAGCCCATCTGGAATTTCCCGAGGATGTGGCCGTGGAGGAGACAACCGCCGACATCTTGCCCAAAAGCATTACCCGGCGCGCCACTGCAGAGCAGAAGGCGGTCCGCAATGCCATTGAGATGATTCAAGCCGCCAAGCATCCGCTGTTGCTCATCGGCGCCGGCGCCAACCGTAAATCCACCAGCAATATCCTGAGCCGGTTCATCGACGAGACCGGAATTCCCTTTTTCAGTACTCAGATGGGCAAAGGCGTTGTGGATGAACGCCACCCCCTGTTTTTGGGAAATGCCGCCCTGTCCGCCGACGACTTCCTGCATCGTGCCATCGATAGCGCAGATCTGATCATCAATGCCGGCCATGACGTGGTGGAAAAACCGCCCTTTTTCATGACCCATGGCGGATTCAAGGTGATTCATATCAACTTCTCCTCCGCAGCGGTGGACCCGGTTTACTTCCCCCAGCTGGAGGTGGTGGGCGATATTGCCAACAGCATCTGGCAGATTAAAGAGGGCTTGACCAAGCAGGATTCCTGGGATTTTTCACGGTTCATGCAGATCAAGGAGCATGTGGAAGAACATTTAAAACTTTGCATCGAGTCTACCAGTTTCCCGGTTTGTCCGTCCAGGCTGGTAGGAGATGTACGCAAGGTCATGCCCTCGGAGGGGATCATCGCCCTGGACAACGGGGTTTACAAAATTTGGTTTGCCCGCAATTACAAGGCCCATCAGCCCAATACCGTTCTGCTGGACAATGCATTGGCCTCCATGGGGGCCGGTCTGCCATCGGCTATGGCCGCCCGACTGGTGCACCCCAATCGGCGGGTGATGGCCATCTGCGGTGACGGCGGGTTCATGATGAACAGCCAGGAATTGGAAACCGCCGTACGAATGAAGATGAACCTCGTGGTCTTAATCCTGCGGGATGACGCCTACGGTATGATCAAATGGAAGCAGAGCGGCATGGGGTTTGATGACTTCGGCCTCGATTTCGGCAACCCCGATTTTGTACAATATGCCCGGAGCTACGGCGCTCACGGCCACAGAGTGGAAAAAGCCGAAGATTTGCTGCCCCTGATGGAGTCCTGCTTTTCAAGTCCGGGGGTGCACGTGATCGACTGCCCGGTGGATTATTCGGACAATGACCGGATTTTGAATAAGGAGATAAAGGAGAGAAGTAAGCTTATATGAAAGGATTCAAAATGGTTGAAAAATTTCCTGTACTTATTCCCGGCGCCACTACGGACGACGGGGTGTTGAAGGTTGTCGCGCCATATGACAACAGTTTGATCGGTGAAGTAACGGCGGCGGACGAAGCTGCTGTGGAGAAGGCATTGGATACAGCCTATGCTCTGTACCGCAATCGTGATGGGTGGCTGCATCCTTCCCGCAGGATCGAGATACTGACCAAAGCAGCGGCTATCATGGCATCCCGTGCCGAAGAGCTGGCTGTGGAAGCTGCCCGTGAAGGGGGAAAGCCGTTGGTGGATTCCCAGGTTGAAGTCGCCCGGGCCATCGACAGCATTAAGAGTTGTGTGGAGACCTTGCGGACCGAGGGCGGACACGAAATTCCCATGAACCTCAATGCCGCTTCCACCGGCAAGATCGCCATGACCCATCGCGAGCCCATTGGTGTGGTAGTAGCGTTGAGCGCCTTCAACCACCCCCTAAACCTGATCGCCCATCAGGTGGGGCCGGCTGTGGCCACCGGTTGTCCGGTGATTGTGAAGCCGGCCAGCGATACTCCCCTGTCCTGCATGCGGTTTGTGCAAATACTTCGGGAAGCCGGACTGCCGGACGAGTGGTGCCAGGCTTTGGTGGTCAATGATTTGGGCGTGGCCGGAAAGCTGGTCGCCGATCATCGCGTGGGTTTTCTCTCTTTCATCGGCAGTGCCAAAGTGGGGTGGATGCTGCGCTCCAAACTGGCCCCGGGGGTGCGCTGTGCCTTGGAGCACGGTGGCGTGGCCCCGGTCGTCGTGGCGGCCGATGCCGATTTGGAAACAGCGGTGCCTGCGCTGGCCAAAGGCGGTTTTTACCACGCCGGCCAGGTCTGTGTATCCGTTCAGAGCATTTATGCCCATGCTTCCATCGCCCGGGACCTCGCCGGACGCCTGGCCGAAGCGGCGCAAGCCCAAAAAATCGGCGACCCCACAAAGCCCGATACGGATGTGGGCCCTCTAATCCGCCCGAAGGAGGTCGACCGGGTGGAGCAATGGGTGCAGGAGGCAGTGGATTCCGGGGCCGAGTTGGTGACCGGCGGTCATCGGTTATCGGATGTCACCTATGCATGTACAGTGCTTTATGACCCGCCGGCAGCTACCAACGTCAGTAACATGGAAATTTTCGGCCCGGTCATTTGCGTATACCCATACGAAGATTTGAGTATCGCCATCAACAGAGCCAATGCGCTGCCCTATGCATTTCAAGCGGCAGTTTTTACCAGGGATATCGATACGGCCATGAAGTGTTATAATCGGTTGGATGCTTCGGCTGTAATGGTCAACGAGCACACTGCTTTTCGCGTGGACTGGATGCCTTTTGCCGGATTAAAACACTCCGGTTACGGCATCGGCGGCATTCCGCACACCATGCGGGATATGCAGGTGGAGAAGATGATGGTGATTAAATCCAGTGCGCTTTAGTGTATCCGCCCTGCGGGCTGCGTGAACGGTAGAGGCGTAATAGTTCTTCATACTAACTTTCGAATGAACTACATGGACTCCGGCTTTCGAGTCTATGTCATAATTGCATAAACAACGGCATTTGTTAACATCGTCATTCCGTTGAAAGCCGGAATCCATGCCTTTGGTTTGTTTGGGCGCCAGGCTTCGCTGCAGTGATTTACAATAATCACAGCAATTATTTGATCGTTTTCTCTTTCTCAGCGAACAGTTGAAAAAAGGGCTAATGGCTCCAATGTCAAGGCGTCGCAGTACTACTGCGAACCTCCGGCCACGCGGGATTTGGAGTCCTTAGGCATTTTTAATCCATAGCCTTCTTTAGGCAGGACTTCTGTTAGAAATTGGGTGAATACGCGCCATACTTCTTCGCCGTAACCGCCGGCCATCAGGTAGGCGGCGGGGACCCCCTGATTTTTAAGGAAGTCATAGACCATCAAATCACGGGACAAAATTTGTTCCTTCGTCAGCCTTAAGCCCGCGGTGGAGGGAAGTTCGTCTCCTTCAAAGGCATCGGCTCCGCTCACCACGATGGCAAGATCCGCCGGTGCGATGGCTTTAAGTCGATCCAAACCATTCCGTAGTTTTTCCAAGTACATCTTCTCTTGTCCGGATTCGATGGGAATGTCGATGTCGCTGGGGGTATAGGCGGGATTGACCGTCCCGTCGGGAAAAATTTCAGGACCGTCCAAGGGCCATCCGCTGGCCATGTGAATGCTCAGCGTGACAATGGTATCATCGTTGGCGGTGGTGGCAGCGGTGCCGTCCCCTTTATGGGCATCCGTATCGATGATCCATACGTTGCGCACCCCGTTTTCCGCTTGCGCTTTGCGTGCTGCGATGACGATGTCATTGATCATACAAAAGCCGCTGCCGTGGTCCCCATGGGCATGGTGCATGCCACCCGAAAAATAGTAGCAAAAGCCGGTGGCCAAGGCCGACTTGGCGCATTGCGCCGTTCCCGCCGCCTTGTGCAGGGTACGCTCGAACAGGTCGGTGAGCGGGCGTGTCGCTGTCTTGGGGTCATATCGGTAGTAGTGGCCCTTTGAATCGATCAACTCATAAGTGCTGGTGATGATGTACTCCAATTGACTGGAATAGAGTTTGTCTACATAAGCTGGTGCGTGGACCCGCATTAAATCTTTTTTGGAGATGGTTTCTGTGATTCGGTTCTGGTGCCAGTCTTCACCGGTCGCGTTCAGCTTTAGAATGTCCTGTACGGCTTCGAAGGTCCTGGTGGTGCGGCTGTCATGAATGGGTATTTGGATCCCGAATTCATATAGGCTGGCGGGGATGTTGGGGTCGTATATTATCATCGGCAGGTCCAATTCAATCCATTGGGTTCAGTTGTTTAGGCTTCAGGTATCTGCTTTTGACACAGTTGTTTGTGGGTATTATTTTCTATAAGAACTTTCAAAATCTATGAAAGCGAGGTGCCTTTATGAAGCGCAATCTCAAGCCGTCTACCTGTTCTCTCGGCGTTAAGTTGTCCGTTTGGTCCATTCAGCATCAAACTTGGCTGGCCGGCCAGGTACGTATATATGTTTTTTTCGCTACTGCTCTTATCGCATTTTTTACTCTGGCTGGTGTTATCTCCATCCAGACGGCCTTGTTTTCTTCCTTTAGCGGTGGCCTGATTGTGGCTGGATTGATTTGGACCTTGATTCAGCAACGAAAATCAATACTGCTCAATATTCAGGAACCCGATGTCCGTGAGCTTGCCCATAGGGCCATGCTTAATTATTTGCGCAAGGTCGACCCCGATTTAGTATCTGTCAGAGGTATCGAATTTCATAAAAAACATCAGGATGAATGCAGGGAGTGCGGCCTCTCATAGGCAACTAACCTTACACACAGTTTTTTTTCAAGCGCCCTGATCTTTTCCAGTTGCTGGTCGGTCAGGTTCGCGCTGACCGGGGGGGTGTAATAGGCCAGAATACGCTTGCCTGTCTCTTTTTCAAGGGCCTCTAACTCTTTGATACCCTCTGCGTCCAGATAATCAGCATAGGTTCTGTCAAAATTCATTGCAGACCTCCTTATTCATGCACCGCTTAATGGTCTTTGAGGCCGTGGGCCTCCTTGAATTCATGCCACTCATCGTGATCTACGGCACCGTCTTTGTTTAGATCAAGAGCGTTGTAAATATCAGTGTTACTCTCTGGAAAATAGGATTTGAACTCTTTCCAACTCACCAGGTCATCTCCGCTGGTATCGATATCGGGAAAATGGGCTTTGTAGGGGGTCGGATCGCCTAAGTCGGCTTTATGATATCGTTTATGACCGGAACAATTGGCGATTACAGCAATCATGAGTAACGTACCTATAACAAGCAAAGATTTTCTCATATCCACACACCTCTTATATAGCCTTTTGGGAATTTTGTTGTACCTGGGTTTACAGTTTGCTTACTCATGAGAATGTTAAGACGCGATAATACATTGTAAACCCTGTGGTTGCATAAACGAAAGGCTAAAATCCCATGACCGATGTACATGCATCCTAAATCGTGTGACCATTTGCCCGTAGGAGACCCAGCATGCCACCCCGTACATACCCGATCGAGAAAAGATTATGAGGAGATTTGTTCCAGTTTGGTTGTCCTGGCAGGTGGTACAATTGAAGGTTTGTTAATTCCCCTTGCATGTGATGATATCACGGGGCAATATGCAGCTATTTGTACCGAGAAAATCTTAAAAAAGTCATTGGTTCCAAATCAAGATGCAGCCGACTTTCATCTAGCAGGCCTACAACAGGTACTCTTTGGAAGAGAAAGGCGGCTGCAGCGCTGAGATGGGGCCATAATATGATTAGATTGGATCTACTCCACGGTAGAAGCTATTAGCGTTAGCGCTACCGAAATAGACCCATAGAGAAAGGATAAGGTTAATGCCTGATACGATACGGCCCGTTCATTATCAGTTGGAGATCACGCCCGATTTAAAGCGATTTCAATTTGCCGGACAAGTCACGGTGGATTTTGAGGCCCCCGAAGAGGTCGGCGAAGTGACGCTGAATATCCTCGAACTGGCGGTGTGGCAGTGCCGCGTCAAGACCGATGATCAATGGCAGTCTTGTGCATTCCGGGTCGAACCCGATGGAGAGTTATTGACGATCTCTTTAGATGAAAGACGGCGGGGAGCTTTTCAAATTCGGATCGATTATCAAGGTAAAATCAATAACCAAATGGCCGGATTTTATCGCAGCGGCTATGAAAAGAATGGGGTCAAGCGCTATATCGCCGTCACCCAGTTTCAAGAGAGCTCTGCCCGCCAGGCCTTTCCCTGCATGGACCACCCCTTGTACAAAGCCACCTTTGATCTGACCATGACGGTGGGCGAGGGGCTTCAAGTCCTCGCCAATACGGCCATCGTCCGAGAGGACAACGTGTCGGACGGTCAAAGGAAGGTGGTATTTGAGCGTACGCCTGTGATGTCCACCTACCTGGTCTTCTTCGGAGTGGGTGAGTTCGAAATATACCAGGACGAGCAGGATCCCCGGGTCAGGGTGGCCACCCTGCCGGGACTGGCACATACCACCGGATTGGGGCTCTCCTTTGGGCGCAAGGCCCTGCAATACTGCGAGGCGTATTACGGTATCGACTATCCTCTCTCCAAGATGGACTTGATCGCCGTTCCGGATTTTGCCTTTGGGGCGATGGAGAACTGGGGCGCCATCACCTTTCGGGAGAACCTGCTGCTCCATTTCCCGGATACCACCTCGAAAGAGGGGATTGAACGGATATGTGAAGTCATCGCCCATGAGATCGCACACCAGTGGTTCGGCAATCTGGTCACACCGGCCGACTGGAAATACCTGGGGCTGAACGAGAGCTTTGCCACCTATTTCGGATACGGGGTTGTGGCCCATACCCATCCGGACTGGGGTACCTGGGATCAATTCCTGCACAGCCAGACCTCATCAGCCATGGTGCGAGACGGCCTCATTGCCACTTTCCCCATTGAAATTCCCGGCGGGGATCACGTGGTGATCAATTCCAGTACGGCGCCTATCATTTACAACAAGGGGGCCAGCATGTTGCGCATGATTGAGGGCTATATCGGCTTGGACCGTTACCAGGAAGGGGTGCGGACCTATCTCGCGCGCCATACTTATGCTTGCGCGGAGAGCCATCATTTGTGGGAAGCCTTTGAAGATGCCTCTGCTGTACGGGTTACGGCCATGGTCCAGAATTGGGTGGGCCAGCCTGGATATCCTCTTGTCACGGCCGAGCGCAGCGGCGAGAAGCTGAACCTGTCCCAGCGTCGGTTCACCTATTTGTCCCACGAGAGTGAGCAGTCCTGGATGATTCCCATCGTACTGAGCACCTGGACCACATCAGGTCAGCGTGCCGAACAATTCATCATCCTCGACGCAGGGGCCTTGACCATTGATCTGCCTCCTGAAACCGCTGCCTACAAACTTAACAGCGGTCAATCCGGTTTTTATCGAGCGCACTATGCTGATGAGGACAATTTAAAGGCTCTGGGGGATCTTGTCCGGAACGGGACCATGGCCTCTGTCGACCGTTGGGGTCTCCAGAATGACCTCTATGCATTGGTACGGTCCTGCCGAATGTCATTGGATGCCTACCTTCGCTTTTTGCCCCATTATGACAAGGAAGACGCATACCTGCCGTTGGTGAGCATTGCGGCCAATCTGCAGCACGCCTATGGCGTGGTTCCAGACGAGGAACGCAGTCTGATCAAGGAGATCGGCATGACCTTTTCCGAAAGGGTATTGTCCATGATCGGAATGGCGCCCAAGCAGGAGGAACCGCACACCCGGGCAGCCCTACGCAACCAATTGCTATGGCAGGCTGCGGCGTGGGGTAGTTCGTCGGCCCTCGATTTTGCCGCAGATGCCTTCGAGCAGATGATGGCCGGCAAGAGCATTCACCCGGATATTGCCAGAAGTGTGATGCAGGTCGGGGCACTCACCAAGGGCGCCAAAGCCTTTGCGTGGTTCAAACGCCGATTTGCCGAGTCTCCCAGCGAACATGAACGCATGAATATTTTGGCCGGTATGGTGGCCTTTAACCAATGGGAATTGGTAGAAGAGGCCCTCTCCTTTACCCTGGAATCCGTGCCGCCCCGCAATCAGTTCATGCCCATTGCCGCAGCCAGCGGAAATACTGCCGCCGCTCCCTACCTTTGGGACTGGTATCAACAGCATCTTAAGGCTTTGGAAGCATTTCATCCCCTGCTTTATGAACGGGTGATAACCGGGATCGTACCGCTGGGCGGCCTGGGGCGTGAAGCGGAAGTGAATACTTTCTTTGATAATTATCTGAAAGAGCAGCCGCATGTTAAGGATGCTGTGGAGTTGGCGTTGGAGTACCTGGAGATCAATGCAGCCCTTCGGGCTGCTTGATCAGTAAACGGTAATCGGTGGTCAGTAATCGGTAAGGTCGTTTCTCCTTCCACCGACCACCGACCACCGACCACCGATTACCGATCACCGATCACCGGCTCTCCCCCGAAGTACTGCCCAGGGGTTTTTCCAAGGGCTTTTTTGAACATGGTGATGAAGGCGCTGGGGCTGTCGTAGCCCAGATCTATGGCCACGGTTGTGACCGGCTCTTTCTCGGCTAGGCGCCGTAAGGCTTCCAGGATCTTGATCTGTTGCCGCCACCGGCCGAAGCTCAAACCGGTCTCCTTTCGAAAATTGCGGGCCAATGTTCTTCCGGTTGCGCCCACCGTCTTTCCCCACTCTTCCAATGTTTTGTTGTCTTCTGGATGCACCACAAGATGTTCGTATATCTTGTGCAACCGCGGATCTTCCGGAATGGGAAGCTCCAGGGGGGCGATGGGCATGGATCGAATCTGATCCAGCAATACCGCTAACAATCTAGCTTCCGGCCCCTTCAATGGATAACGTCGAGGCAGTCCCATGGCATAGAGGATGAGTTCTTTGAGCAGGGGCGTTACCGCTATTACGCAACACCCCTCGCCCGGGCCGGGAAAAAAATCCTGGGTTATGTAAAGTGTCCGCATGGATAACGGCCCGGACATTTTGATGGCATGCCGGGTGTGGGCCGGTATCCAGACGGCCCGCAGGGGCGGCACCACCCAGATGCCGCTGTTCGTACTTACGGTCATCACCCCTGATGAGGCATACAGCAATTGGGATCGGGCATGGTGGTGGAATGGTATCCGATGACCGGCGGGAAAATCTTTGGCCATGGCAACAATGGGCCGGGGGGTGTCGAGAATATCCTCCACAGGATCCCGTGGATCCATTTTTGTCCTATTTGGAATATTTTTTGTCTTCATATCGCAAGTAAGATAATGCGGAATCCGGCTAAAATCAATACAAAGGATGAACTCGGACACCTAGGAGCACCCTCATGAGATACAAGCCTTTGGGAATGTTATCCGTCGGCCATCTGGCCACCGACATCAATCAGGGGGCACTGCCCGCGATGCTGCCATTTTTTATTACCGCCTATGACCTCTCTTTTGCGGCGGCCGCAGGCATTGTTTTTGCCGCCAATATGACCTCGAGTTTGGTTCAGCCATTATTCGGGTACGCAGCCGATCGTTATTCGAAACCTTGGTTGCTAATAATCGGGCTGATATTGGCCGGGGCCGGCCTCAGCCTGACCGGCGTATCGCACCAATATGGCTGGATCTTGGCATGGGCGGTGGTGAGCGGCATCGGGATTGCCGCCTATCATCCTGAAGCCGCCCGCTTGGTCAATTTTGCCGCCGGTGAAAGAAAAGGTACGGCCATGAGCTGTTTCGGTGTTGGAGGCACTTTGGGATTTGCCCTTGGGCCGATGATCGTGACCGCAGCACTGCTACAGTGGGGTTTGAAGGGATCCCTGATTCTGCTAGTGCCGGTCAGCCTCATGTCCGTGGTGATGGCTACCCAATTGTCATCCTTTGAATCGCTGGAAAAGCAACGGCAACATCTGCAGGCTCGATCACGGTCGGCTGCCAAAGATGACTGGGGGGCCTTTGCGCGTTTAACCATCGCCATCATCCTACGGTCCGTTCTTTTTTACGGTCTGAATACCTTTATTCCTATCTACTGGATCCATGGCTTGGGTCAGTCTGTTGCCTCAGGCGCCTTGGCCTTGACGATTTTTTCCGCTTCGGGGCTATTAGGAAATGTGCTGGGTGGCGTCTTCTCGGACCGTATAGGGCCAAAGAAGATGATCTTGATGTCATTGTATGGTTTAATCCTATTGCTGCCTTTGCTCATCTGGACCTCAGACATCCTTTTGGCGTCGCTGCTATTATTTCCCATAGGAATGGCGGTGTATGCCACCTACAGTCCCAGTATCGTTTTGGGGCAAACCTACCTTCCAAACCGAATCGGATTTTCTTCGGGTGTCACCCTCGGTATCGCCGTTGCAATGGGGGGCGGGGCTGCACCGGTGATCGGTTGGGTCGCGGATCTGCACGGTGTTTGGACGGCCATGGCCATGATCGCCGGTTTACCGATTTTTATTCTCTTGATCGCGGCGGGGTTACCCCGAGCGCCCCGCGTGGACGACAAGCCGTCAGGTGTGACCCAAAAGGCTGTCAATCCATAGCTGTATTTGCCCTTGGCAAACTGGCATGACGCCTATCGTGTTGGATGTTGGTGAATTGTTTATTTCAGTAATAAAACCTGGTTATCAGGGCCAGTTTAGGGGACATTGGCGTTGCCTTCTGATCGAATATTGAAATTCCAAGTCCGTCTTGAACGTCAACATTGAACATCGAATGAGGAGATCGCTTCGCTCCTTTATTTTATATACAATAGGCAGAATGCCATATTGAACATTCGATGTTGGACGTTCGATGTTCGACGTTCTCCTAATGCTGCAATCCATCCCCTTTTAGGGGATAAACCAAAGCCTGGCTCTCTGAGACTGTGTCATAATTGCATAAACCACGGCATTCATTAACATCGTCATTCCGGCGAAAGCCGGAATCCAATTTTCTATCAGCTGCTTACATTTATGGATGCCGGCTTTCGCCGGCATGACGGGCGGTATTTAGCCCATTTATTGAATTGTGACACAGTCTCTCTGGGTCAGGAACTTCACTTTTGCATATCTATGGTTTCATTCAGGATGCGTTGTACACGATCGGCCGCATTGGAGAATATCCAATCGATGCCGCGGTTTAATTCACGGTATAGCGTGTTGCGAGTTTGTATATACCCGGTTCCCACC
>JAAUYD010105421.1_pt1 | contig 11563 bp, 5 predicted proteins | sample 7278101 | NCBI WGS metagenome assembly JAAUYD01 (sample SAMN14350128, study PRJNA611818) | marine sediment metagenome | isolation source: surface marine sediment (0.6m) | place: French Polynesia: Moorea | collected 2018-08 | reverse complement strand
GCTCTGACTGCCATTATGCATGAAGGGGAAAAAAATGCCTTCAAGTTTTCTGGTTTGGGTGGTTCTCGCATGGGTGCGGCGGCGTTAGCTCGGTTTATGCGGAAAAAAGCATTTTTAGTTAAGAGTAAAGCAATAGCGGACCCTTGGTGGTTTAATAGTTAAGTATAGTAGTTAACAATTGACAGTTGACGCTTGACGGTTCTGGAGTCGAACAATACTGTCCTAATTCATATCTTGCACCTACACCCTAGAAGGGTGAACGGCAGTTTACTTATGCCGGGGCTCGCGTAGCGTATCCGTAGGATTCACCCGTCCACCGCAACTGCCTCGGCTATACAAGCAAAACCTACCTACGCAGGCTATGAAACTTTATTTTTCGTGCTATTGATAAAAATAAATGTTTATTGATAGCGGCAAAAATCAGTATTAATACTTTGGAGCAAGATGTCAGCTAACCAATATGTTCACTGCTATAGTACTGAAAAGTACGTGATTTTTTACTCCGCGACGAAAAAATGCGTGGTTTGTGAAGTTTTAAAAGGTGCGTTTTTTCCTCTGCGGCGAAAAATGTGTGGTTTGCGAACCGACTGAGGAATTTTCCATGAATACAGCATGCAGATATATTTTGTATCTTACTTTTCCTTTGGCGACTTTGGCTGTTGTCACCAATGTGAAGGCGCAATCGATTACTCCTGACACCACTTTGGGCAATGAAAATTCTGTGGTTACTCCCAATGTTGATTTGGGTAAAGGTATTCCCACTGACAGGATTGATGGTGGTGCAACCCGGGGGAACAATCTCTTCCATAGTTTTAGTAACTTTAATGTTGATGCGGGAAGGGGAGCTTATTTTTCTAACCCAACAGGAATTGAAAATATTATTAGTCGGGTGACGGGGAGTGATGTTTCTAAAATTTTGGGAACTTTAGGGGTTTTAGGCAATGCAAACTTGTTTTTTGCCAATCCCAATGGAATTGTATTTGGACCAAATGCTCGTTTGGATGTATCTGGTTCCTTTTTTGCCACTACGTCTGATAGTTTTACTTTTGACAATGGGTTTGAGTTTAGTGCTAGCAATCCCCAAGCACCACCTTTGTTGACGGTGAATATTCCCATTGGGTTACGCTTTCGGGATAATCCGGAGAGTATTACTAATCAGTCTGTAGCAGTAGATGCTAATAATAATCCTGTAGGCCTTCAATTTTTATCAGGGAAGACTTTAGCACTGGTAGGTGGTGATGTGAAATTTGAAGGTGGAACAGTTACAGCACCAGGAGCGAAGGTTGAGATAGGGGGATTGTCAACAGAGGGGATTGTTGGAATTAATGATGATTTGAGCTTGAGTTTTCCTGAGGGTGTGACGAGAGGGGATGTATCTCTGATTAATGGTGGAATTATTAATGTAACTGCTGGGGATGGAGGCTTCCTTACAGTGAATGCCAGGAATTTAGAAGTAAGAGAAGGGAGTCAACTTTTGGCTGGTATTGGTTCTGGTTTGGGTACACCACAGGCTCAGGCTGGGGATATTATCATTAATGCCACTGATAATGTTTTGTTTGACAATAGCTTTGCTGTTAATGCTGTAAATAGCAATGGTGTAGGGAATGCGGGGGATATATCAGTTAGCACTGGCTCCTTTCAATTACTTAATGGTGGTATTTTTAGTGCCAGTACCCTTGGAGAAGGGAATTCGGGAAAGGTAAATATTACTGCTCGTGATACAGTTTCCTTGGATAATAGTTTTATAGTTAGTAATGTATTAGATGGTGCTTTTGGTAAAAGTGGAGGAATAGATATAAACACAGGCTCACTCTCCTTTGCAAATAGTGCTCAAATACAATCTATTGTTGTTGGACAAGGAGATTCGGGCAAGGTAAATATCAATGCTCGTGATAATATTTTCTTTGATAATAGTTCTATATTTAGTTACGTGTTCCCTAATGCTGTTGGAAACAGTGGGGAGATAGACATTACCGCAGGCTCACTCTTTTTCACCAATGGTACTAGAATACAATCTATCGTTTTTGGACAAGGTAAATCGGGAAATATAAATTTCCAGGTTGATTCATTTAAGGCAACAAACGATACTAGAATTACCGTTGGTACTGCCGGACAAGGGGATGGTGGTGACTTGTTCATCAAAGCCACTGAATTAGTAGAAGTTCTGGGCACAGAAGAACCTGGAAAAAGTAGTAATATAAGTGCTAGTGTCCTTCCAGGAGGCACTGGGGATGCTGGGGATTTTACCATCGAGACGAAAAAATTGGTGATTAGAAATTCCCAAGTAGGAAATTCAACTTTCGGCAAGGGAAATGCAGGTAATCTCACCGTTAAAGCTTCCGAATCTGTAGACATTATTGGAAAAGTCTTTTCAGAAAATACAGACAATCCAACACAACCAATTAGAAATCCTTCTGGTTTATTTTCTCAAGTCAATACCTCTGGTGAAGGTAACTCGGGAAACCTAACCGTCGAAACCCCACGCTTAAGTGTTGGTAATGGTGGCAAAATCCAAGTCGCTGTCTTTGGAAAAGGAAATGCAGGTAATTTATTTATCCGCGCTGCTGATATTGATATCTATGATACTCCAGGTAAGGCAGACTTTTTTCAGGGAGGTATATTCGCTGGCTTTCAAGTAGATGAAGATGAAACCGAAGTTCCACCCAGTGGTGATTTTGGTGGTACTGTCACCATCGAAACTGACAGATTGCGCGTTAGAGATGGAGGTGCAGTAACAGTATTTACTGAAGGTGATGGTAATGCAGGTATATTAAAAATTAATGCTAAGGAGTTTATAGAAGTCTACGGAGAAGTTAATACTGCAACAACAAACGATATATTCACTAGTAAAATCAGTGCAGAAGCCACACCAGAAAGTACAGGAAACAGTGGTACAGTAACACTTAATACAAACAAATTAATTGTCCGGGATAGTGGTAAAATTACTGCGGAAAACCTTGGACAAGGAAAAGAAGCCGGAAATATTGACATACAAGTAGGCGAACTCTTACTCCTACGTCGTGGTGGCACAATCTCTACAAACTCCGCCCAAGATACCGATGGTGGGAACATCAACATCAATACTGGAGTACTAGTAGCTTTTCCCAACGAAAACAGTGATATTACTTCCAACGCTGTACGAGGTACGGGAGGTAGAATTGATATTAAGGCTCTAGGTATTTTCGGTATTGAACCTCGCGATGCTTTAACAGATTTGAGTGACATTACCGCTAATTCAGAATTTGGTGTTTCTGGAACCGTAACCATCAATAACCCAGAAATAGACCCCAATAGTGGGTTAATAGAACTACCAGAAACAGTGGTAGATGCCAAAAAGCAAATCGCCCAAAACGCTTGTCAGCAAGGTGTTGGTAGCGAACTTGTCGCCACTGGACGGGGTGGTTTACCTCCTAGCCCCACCCAAGACTCAACTAGTAGTGCTGTGCGAGTAGGTTTAGCAACACCTGTAGTCAGTAATGCTACTAATACAATTGCTAGTAAACCAAAACCAACTCCCACAGTGAAAAAGATTGTACCAGTGCAAGGGTGGGTGTTTAATAGTAAAGGTCAGGTGGTACTTACAGCCTATAACCCCAATCAGATTGGCGTTCGACGCACTGCTCACAACGCACTTTGTAAAGAGAAGTGAACAGATAGGTAGGGGCACGGCATCCACAATCTCTCAATATATAAAATTATCTTAATATTGCCGTGCCCTTGCGAAGAATTTGCGTGTCGCAAACATTATTTGAATTGGTATTAATATTAGATATCTCGGCAATATCAGAAATAAGTTAAGCTACAGTTAAAATTATCCTCAATTAAAATCCATCATGTCTTTGCTTCCCGTCAACGACGCTCAAAAGAACTTACAAAAGCTCATCGATCAGGTTGCACAGGAAGGCAAACCTGTTATGATTCAGGGTGAGTATGGTAATGCAATCCTGCTTGCAGAAAAAGACTGGTGTGCGATTCAAGAAACTCTTTACCTATTATCAATTCCTGGACTGGGAGAATCCATCAAGGAAGGACTAGCAACTCCCATAGCAGAATGGGATGAGGAACTAGATTGGTGAATTGGAGGTTGGTTTATCCCCACACCCGACGCAAATTCAACACAAAACCCGGTAACACTTCCTCACCAGACAACTCAGCCGGATTCTCCAATACTTCCACTGCCAATCCCCCTCGATAAATTTCTACAATTCGATGTTGCGGATCGAGCAACCAACCTAGTTTCGCGCCATTGTCAATATACTCTCTCATCTTACCTTGTAACGACTCAATTCTATCGGAGCTAGACCGTAACTCAACCACAAAATCGGGACAGATATTGGCAAAAGTTCCTTTCTGTTCTGGAGTAAGCCCATCCCAACGTGATTGACTAACCCAAGAAGCATCGGGGGAGCGAGTAGCACCATTAGGTAAAATAAAGCCTGTAGAAGAGTCGAAGACTTTACCAGATTCCCCGGAATTGCGCCACCACAAATACAACTCTCCAGTAATACTACAATTATATTCTCCAGTTTCCCATCCCGTTGGTGGATTCACAATTAACTCTCCTTGTGCAGTTCTTTCCAGCTTCAATTCTCGGTTGACTGCGGCTAAGGCTGCAAACTGTTCTGGGGAAACGCACAATCCGATTGTCTTAGGTAACTCAATGAGCAGAGTTTGTTGTTCGCTGCTGGGGGGCATATGTACCATTGTCACCTCTTGAATGGCATTAACCTATTAACTAGCATATTCTCCATCTTCATTCTCTGCGCCTCTGCGTGAGATAAAAGATTGCATTTTTAAGCTGGAGCGTCATCGTCATTGAAATCTTGTTCTGGAATTTGGGTTAAGGATTCTAAATTTTTACCCTCAAAGATTGTTCCCTGAAGATTTGCCCGGTAAAGATTCGCCCCTGCAAGATATGCGCCCTGAAGATATGCGCTCTGAAGATATGCCCCTTGAAGATTCGCCCATATAAGATTCGTTTCTTGAAGATTTGCCCATATAAGATTCGCTTCTCGAAGATATGCCCCTTGAAGATTCGCTTCTTCAAGTTCTGTACGTTGAAGATTTGCCTCTTCAAGTTCTGCTCGTCGAAGATTCGCTCGTTGAAGATTTGCCCGTTGAAGATTCGCTCGTTGAAGATGCGCTCGTTGAAGATGCGCCCCTTCTAGAATCGCCCGGTAAAGATTCGCCTCTTCAAGCATCGCCCCTTCTAGACTCGCCCCTTTAAGATTCGTATGGCTTAAGTTTGCTCTGTATAAATCTTTGAGACGTAAAATACACCCTTCAAGATTAAGATAACTCAGACAATCAAAAATAAGCGTATTCTTCCCTCCAATTCTTTGACCTTGTAATCTTGATATTAACGCTCCAAATGCTTCAGGAAAATACCATTTAATATCTGAAATCTCTTGGGTAACTCTCGCACAAGCATTTAAAACAACTAATAAAGCTTCTTCTGCATTTCGTGCCTGTCGCATTTCTTCATGAAAATTCGGTCTTTCTTTTAACCCTTCCATGGGCATTCCATTAGCAGACATAAATTCAATTAAACGGCACAATGTTTGTTGCCAATTGGGAACTTGTAAAATATTGTTGGCGTGAATTATTCTAATTTCATCACAAATAAAACGAAACAGGTATTCATCCATCGCCGATGAACCACACAAAGTCGCCCAAGTAACTAATGCTGTGCGTTCATCACATCCTTTACGAAAATTCTTCTTACGTTCTTCCAATTCTTCATGAATTAACTGGAGTCCCTGAATAATTCGTTTAGCTGCTAGATATTCACCAAAACTCTTGTGAGTGAACTCAAAGGTTTTCTCACTTTGTCTAACCCCTCCACTTTCTCGAAAATAAAATGCTGTCAGCAAACGAGTAATACTAGCTTTGGAATCTTCATTAAAACTATCTTGAAAGCGGTTTAAAATTTCCCGCATACCGCTATTTTCACAATGTTCTTCAATTTCCCTCACGGTAGTAGTTCTTCCATCTCCATGCCAACAAGCAAGAGCAATTTCTTCCAAAACACCAATAAATTCTTCCTTAGTAATTCCCTCTGTTAAACGATATCCGTGCTTCTCATAACCGCGTTCATAAACTGCATCTAGTAAGTCGGCATAAATTTCGTTGAGATTACTATCTTGGGTAAACTTTAGCCGACTTCGTTCACAACTCAAAGCGACTAAGTAATTCAACAAAGGTTGGGTTGTAATTTCCAGTAAATTATCCGTATCTAAATCTTGAGGTAATCCTTCATATCTTTTACCTTTTGCCTTACCATAAGATTGCCACCATATATGCCTTTGATCTATTTCTAGTAGCTTTTGTTCATCAATATAATTACCATTTTCTATTTCTAATTTTTTAATAAAATATGGCAAAATTTGGAGAATTTGGTGTGGTTTTCTAAACTTGCTACGATTTGCTTGGACAGCTATCTCCCTACCAGTAATTAAAACCTGTAAACAGCGAGTTCTATCATGATTAAATTGGGTAACTTTAATCCTCACTTCCTCCACAAACTCTTTTGCTGCTTGTTCGGCGATTTTACCCTGCATTGATAACTCATCCAAGCCATCAAAAATTATTAGTAAACGTGATTCACCGCTAGTCAAATCCAAAGGATTATGGGGTAAAAAACCATCAATCTGGACAAATTCCCCTACAGATTTTGTAATATCCCCTGTCAGATTAAATAAGTGCAGGGGAATATAAATAACTCGTATTATCTCCTGTTCTGCCAGATGTGCGGCAAATATTTTCGCAAAAGAAGATTTTCCGCTCCCAGGACCACCACTAATCAAACGTATGGCATCATTAGAATTAGCTTGCTGTAACCAATTTTCCAATTCTTGTTGCAGTTTAATTACAACTCGTTCATAACGTTTCCCATCATGAATACGGGAATCTAATCTTGGTTTGGCTGAACCATCTATTTCATTTTCATAAAAACCCCGCAGAGGGACATAAACATCCTTAAGACTGAAAGCTTCCAAAAACATTGGTTCTGCAATTCGTTTTTGCAGCCAAGCCTGATAGCGTAACCATCCCTGCTCTACCTTATTTGCTTGGGTAAATGGCGTATCTAAAACTTCTTTGATAACAGCATACTCTTGATTATGCTCTATCCATTGAGAACTTAAACCATTAACAAAGTAAGCTGGAAGACGATTACTAATACTCTTAGCTTCAATCTTTTTCTCAACCAAGTTTTCCAACCACTGACAAAAGCCATGTTGTGTTGCTGTGACTATTGATAAACCTGTTGGACGTTTAAAAAAGTCATCATTTATAACTAATTCTTCATCCTTGAGAACACAATTAAGTTGCTTATATAAATCTCGGAGATTATCCGGTTTTTTAACTAAAAGCTCTTTATTCTCATCTACTAAATTCTGCATCGCCTGCATTAGAGAACGGATAATTAACAATCCGGCTATTTCCCCCGGTTTGCTATCCAATCCCAAAGAACCAAGGATTTCCACCCCATTCTTAGCTAAATCCTCCCATTTAAGAAAAGCACCGTTGACAGCAGCTTTACCCAATGAGGTAAAAAGCTCCTTAGGTTTTACCTTTATCTGTTTCTGTAGGGTTGGTGTGGGATTTTCGACTCGAATTCCAGTTTCCTCAGACATAGAGCAGGGGGTAAATACTGATATACTTTGATGAATTTAATTAAATTTTACACGTTTGACCGAAGAAAAAAGGATACAAGCCCCTAACTTCGGGTATGGGATCAATCCAAAATATAGGACTCCTATTTGATTTTTGAAATCTACGTAGGGTGTGTTGTCGCGGAGCGCAACGCACTATTATATAGGGATTTCGGTGCATTAGACTAGCGTCATAATGCACCCTACAAATACCTAATTTTTTTTCAATATTCAAACCGGACTCCTATAGACAACGGATAACGAATTATCTGTTTATCAAAATCTAAAATTTTTTAAATAAGTAGCCATCATGAACTGCGTACACCAGTACCAATGAAAATGTATTTTCAAGTCAGGTGGGCGTAATTAAATGTAAGACTTAACCTCACCCCTTCCCCTCTCTCCTTATTAAGGAGAGGGGTGGCTTTAGCTGGGGTGAGGTTTTATATTTAATTTGACCCAGTTACTTATTAAAAAAAATAATCAGTATATATACTAAGTTACCATTGTAACGTATAAAATATTTGTATATATGGATTTACATAGATTATTTTACTGATAAATCACAATTTCCAGCGTATAAATATCACAATACAAAATTATTACCTGCACCATATCAAAGATAATCCAGGCGAATTTTTCATTAACCGGTGTATCTCCCAAAACCAAGTAAAAAAAAGCATCCGGAAAATGACAAAATCCCCAATACAAATTCTGGGTAGAGCCATGGTAAGTTTTGAATCCGGCCCCACTCACACAATGCCTAGCTCTATGGAACTGCACTACCTCCACAAACAGCACCTTGATGAATTAGTCAAGGGCAGCCACATAGATTTACACTTGGCAAAGCTAAATTTTAAATCGCTACAAGACTCAACAGCCTATGACTATTTATTCATTTCTGAGGGCATTCCCCGGAATAATAGTGGTATGGTTCAGAATAAGTGGTTACAAATGTACGCCCATGTGGCCACAGGAGGTTGGTGGTGTTCTGGATTAGATCCCCTCAATCATTGGCAAGTAATGGAATGGGGATGTTTTAAACCCAACCAACCCCGGCATAATCACAAAGGTAAGTCTATTAAGTATGAGCATCCCCCCTATACCCCCACAAGGGTATTTTGTCTACGGGTAACCATGCAAATCTGGCAAAAGGTTGCTCAACGTTACAATTTGGAATTACCTGACAATATTGATGTTACTAGGGATGGGGAAGGGGTTGGTTTTTGGCAATGGGTAATCACAAACAATGTACCCGTGATTATCTGTGAGGGCGTGAAAAAAGCTGCTGCTGTTTTGACACAGGGTTATGTCGCCATTGGTATTCCCGGGATTACTAGTGGTTATCGGGTGGTGAAAGATTTACAGGGAAAGGTGGTGCGTCGCCAACTCATACCAGATTTAGCCGCATTTACCATTACCAAACGTACCTTTCATATTTGCTTTGACTTTGAAACCAAACCCAAAACCGTTGCAGCCGTAAATAACGCCATTTCCCAACTCGGTTTTTTGTTTCAAGAACAAATTTGTCCCGTGCAAATCGTGGAACTTCCCGGGGAAGAAAAGGGCGTAGATGAATTTATCGTCGCTAAAGGTGCAACTGCATTTGAGAAAATTTATCGTCAAAGCATTGATTTAGAAGTATATATTGCTCGCACCAAACCCCACACTACCTTAACCATTCCTCCCTCCCTTATCCTGAACAGTCCCTATTTACAGGATGTTCCCTTTCCTACCTCTGGCTTAGTGGGGGTGAAATCAGCCAAGGGAACGGGAAAAACCACTGCACTGAAAACCTTAGTTACAAAGGCAAAGCATCGCCATCAGTCGGTATTATTAATTACCCATCGCATCCAATTAGGGAAATTCCTCTGCAAACAAGTCGGCATTACCTGGGGCTTAGGGAGCAATGAGTGGGAAACCAGGGAAGCCAAATTATTTACTACTAGCCAATCCTTGGGACTCTGTGTAGATTCCATTTGGAAACTCCATCCACAAGATTGGCAAGGAGCGATTGTTATCTTAGATGAGGTGGAACAATCCCTCTGGCATTTACTTAATAGTAATACCTGTAAAGATAAGCGGGTAAAAATTCTCAAAATTTTCCAACAATTAATTACAACCGTATTAACAACTGGGGGATTAATCATTGCCCAGGATGCAGATTTATCAGATATTTCTTTAGAATATTTGCAAGGATTGGCAGGGATGAAAGTTACTCCTTGGATACTACTAAATCAATGGCAACCAGAGCGGGGTTGGGATGTAACATTTTATGATACACCAAACCCTACGCCCCTAATTCAACAGCTAGAAATAGATTTACTGGCAGGGCGAAAATGTTATGTTACCACCGATAGTCGTGCAGGGCGTTATAGTTGTGAAACCATAGAACGTTATTTACGGGAACGTTTAGAAAAATTACGCCGAGAGTTTCCCCGTAGTTTGGTAATTAGCAGTCGTACTACTAATACACCAGGACATAAAGCCGTTGATTTTGTGGCAGAAATTAATCAGAAAATAACAGATTACGAAACAATTTTTGTCACTCCCAGTTTGGGTACTGGTGTGAGCATTGATGTGCAGCATTTTGACCGAGTTTATGGTATTTTCCAAGGGGTAATTCCCGACTCAGAAGCCAGACAAGCCCTAGCGAGGGTGAGGGATGATGTGCCGCGCATTGTCTGGTGTGCAAAACGGGGTCTGGGCTTAATTGGTAGTGGTAGTACGAATTATCGTTTACTGTCCCATTGGTATCAGGAAAATCAAAAAGAAAACTTAGCTTTACTCAGTCCATTACATAGTATCGATGTGGATTTACCTCTAGTTTACGACCCCATTCATCTACGCACCTGGGCAAAATTATCTGCCAGGGTAAACGCATCTATTATCCTGTATCGGCAATCAATGAAAGAGGGATTAATCGCCGATGGGCATCAAATTTGGCTGCGGAGTAATGCCGTTCATAATAATATTATTCGAGATTTACGCATGGCATTTTTGGCGACGGACCCTAATGATGGAGCAACCCGTAGAAGGTTAATTTTAGAGATTGTCAAAGTCAAAAATGAATGGTCACAAAGTAGGAAAAAGAATAAGGAAATCAAAAATCAAATCAAGAAAATTAAACAGCAAAATCAATTAATTACAGCTAACTTTGTGGCGAATGCAGAAGATATTGATTATGTAGAATATGAACGTTTAGCTGCAAAACATTCTCTGAGTGATGCAGAGAATTATCAGATTAGTAAATATATCTTAAGGCAAAGATACGGGATAAATGTGACTCCTACCCTGAAGCTCAAGGATGAACAAGGATACTATGCCCAACTATTAACTCACTATTATCTTACCCATGAAAGTGAATATTTTCGCATTCGGGATAAACAAGAATGGCACCAACAATTATCTTCTGGCAAGGGTAAGGTTTTTCTCCCAGATTTGAAAACTTATACTTTAAAAGTTGAGGCATTGCGGGCTTTAGGAATGTCGCAATTTTTGGAGAGTGAAAGAGAGTTTAGGGAAAATGATGCTGATTTAATTCTATTAAAAAATACTACCTTACAGTGTAGTAGGCATATTAAACGGACATTGGGAATTAATTTAGTCAGAAATCAGGAAAATGTTTCATCAATTAAAATTTTGAGTCGATTATTGAATTTATTTGGATTGAAATTGAAGCGAGTCAATCGAGTTTATGTAATTGATATTAATACTTTGAATGATGGAAGAAAAGATATATTTAATATTTGGCAGCAACGGGATGAGTTAATGTTAGCAAATATGAAAGATTTATCACAAAAAACAGTTGATTATACTTTTGATTTAGAGTTACTGACTTTGCAAAAAGGTTAACAGCTCCCCGACTTCTCAGCTCCCCAGCTCCCCGACTTCTTAAAGAAGTCGGG
>JAAUYD010082455.1_pt1 | contig 11564 bp, 12 predicted proteins | sample 7278101 | NCBI WGS metagenome assembly JAAUYD01 (sample SAMN14350128, study PRJNA611818) | marine sediment metagenome | isolation source: surface marine sediment (0.6m) | place: French Polynesia: Moorea | collected 2018-08 | reverse complement strand
CTATGTGAACATCGAATTGGGGTTTGTCGGATGGCAGCATTTCAGTGCACCCTATTATGTGCGCGCGGTTCATAGCCCCAATCCGTAAAGGTAAAATAATAATTTTTTTATTTTACCTTTACGGATTGGGGCTATGAACCGCGCGCACATAATAGGGTGCACTGAAATCCTGCCATCCGACAAACCCCAATTCGATGTTCACATAGTAAGCCGACACATAGGAGCGACGGTCGATACTCCATATCCATCTCTGGGTTTGGTTGAAAACGGGTTCAATACACAGGGCCGATTCTTGTGCAGCCGGTATGAGCAGGGTGACCAACTCGTCGATGGTGGGCATGTGCCAGTTGTCGAAGTCGCCGTAGGCTTCTTCGTTTAACCTGTGGATGTATAAATGTGCCTGTTCCCACGTGCGGGGGAAGTTGGAGCCGGATACCTGCCAGGTGAGGCCTGTGGCGCGGTCCTGGAGAATTTCATCCGAAATCTTGACGAAATCATTTTGCACATACCGATTGGGCTGCCAAAGCTTATCTAAATTAAATTGGCTGACGGCTTGCTGGGGTCGAATCTTATAGGGAGAATGGCGCAGCGGTGTTTTGATCGGCCGCGGTTCCGCAAGAGGGGGTCTTGATTCAAATTCGGTCAGAGAACAGGTCAAATCTTTCTGCTTTTGCCAGTGATCTTGCATTTCGACGAGCGCCTTTTTCATCGCGTTGGCATCGGAAAACCGGCACACTCGCTGTCGATCTATGGCCAGCTTAAAGAAATCATCCCACTGGGAGTCCAGATCAGGGTTTAACTCGCTTGCCGGCGGGAATTTCCGTTCCATGTCATTGAGGTAGGGGAGGCGGCTGGTCAACATGCGATAGAAGACGATGCCCAGAGAGTAGAGATCCGACCTTGCATCCACATTGTCCGGGTCGTTCTCCTGTTCCGGTGCGGCATAATAGGGCGATCCGACGTTGAGATTTTCCGGGCCGGAAAAGGATTCATTGCGCAGCTTGGAAAGGCCGAAATCGCAGATTTTTACCCGATCCTGTTCAGTGACCAGCAGGTTAAAGGGTTTGATGTCACGATGTAAAATGCCGGCGTCATGCAGGCAATCCAGGCCATCGAGGGTTTGAAGGGTGTAGCTGAGCGCCCTATCCACCGAGATCCGTCGTGAGGTTTGTTCGACGGTATATAGCTCCCCCATTATGGTGCCCAGGTTGTTGGGGTAGTAGTCCATGACAAAAAACGGCTTGCCGTCGTGTTCGTCATAATCAAACACAGAGACGATATTCGGATGGCTGATGCCGGCCATGGTGACCGCCTCGCGGAGAAAGAGCGAATGTATTTTGTCCTTCCCCATGAGTTCAGCGGTGAGTGGGTCTGGATCCAGTATTTTTAAGGCGGTTATTTTATCAATGACAGGCAGCTTGACTTTAAATACCTTGCCCATACCACCGCGTCCCAGCAGCCCTTGAACAATGTAGCGGCCAATCTTCTTCATGAACGAATATCATCCTGGTTCATAATGATGGGAGTTGATCACCATAAACGGTTGGCATGGGACTCCGGTAATCCGGCAGCTTTTATTTTAGCTACAGTTTCGGCGATGTTGTACGCAACAAAGCGAATATCAATCTCATGGTTCTCCGTGTCGTAGATGGCGTATTTGGCGCTGTTGTCCCCGTCCCGGGGTTGGCCGACGCTTCCCACGTTGATGATATATTGATATTGGGTATCTAACTTCTTAAGGCCATGCTTCAGTGGCCAACGTTCGACTTGGCGGCCGTCGAAATGGACCAATTCCAGGTCGTGGGTGTGACCAACGAAGCAAATGGATTCCGACATGCTCTTGAAGGTCTTGATCAATGCGTGGGGTGCCTTCTGAAACAGGTACTCCCGTACCGAGTCGGGCGGATATCCATGGACACACCTGCATTGCTCAACGATGTGGCTTGAGGGCAGACCCTGGATAAACCGGGTGGATGCGCCACTGATCATGGTCATGGTTTTTTCGATGGAAGCCCGCGCATTGGGATTAAACCATTTAAGATATTGGGTATCGCAAACCGCCATCTCGTGGTTCCCCAAAGTCATAGGAATGTTGCGCTTGATTACTTCCGCCAGCACTTGTTCGGGTTCAGGCCCGTATCCGATACAATCACCAAGGCAAACTATTTCGTCCACATCAACCGTTTCCAAATCGGTCAATACCGCTTGGAACGCTTCAAAGTTGCCATGAATGTCTGAGATAATCGCTAATTTCAATTAAGCCACCGCAATTTATTAATTATTGACTCAATTCAAGTTGAAATACCAGTCAATGATTTGTGGGCCCACAAATATGTACATTATAGCTCCAATTGCAAGAAAAGGACCGAAAGGAAGGGACATTTGCATCCCTCTGCCTTTGCGCACCATCATTATAATACCCACCGCGGTACCCGTAAAGGACGATGCCATAATGGTGAATAGAACACCTTTCCAGCCTAGAAAGGCCCCTATCATGGCCAATAATTTAATGTCTCCGCCCCCCATGCCCTCCTTTCCTCTGATGACCTGATACCCCAAGGCGATAAGGAGTAAGCTGCCGCCACCGAGTGCAATCCCCAATAGGGAGCCAACCCAGTCTATGGACGGTAATAGGAAACTGGCAGCAAACCCGATGGGGATACCCGGCAGGGAGATGACATCGGGAATGATGCGATGATCGATGTCGATAAATGTAATGACCAACAGTGCGGTGATAAAGAGAAAATAGATCACGGCGGCCGGACTAGGCCCGTGTACCATCCATGTGATCAAGGCAAACAGGCCTGTCAGCACTTCCACAATGGGATAGCGTATGGAAATGGGGGTGTTGCATCCACGACATTTGCCGCGGAGCAAAAGGTAGCTGATTACCGGAAGGTTATCGTACCACTTGATTGGATTGTTGCATACCGGGCAGGAAGAGGGGGGTCGTACGATAGAGCTGCCATTTGGAATTCGGTAGATGCACACATTCAGGAAGCTGCCGACGCACATCCCCATCAACAATACATAACTGTTTATCAATAATGGTGCCATGGTGATATCCTTATCGTCGGAGGTTGTAAGCGGCTTTAATAAAAAAATCAAGATTGATATTGTCAAATCAAGCTTTAGTCTTATATTAGGCAGTTAATATCGACAGGTGTGTGTACAAATCCGGCATTTTGCCGGTTTTTTTTCAAGAATAGTGTCAACGACCAGCCGCTCGGCGGGTGGTATTCCGGCCAAAGGCCGGGAAGCAAATAGCACGTCAGTGCTCTAATCGTTGCAGTTGTAACCGGGGGTAAAGCACCCGGATTGAAAACAACCATTGTAATCGGCATGATAAAGCAGAACCTCAATCATGGATCATTGCTTCATTATGGCATAGGGAGAAAAGATGGCCGAATCAGATAAAGACGATCTCATTAGCATAATAGAAGAAGATATTGGCGATACAGAAATGCCGACCTCGCTGCCCCTCTTACCCGTAAGGGATGTGGTGATATTCACCGATATGCTGCTGCCCTTATTCGTGGGGCGGGATAAGTCCATCCGTGCGGTGGAATCAGCCGCTTCCAAAGATCGCTTTTTGTTTGTGGCCACCCAGAAAGATCCGGATATCGAGAATCCCAAGGTTGACGACATCTTTACCGTTGGAACGATCAGCCGGATTTTGCGAATGTTGAAATTGCCCGATGGCCGCGTCAAAGCTCTGGTTCAGGGATTTGCCAAGGCACGCATTGTTAAATATGTTCAAAAACGGTCCTTTTTCCAGGTTAAGGTCGAGATTTTAGATGAACCCGTGGAGCAATATTCCGACCTGGAGATTGAAGCCCTAATGCGTAACGTCAGGGAAAATTCTGAAAAAATTCTCGCCCTAAGAGGAGAATTGAGCGGCGACGTCGGCAGCATCTTGGAGAGCATCGAAGAGCCCGGCAAACTGGCCGACCTGGTGGCTTCCAACCTGCGGCTCAAGATTGAAGACGCCCAGGAAGTGATCGAGTTGATCGATCCGTTGGAGCGGTTGCGCAAAGTCCACGACCTGCTGTCCCACGAGGTGGAGTTGTCGGTGATGCAGGCCAAGATTCAGTCCGATGTCAAGGATGAGATCTCAAAAAGCCAACGGGACTATTTTCTGCGGGAACAGATGAGGGCTATTCACAAAGAGCTCGGTGAGTTGGATGAGAAGTCGCAGGAAGTTGAAGAGTACCGAAAGCGGATTAAAAAAGCGCGAATGCCCAAAGAGGCAAAGGAAGAGGCGGAAAAACAACTGCGTCGCCTGGACCAGATGCATCCTGATTCGGCTGAATCGTCTGTGGTTCGGACCTACCTCGATTGGTTGACCGAGGTTCCATGGAAAAAGTCGACCAAAGACGTTTTGGATATCCAGAAGGCGCAAAATGCGCTCAACCGTGATCATTTCGGTTTGGAAAAAATAAAAGACCGCATCCTGGAGTATTTAAGCGTTCGAAAATTGAATCCTGAGCTGAAGGGATCGATTCTCTGTTTTGTTGGCCCGCCGGGAGTTGGAAAAACCAGTTTGGGACAGGCCATCGCCAAGGCCATGAGACGTAAATTTATCCGCATCTCCTTAGGTGGAATTCGAGATGAGGCTGAAATTCGCGGGCACCGCAGAACCTATATCGGTGCCATGCCGGGGCGTATCATACAAGGGCTCAAGACCTGCAACTCCAACAATCCCGTATTTATGATGGACGAGATTGACAAACTGGGCGCAGATTTTCGCGGCGACCCTTCTTCTGCTTTGCTGGAGGCATTGGATCCTGAACAAAATGACGCTTTTTCCGATCACTATCTTAATCTACCCTTTGATCTGTCCAAAGTCATGTTTATTCTCACGGCCAATGTGACCGATACCATCCCTTCGGCTCTGTTGGATCGTATGGAGGTCATCCATCTGTCCGGCTACACCGAAGAAGAAAAAGTGATCATTGCGGAAAAACACCTGGTACCTCGCCAGGTCAAAGAGAACGGATTGAAGCCACGACAGATATCTATCAGTCAAAATGCCTTGCGCCGACTCATCAACGAATATACGTCTGAAGCCGGCCTCAGAAACTTTGAAAGGGAGATCGCCACCCTTTGCCGCAAAGTGGCGAGAAAAATCGCCGAAGGCGAGAAGGGCCCCTTTACCATCACGCGGTCGGGTTTGCAGAAGTATCTCGGCGTCCCCAAATACTATCCTGAGCTTGATCAAGAACCCAGCCAAGTGGGGCTGAGTACAGGTCTGGCCTGGACCCAGGCTGGGGGAGAGGTGCTGTACGTTGAGGCCAGTTTGATTCGGGGCAAGGGGGAACTGATCGTCACCGGGCAACTCGGTGATGTCATGCAGGAGTCGGCCCGCGCCGCATTGAGTTATGCACGGGCATACCTTGACGGAATCGGGGTGAAACAGGCCTCATTGGAAAATATGGACATTCACATACACGTGCCGGCTGGTGCCATACCCAAAGACGGACCGTCCGCCGGTATCGCTATGGCCACCGCACTGATATCCGCCTTGACACAGCGTTCCGTTCATAAGGATGTGGCCATGACCGGAGAGATTACCTTGCGCGGCCGTGTCCTGCCCATCGGCGGACTCAAGGAGAAAGCGCTGGGCGCATTGCGGGCCGGCATCAAAACGGTCATCATACCTGCCAAAAACAACAAGGAGTTGGCAGAGATTCCCAAAACGATCAAGCGGAAGCTTAACTTTGTCGCTCTGCACAACATGGACGAGGTATTGAATATTGCTCTGTTGGCACCCAAAAAAAAGCCGGCGCGGAAAACCAGGCGGACCCCGAAGTCCAGGTCTTCAAAGAAAAAGTAATTAGTTTACCGTCGGTTTATAACTGACAAGGATTATCGCCATGCCATCAGTTCAGTGCTGAATTAGTTTTTTAACCTTTTTGCCATCTTTCTTGTGAAACTGTGGGGTTGATATGTCCACCTGCTTGCTGGCTGTTGATACAGCCACCGAAATATGCGGTGCGGCTCTAGCCGTAGATGGCCAGGTCCAAACCGAATTGATCTTGAGTCAAGGCGTCACACATACCCAATCCGTAATGGCGGTCATTGATGCTGTTCTTACGTTGAGCCCCATTGAAATCGACGACATCGACGTCTATGCGGTAACACGTGGTCCGGGGAGCTTCACCGGTTTGCGAATCGGGATTAGCACCGTAAAAGGTCTGGCTTTGGCGGCGGCAAAGCCTGTGGTGGGCATCTCGAGCTTGGAAGTTTTAGCCCACCAGGCGCCGCTCATGTCCGATTTTATCTGCCCGATCATGGACGCGCGCCGTAATGAAATATACTGGTCTCTATACCAGCGCAGCAATGATGGAAGCCTCACCGCCGTCACGGAAGAGCGAGTTGGGCCGGTCTCGACAATTGCAGAAGCAGTCGACAGGACCTGCTGCTTCATCGGTAACGGGGTGGTCCCATTCCGCGATTCGATGACCCAACTGCTAAAAACTACGCCGCAGTGGGTCGACGACGCCTCAAATGGAATTCGTCCGTCGGTACTGGCGCGCTTGGCCTGGCAAAGGGTCTCGTGCGGGGAATTAGACGATATCGGGACATTTTCACCGGTATACCTCAGGAAATCCGATGCCGAGCTTGCGCGGCAGGGATCCTGACCCATCATCTCTATGACGACATTTAAACCTGGCCCCTGGGAACAGGTCATCTTGAAAGGGCAATGCCATAAAACAAGTGCTGATATGGAACCCCAGAATATCGAACAAGGAACTGCAGGATGACGACGTAAGGTTTTCTGTCTTTTTTAGGATGACGGAGCTAATGGACTCATCACTTCGACATTCGTAATTCCTTGTTCTATATTCTGCGGTTTACAACGCTTTTTGTTGACACCCAATGTTAAAATGGATACGTCTAAAAAGTTATAGTAGCTTGAAGCTCTTGCCCGATAGCCGGATTCGATATAAAATGAACCTTCGGACCAGCTACATATTGGCAAAGAACCAGGGGGTGCGATGAGGGCCAGATTGAATAAAGATCGATTCCGCCGTGGGATCTATTTGTTGCCGAATCTATTCACGGCGATGAACATGTTTTGCGGTTTTTACGCCATGGTGGCAGCCATTGACGGTAAGTTTGTAGCAGCCGCTTATGCCATTATTATTGCGGGCATTTTTGACAATTTAGATGGCAAAATAGCCCGTGCTACCCGCAGCACCAGTAAATTCGGAGTGGAATTCGACAGTTTGGCCGACCTGGTCTCCTTTGGCGTGGCACCAGGTTTACTCATGTACCTCTGGGCGCTTCAACCTTTGGGTCGCATTGGATGGTTGGCCGGCTTCCTTTTCGTTGTATGTGGAGCGCTGCGTCTGGCAAGATTCAACACCCAAGTTGGCACTGTTAGCTCAGGCCATTTCATCGGTCTGCCCATACCGGCAGGCGCTGGCATGAACGCTGTAACGGTTCTATTCTGTCACAAGATCGGCGTTGCCCCGCATGCGTATCCCTTGGCGTTTTTGATCATGATCTACATACTTTCTTTCATGATGGTCAGCACTGTTAAGTACCCCAGTTTCAAAAATGCCGATCTGTTTCGGAACAAAAACTTTAATGTTTTGGTAGCCGCCATTCTGGTGTTGATTTTTATTGCGGCTCAACCCCCGATTGCGCTCTTTTTGTTTGGTGTCATGTATGTTTCCTCGGGACCATTCGTGACCTTAAGGCGGCAGCGAATTGCTCGTCGACAGGCTAAAGGTGGTGCGCAGGAGGAAGACCAAAAGCCTAGACCTCTATAAAAAATACCGATTATTACATACTGAAGCATATTTTCCGTTGGCCGATGGCCAAATGGTTGATTATTTATTTAATCATCGCCAACTAAGCGTGATGATGCAACATAAATTGATGAGAAAAAAGGAGACAGCAGTTTGGAAAGAACCCCCATTACCCGCTCCGGCTATGAAAGGTTAAACGCGGAGTTGCGGCATCTCAAAACAGTTGAAAGGCCGCAAGTGATCCAGGCCATTGAAGAGGCCCGCGCCCATGGCGATTTATCCGAGAATGCGGAATTTGACGCCGCTACAGAGCGCCAAGCTTTCATTGAAGCTCGTGTGAGCGAACTCAGCTACAAGCTCAACAGTGCGGATGTGATTGATCCTGAGACCTTGCCCAAGGATCGTGCGGTTTTTGCCAGCCGCGTATTGCTCGAGAATATTGAAACCGGTGAAGATGTGGAGTATATGCTGGTAGGCCCCGAGGAGTCGGATATCGACAAGGGGCTTATTTCCATTGAATCTCCCTTGGGTAGAGCCATTGTCGGACGCAAACCCGGTGATGAAATTACACTGCAGGCGCCCGGGGGCAAACGGGTCTATGAACTTGTTGAAATCTTATGATACCGTCTCGGGGTCAAATTTGTGCCCTCATAGGCTAACGGTGTCTGGATAATATTTGGATTATAACGGAGGTTATTGTGGCTCGAATTACCATCGAAGATTGCCTGAAACGCGTTGACAACCGATTTAAGCTTGTGCACATGGCAGCGTCCAGAGTTCGTCAGATCAGGGAAGGATCTGAGTATCTGGTCAGTTCGCCGAAAAATGAAGATATCGTCGTTGCTCTTAGGGAATTGGCGGCGGGTAAGGTGGTTGAAGCACAACCCACCGAGGAAGAGTAATCAGTTTGAGCTGCCCCTATCTTTGCATTAACGGTGCCAAAATACAGCTACACATATAAGCTACTGACCCGTAGAATGGGCCAGGCGCTGAATGAGTACCGGATGATCAGCGACGGCGATCGTATCGCTATGGGGCTTTCTGGGGGCAAAGATAGCTGGGCACTCCTATGGCTGTTGGAGGATTTGCGACGACGGGCACCCATAGATTTCAAAATTTTTCCCATATACATCGATCCCGGATTCCAAGGGGGGCCGGGGCCGGTAATTTCGACGTACGGACGCCGTTTGGGATTTGACGTGCGTATTGAGAATACCGATGACGGTTTAGTGGCCCATAGTGATGCCAATCGAGAGAACCCCTGCTTTTTGTGTTCACGGTTGCGTCGAAAAAGACTCTTTGAGGTCGCCGATGAGTTGGGTTGTAAAAAACTTGCTTTGGCCCATAACAAAGACGATTTGATCGAGACCCTCTTTTTAAATATGTTTTATGGCGGCGAGATCAGCACCATGATGCCGGCGCAACCTTTTTTCGGCGGAAAGTTGAACTTGATTCGGCCTTTGGCCTATGCAGATGAAGATGCCCTGTTGGCGTTCTCCAGGGAAATGGGATGGCCTGTAAAAGAGAATCCTTGCCCGAGTGCCGGCAAGACTAAAAGAGCTGACATCAAGGCGCTTCTGAGGAATTTATACCTCAGCAACAATAAAATTAAAGGGAATATTTTCAGGGCGATGCGGCATGTAAAGCGTGATTATCTTCTCAAATGAAGTTGCCCTAAGGCTTTATGACACCTAGTTGAAAAGCAAAGATTATGAAAGATGTCCAGAATCAGCGTGACACTCGTAACATTCCCATAGACAAAGTCGGTATTAAAAATCTACGCTACCCGGTGGTCGTTAGGGATCGCAGGGAAGGGCGCCAGCACACGGTGGCTTCCATCAATATGTACGTGGATCTGCCCCACGAGTACAAAGGGACGCACATGAGTCGCTTTGTGGAAATGCTCCACCTGCTGAAATCAGAAGTCTCTCTGCAAAAGTTTTCTGAGATACTGCTGCAAATGAAGACCCATCTCAATGCCGCCTCAGCTCACATCGAGATCACTTTTCCGTATTTCATTGAAAAAAAGGCCCCCATCAGCGCCGCGCCTGGATTGATGGATTACACCTGCCGTATCATGGGCACCAGTAACTCCAATAATGATGTCGATTTGGTGTCTGAGGTCAATGTGCCGATCTCTTCTGTATGTCCCTGCTCTAAAGAGATCAGTGATCATGGCGCTCATAATCAGCGTGGTGAAGTAAGGCTCAAAACACGTTTTAATCGTTTTATCTGGTTGGAAGATATGATTGAGTTGGTGGAGTCTTGCGCCTCATGTGATGTTTATTCCGTTCTTAAGCGGGTGGATGAGAAACGTGTTACCGAACAAAGCTATGGAAACCCAAAATTTGTGGAAGATATTGTGCGTGATGTCGCCGCTCAATTATTGAAAGATGACAATATCACCTGGTTTTCTGTCAGCGCGGAAAATTTTGAATCCATCCACAACCACAGTGCGTACGCTCATATCATCAGCGGGCCGGAGCCTGATCCGAATTACAATAATTAGTGCTGGGTATTGTTGTATCCTATGGCAACTCTTTTTCCAATATCCGCATAATTGAATGTGTGGTCTTTCCGGGAGTATTCAGCATGACGACAAATCGGTAGAGACCGCCGTTCCGGGACTTGATATATCCTGCTCGAGTTCGGATTCCTTTGAGGTGACCAGTTTTGTAGTACTGGCGTCCCTCTTGTCGCATGAGTTCATGATGGGTTGAGAAACGTGACATAATATCCATCATGGCGGTGGCCGTGACGCGGTTTTGACGCGAAATCCCGGACGCTTCAACGATCCTACCCGAGGTGATTCCCAGTGTCGTGTGATAATATTGATTGAGGACCGACAGTCCCTTTTTCACGGATGCCGGCGGTCCCTCAATCTCGGCACCCAACACCAGCAAAATTTGGTTGGCAATAAAGTTGTTGGAAAACTCCAGTAGCTTGGAAACCGCCTGGGATAGATCTGACTTGGACAGGTAGCGCCAAACCAAGCGATCATCCTGTTGATTTGCTTTGCCGCGTTTAATCGCTCCGCTAACCGATATACCGTTTTGATTCAAGAAATATTGAAATAATGCACCGGTGTATGCCAGCGCTTCCGCTTGCCCGGCCACCAAGGTAATTCGCCCTCTGGAAAGCCCGGAAGCCTCAATCTTGGGAATGACGGACGGCAGAAGCGGTGTTTGGGGTTCATCGCTCATCCAGCGGCCTTTGTATCGGGTAAATGCGACGGTGTTAAAATTTACGCACAGGGCTCCATTTGGGGCATCATAAGGCTCCGAAGAGCTGCCGCGTCCGGGTATTCGAATCGGTTGGTCGAAATAAGTATCATCCAGCACCAAATGTTGTACGCCCGAAAGCTTAGCTGCAAGGTGAGAGCTGATATCGCTCAGGCGCTCGGATACCAGCAATGGATCACCATAACCTTTAATGACGAGATTGTCGTTGTGATCTATATAAAATTCGGTTTTGAATCGAAATTCCACACCCAGTAATTCTAATGCCGCCAGGCTGGTCAGTATTTTGAGAATGGATGCCGGCAACAGCAACTTATCCGGATGGATGCTCACCAGGGTAGCGTCGTCGGGTGCCTTCACCAATATGCTGTCCTTGGGACCGATCAGGGGTGATATCTTTTGTTGGAGAGATGATGTAGACGCGGCGGCAAAGGTCCACGGGGCCCACACGATATGTAGCACCACAATTACCATTATAACTGTGAGTCGTTTCCACAAAATGCCGCTATAATTCATCCGTCCCTCCTCTCCATTTTTTGGCATGACGTCGAAAAATTATCAAGCT
>JAAUYD010020552.1_pt1 | contig 11564 bp, 9 predicted proteins | sample 7278101 | NCBI WGS metagenome assembly JAAUYD01 (sample SAMN14350128, study PRJNA611818) | marine sediment metagenome | isolation source: surface marine sediment (0.6m) | place: French Polynesia: Moorea | collected 2018-08 | reverse complement strand
GAAAAGAGTCCCAGTCAGCCTGACGCCAGTCAGACCACGACGCACCAACTCTACCGGGGAGCGACGCCGCCGGTATTCGTAGTTTCCACAACCGATGGCAGCACCATGCCCGACGGCCTAGGCGCCCCCCAATGGATACGCAGGTCACCCGCGCCTTCGGGCACATCGAAGTAGTCCGCATCGACGTCGCCGATGGACAACCTGAGCGCGTGACCGGCAGCAAAGCGGTAGGACGTGGGCAGCAGATCGATCTGGATCTCAACGACCTGTCCCGGGTCGAGGGCGGCGCCACTGCGGCGATCGTACTGGCGCACGGGGACCACGTCCCAGTACGGCGGGGTCGACGTCACCGAGTCGCGGTGCAGCAAGCGGAGTGATCCCTCCGTGACGTAGTGGACGCTGTGATCGGGGGCCACGTCCTCCAACACCACGAATACGGCGCCATCCTCAGCATCGCTCGACACGTACAAGCTCACGACCGGGTGCCCGGTAACCTCGAGGGGCGCAGCCAGTGGTGCAGACGTGTAGGAAAGCGACCGATTGCTGAACCTCGCCTGCTCCGGGTACAGAACTGCACTCTCGGTGGGACCCACCAGTGCCGTCCACCGCGACATGGGGCCGGTGCCGAGCTTGCCCTCCGCCTTGCACTCGTCGACGCCGGATCCGGCCGGTGTCTCGACCAGCAGACGGCCGTCGTCGGCCAGCTGATAGCGACGTTGATCGAAGCCCGGCGGCGGCCACCCGTCCGCCGATCGCCAGACCTCCGCCCCCATCGTGTAGTAGTGCACGGGCGGCTCCTGATCGATGCCCGTGGCAAGGCCGAGCAGATGCGTGTCGAGGAACTTCAACAGCTCCCCCTTATGATCGAAGCGTGCCTGCCCTCGTACGAAGGGCCTGACGTTGTGCGCACCGCCATGATCCCAGGGACCTATGATCAATTTTCGCTGCGGATGGGAATGGGTCAGAAAACGGCGGATCGCCGCGTGCTGATAAGCCCCGTCGAGCCACCCGCTGTAGCTGTAGGTGGGTACCTCGGCGCCATCGATCGCGTTGACGAACGCATGCGGTGACATGCGATCGATCCCGGCGATGCGCGGTGATCGGTCATCGCGAAAGGTGATGTGGGCCGCCTCCTCGTCCACATCGACGTTGCTCTCTCTCGCCGCGCGCGCCTCGCGTAACAGGCGGCGCCCGTCGGTACCGTCGACAGGGCGCACACCACGCACGGCCAGGCGCTGGTACCAGATGGTGACGGGCGGATCGTTGCGATCTAGACGACGGTTCGTCTCGGCCCAGCGATCGATGTACCAACGGGCTCGCAGACCACCGGGGAAGCCGATCTCGTCGTACACGTCGAAGGGACTGAACATCGGCACGGCAGCTTTGACCGCGGGATGCTGATTGACCAGCATGAACTCGGCCGCGGTGCCGGCGTAGGAGACACCCCAGGCGCCCACGGCGCCGTTGCTCCAGGGTTGCTCGGCGATCCAGTCCGCCACCGCCGCGCCGTCGGCAACCTCCTGCGGCGCGTGGGAATGCTCCCAGGTACCGAAGGACGCGCCCGTGCTGCGTACGTCCACATCGATCCAGGCGTAGCCCCGCGATACGAAATACCGGCGGTAACCGCCCCAGAGCAGGAAGCGACCGTCCACGAAGCGACTGAACGGAAAGCGTATGTCGAGCGATCGCCAATAGCGCGTCTGGTGGAGAATGGCCGGAAGTCGCTGGCCCGGCTCGAGATCCTGTGGGAGATGGAGATCGACCGCGAGCCTGATCCCGTCCTGCATCGGCAGGTAGAAGGAGACGCTGCTGATCGCCTCGTATTCCGGCGCCCGATCGTAGGGAGCGGGGCCGTCAGACGCGCCGGCGCTCACCATGGCGCAGGCAGCCCAGACAAGGCCACCAAGGCAGGCGATCAGCAGTTCCCGCTGCACTCCCAACGCCCCCGATCATTCGGATGAAGGCGGTGAGCTTAGCGGTCCGCTGATGGATCCTGAATACGGGATCGCCGACGATCAGGCGACGGTGGTCAGCGCCGACGGCATCTCATCGCCAGCGTCCAGCTCGTCGAAGCGGCAGGGCCTGGCGAACAGATAGCCTTGGGCGTAGTCCGCCCGCAGCCCTTGGATGATGCCCAGTTCGTCGTGCGTTTCGACGCCCTCGACGACCACCTCCAGACCCAGACTGTGGGCCGAGTCGATGGCGGCACGCAGCAGCATGCCGCCTGGCTCCTCGAGCAGGCAGCGATCCAGCTTCACTGGATCCAACGGTTGCTGCGACAACATGGTCAGGGAAGCGTGTCCCTTTCCGAAGTCGTCCAGGGCGATGCTGACGCCCGCGGCCCGCCAGGTGCGCAGCACCTTGGCTGTGCCCTCAGCGTCGTAGAGGAACGCCTCCTCCGGCACCTCCACCACCACGCGATTCGGCGCCAGGCCGGATGCCTGCAAGGCCTCGAGCAGGGAGCGCTCGCACTCGAGCGTGGTGAACTCGGCACGCGAGAGATTCACGCAGACGCGCAGATCGCTGCGGTCTGCGACCGTATCGAACACGCGGGATCGAAAGGACCTGCCGAGCGCAGGAAGCTGACCGGTGTGCTTGGCAACGGTCAGGAAGGCATCCGGCTCGAGCACATCGCCTGCGCTCAGCGGAAGGCGCATCAGGGCCTCCACGCTCTCGGCCTTGCCCGTGCGCAGATCCATGATCGGCTGGTAGACCGCTTGTACGCTTCCCGCGGCGATCACGCGCTCGATTTCGCCGCGCAGGGCCCGGGAGCGTTCGGCGCTTCGATTCAGGCGGTCATCGAAGGTGTATACCTGCCCGCGACCGCTCTTCTTGGCCTCGTACATGGCCGCGTCGGCACGCTGAAGGCCCCCGCCGATGCGGCCGCCCGTCTCCACGGCACCGATACCGATACTCGCACCGAGCCCCAGGGATACACCCTCCACGGAAAAGGGCTGGCTGAACGCGATGATGACTCGCTGGGCAAGCTCCAGGGCCTGCTGGTAGCTCGACTGAACGAACACGGCGAACTCGTCACCGCCAAGGCGCGCCGCGATGTGCTCGCCGCCCACGGTCTCCCGCAGACGCCGACCGGCGATGGCCAGCAGACGATCGCCGGCGTCATGACCCAATGTGTCGTTGACGTACTTGAAGCGGTCCAGATCCAGCAGCAGCACGTGACCGCTCAACTCCGCTGTTCTGGTCTTCAAGCCCTTGCGGTTCAGCAGTCCGGTAAGTTCGTCGTGCTCACTCTGATGGCGCAGCCTCTGTTCGAGTTCGCGCTCCTGGGTCACGTCCGTGTGCGTCACGACGAAGCCGCTGGGCGCGTCGGATTGCTCACTGCTCAGGGCGGCGACCTGCACGCGGTACCAGGACTTGCCAAAGCGATGGTCGGCGCCGGTCGAGTGGGTAGTGGCGGAGGCGTTCTCGCCAACTGCCTTACGCAGCGCTTCGCGGGCGCTGGCATCGGGTCGGCCGAGTGCCAGACAGCTGGCGTCGAGGTACTTCAACCCAAGCCCGAAGTGCTGGTCATTGCCCCGCGCCCGGCACGCGGCCTTCCAGGCGTCGTTCACCAGCGTGATGCGGCCGTTGGAGTCGGCCACCACCACGCCCGCGGACACGCTGGACAGGGTGCTCTCGAGAATGTCGTGGTCGCGCTTGAGCGTGTCGTTCAGGCTGACCAGAGCATCAACGTTTCGCTGGATCGAAATCCAGTGGGTGTACCACCCGCTCTCGTCAGCAGCGGGAACGATGCTCAGGTGAGACCAGAAGTAGGAGCCATCCTTGCGGCGGTTGCGGACCACCACTTCAGAGGTGTTCCAGCTCTCCAGCTGGTGACGAAGAAAGTCGAGGGCCTCCCGCGGACTCTCCTCGCCCTGGAGCAGGCGCGGTGTTTCGCCGATGAGTTCCGCAGACGAGTAGCCGGTCTCCTCGGCTACCGCGCGGTTCACCCATACGATCTTCGGGCCGGGCTCGTCGAATGGCTCGGCCTCGGTGATGATCACCGAGTCGCCGATATGCTCGAAGACGCCCAGCACGGAGTGATCCAGTTCGCCGTTGCGAACCAGGATTTTTCCGTAGGCCTTGGCCTGGTCGAGCAGGCCGGTCTCTGCCGCCTCCGCGGACAGCGATCGCAGACCCTCGCTGACGGAGCTGTGCACACCGTCCTCGTCGCCCATCTGCACCCTCATGGTTTGGTAAACAGGCGCTACTGTCCGCCGATGGCATGGCATGACGCAGCAACTAGGTCACAATTTTGGGGTCGGAGCGCGGCGACGGATCAGATAAGGTCGCTTACACCGCAGCTCGCCACCCAGAGACCTCAGAAGGCGCCTGCGACGGGGAAGAGGCCGGGGCACACCGCCTTGAACCAGCAGCCTGTATCGCGAGTCTGGCTGCGGCCACCTGGCCGTACCGCCCCTGTCTGCGAGACCATGGCCGCAGCCTGGACGAACAAGGCCTTCGGGCTCCCTGAAGCCCAGCATGATCTCGCAGCAAGCACAGGGGCGAACGAATGAATGCACTCCTCGAACTGGTCGTCTACATGACGATCCTGACCTTTGTCGCCGTCGTACTGGGCGCGTTCCTGCGTAATCGTGAGTGGACCGCCGAAGGCGTGATGATGGGTCTTGGCAACCGCGACGAGCTGCCCGAGGCAACGCCGCTGGGCGGTCGCGCCCAACGCGCGGCGGCCAACACGATCGAGGCCCTGCTGTTGTTCACCCCGCTGGCGCCGGTGGTCCTGGCGCTGATGTAGCGCCCTCGCCAGACGCGGCGCCGCGCCGCGCGACAGCCTGGCAGTCACTCCGAAGCGACAGCTGCCATCACCTGCTGTGAAGACGCCAGGAACTCGCGCATGCGCTCGCCGGGCAGTGGAGGACTGAACAGATACCCCTGCACCCGATCGCAACCCCGTGCGCGCAGGAACTCGGCCTGCTCCTCGGTCTCCACACCCTCGGCAACCACGCACTTGTTCAAGCTCTGCGCCATCGCGATGATCGCTGAGACCAGCTCGCAGTCGTTGCTGTCGCCGGGGATGTCTCGAATGAAGGCGCGATCGATCTTGACGATATCGATAGGGAAGTAGCGCAGGTGGCTGAGTGAGGACTGGCCCGTGCCGAAGTCGTCCAGGGCGATCTGCACGCCGAGGTCCTTGAGCCGCTGCAGGACGGGGTTTACACGCAGGGGATCCTGGAACAGCGTGCTCTCCGTCACCTCGATGATGAGATCGCTCGGCGCCAGGCCGTGCTCCCTGAGGGTCTTCTCCACGTGATCGGAGATGCCACTGTCGTAGAAGCAGTGCGCGGAGAAATTCACCGCGATGGACAGGGGCTGCTCCGTGACCTCACGCAATCCGGCCAGGTAGCGGCACGCCTGCTCCAGTATCCAGTGACTGGCGGGCACGATGAGTCCGGCCTCCTCCATCACGCAGATGAACTCGGCTGCGGGGACCAGTCCGCGCTGCGGGTGGTTCCAGCGCATCAGCGCTTCCATGCCGATGAGTTGCTGCTCATCCAGGTTCCAGATGGGCTGCAGATAGAGCAGCAGCTCGTCGCGCTCCAGGGCCCCGCGAAGATCACGCTCCACGGCAGCCCTCGCCGAGGCGCGCGCCCCCATGTCATACGAATGGAAACGATAGGTATTGCGGCCACTCTCCTTGGCCTTGTACATGGCGATGTCTGCCTGGGCGATCAGGCCTTCGGCATCTACGCCATCTGCGGGACCGACGGACAATCCGATCGAGGTGGTGACGAACAGGTCGCGGTCGCCGAGCTTGAACGGTGCTCGAATCGCATCGATGAGCGTATTGGCCATCGTCTCCAGCTGCCTGCGGTCCATCAGACCCTCGGCCACCACGATGAACTCATCCCCACCGAAGCGCGCCACCGTGTCCGATTCCCGAACGCTCCCCTGCAGACGATCGGCCAGCTGCGTGAGCAGTTCATCCCCGCAGCCGTGGCCCAGGCTGTCGTTGATGTTCTTGAAGCGATCGATGTCGAGGAACATGACGCCGACCAGGGTCTGGTTGCGCTGCGCGAGGCGAATGGCGTGCTCCAGGCGATCGCACAGCAGCTCGCGGGTGGGCAGGTCGGTCAAGCCGTCGTGGAAGGCCAGGTGATCGATGCGCTCACGCGCCTGCTTGTAGTCGGTGATGTCCTCGACGCTGGACCAGATGTAGCGCTTACCGTCCTTGAGCAGGATCCGCCCGGTCAGTCTGATGGGGACCAGATGACCGTCCTTGTGCAGGAACTCCCGCTCATCAGGACCGTAGCGCCCGTCAGGGTTCAGGCTCTCGAGCTGTACCAGTTCCTGGTGAAGGAAGGGGTCGGGGGTGATCTGCGAGCAGGTGAGCCCCTTGGTCTCCTCCACGCTGCGTCCGATGATCGTCGCGAAAGCAACATTGGCGTCCACCACGGTGCCGTGCATATCGCATAACAACAAGCCGATCGGCGACTCCTCGAACAGGGTTCGGTTGTAGGACTCGCTCTCGCGCAGGGCGCTCTCGGCAGCCAGGCGTTCGGTGATGTCGACCATCGTGCCGCGCACCAGCACGCGGTCCGGGTCGGGCAGACGCAACAGGCGGACTTCGCAGGGAATCTCGCGCCCGTTGACATCGACATGCATCCACTCGAAGACGGGCAGTTCGCCTTCCACAGCACGCTGAATGTACTCCATAGCCGCCTCCGCGGAGCGGCGACCGTCGGGCTGGTACTCGGGGCTGAACTGCGCGGGCCCGATACTGAGCAGATGCTCCCGACTCATGCCGAACAACTGCACGGCCTGGCGATTCGCCTCGCTCATGTGGCCACGCTCGACATCGAGGATGGTGATCGCCTCGGGCGCGTACTCGACCAGCGCCCGGTAGATCTGGTCACTGGTGCTGAGCGCCTTTTCCGTCTCCCGACGCTCGATGATCTCGCGCTGCAGATCGTCATTGGCAGCCGCCAGCATCTTGTTGAGGGCACCCGTGCGCTCTGCATCCCGCTTCACGCCGAGCAGATAGAAGCCAAGCAGGGCTGTCAGGGACGCTCCTGCCAGGAACACGCCGTTGGCCACGTGCTGGCGCTGGGCAGCGACGAACTCCGCGCTGGGGCTGAAGGCGACAGGCCATTGCTTGCCGGGCAGTTCCAGGGTCAGCAGAGACTGGCCGCGCTCGGCAGCGGCCGCAACACGGGCAAACGATGGTTGCTGCGCTTCGCCGTCAGGGGAGGGCGAGGGGTGCAGGTAGGACATGACGTCGGCGCGCCCCGCCCCTTGCTCGAACACCTGAACATCCAGTGGCACGGGCCCGGCACCGAGCAGCGCCTCCTCCAGGAGGTCGCCGATGCGGAAGACGCCGATCACGTAGCCGCGGAGCGCGCCCTGGCGCTCCTGCGCATCAGGGAACGCCCGCCCTGCGCCATAGACCGGCTTCACCACCAGCATGCCGTACTGGTCACCGGTCTCCTGCACCAGTCTGATCCAGCGAGTGGTGGCGGCGCGGCCGAGTTCGCGCGCCTCGTCCAGGGCTTCGCGGCGCGCCTGCTCCGAGGCGATGTCGTAGCCGAGGGCCTGCTCGTTACCCGCCAGCGGCTCGAGGAAATAGGCCGGCACGTAGGCTGCTCGGGCGCCGGCTGCGACCCTGGCCCCGCTTGCATCGAGTTCCGTGATTCGGAAGCCCTGCAGGCCCTCCTCGCGCGCCTTGCGCTCGAAGGCCTCACGTTGCGCGTGCGGGATTCTCGGGTTCCATCCAAGACCCTGCAACTCCGGGTGTCGCGTCAGGATCGGGCTCACAAAGCGCCGGAACTCGCTGCGGCTGACCTGTTCGGAGGCCGAGTACAGACCGGCCAGCGAATCCAGCACCTCGATGTGCTGATCGATGGAGGTCTGCATGACCACCAGGTGGTTATCCGCCAGGCGCGCAAACTCCCTGTCGAAGTTGCGCAGCTCCCAGCTGCGCGCGAGGTAATGGGCTGCGATCGTCAGGACCAGGCCGATCAGGACCACCGCCACGATCGGCACGCGCCGCCGGACTGATCTGGCGCGGAGATCGCTCTGCGTTGACCCTCGATTGCCCATGTCGGTCATTCAAGCTCCCCCAGCGCTCGCCCTTGAGCGGGCACATGTGTTTTCGCCACGACGGGCCGCACCGTACAGCTGTACCAGCTTCGCCGATGACCGCCGCCGGCGCAAAGGCAGCGGGTGGGCGAGCGCTGGACTGCCCGGGATGACCGAAGCAGGGCCGGGTCCATCACCTGCTACCGGACGATCGGTGCTGAGCACAACGAGCACAGATGCGCTTGCCTTGTTTGCCAGGGATACCGCGGTTTGACGTGGAGTTATGTGCGCACGGTCACACTGCGCGGAACACACCGCAAAGTAGCCGCCGCAGCCACGTCGCGGAAACCGCGGCCAGCAGATCCCAGGGGGTATCACAGCCATCAACAAGCAGAATCCAGTTGAGAAGTAGAGGCATTCTCGCCGCGGTGTTCTCGTCGCAGTCCTGCGGGGCCCAGCCTGGCCGCCCGGGGCGGCCAGGCCACTCGGATCTACGGCCCCACTCTGGATACCGCCAGCGCGATATCCACCGCCACCGCGTCGTCCGCCCACGACTCTCTTGTGGGCGTTCCCAGCGATACGGGGAATCCGTGTGCCGTGAGGCGCCTCCCTAGCGGTGCGAGGGGCTTGGCCTCGTACAGCGATACCACCACGCGCACCGTGCCCGCCGCACCCTCGCTGATCTGTATCTGAAGCTCACTCCCTTGCAGGCTGACGGGGATATGGCTGCCGTCTCTCACGCTGTCCTGGTGACGAACGGAATACTGCTCGCCGTTCCATTCGATGGAGACATCGTAGTTGCAGCGATAGATCGCGTCGCCCGCGTCAGCCGCCAGGGCGACCATGGCGATCCACGACGCCGCCCACCCGATCCCCCATCGCTTCTCCACGCCGCCCTTCCTCCAGACCAGGTAGCGCTTGTTCATGGCGTGAGCACCTGATTGCTACTGAAGCGGATAGCAAGGCGGAACATCGCCTCCGCTCAATCCTCCTCTACCCCCTGCTCCTCCAGCTCCGGTAACAAGCCGTGCAGGACCAGCCGATAGTAGGAGACCGTACCGATAATCCGGTCGTTCTCGATCACCGGCGCGTGGCTGATGCCGAAGTTCTCGAACAGGCGTGCGCAGTGGTGGATCTCCATGTCCGGGCGCACGGACAACACCGGTTTCGCCATGATTTCGTTGACACTCACACGTTCCGGCGCCCGGTCCTTGGCCAGCACCTGCTTGGCAATGTCCGAGAACAGCAGCATACCGTATTCGTCCGTCTCGTCCCGGCGTTTGACGAACAGGCTGGTGGCCTTGACCTTCTTCATGATCTGCAGTGCGGACATGACGTCGAGTCGGCCGTCGATCTCGGTCACGTCCGTACGCATGCAGTTGCGTACGGGACCCCAGTTACGCCTGCTCACAACTTGTCCTCCACGATGTCTTCGAGTTCCTTCGCCTGGTGCAACACGCCCACGGCATCTTCCACATCCACTGTGACCGCGATTCCCGTGCCGGGTTTCGAGTCGAACTCACCCACCTGTGCAATGTGCTCCAGTATGTGTCGGCTCAGGTGCTCCTCCACCAACAGCATGAGCACGTCGCGCTGACTGGCAAGGGTAAGGCCGAGGAAGGTCTTGTGCTCCTTCAAGCCCTCACCACGGGCGTTGCTGATCAGGGTGCAACCGGTGGCGCCCGCCTCACGCGCCGCGTGCATGACCGCTTCGGTCTTCGAGTCCTCGACGAAGGCGAGGATGAGTTTAAAGTGCATGTTGCTTCTCCCTGCCATTGCGGCGTTCGCGGTACTCGGCGAGCTGACCATAGCCGAGTACGCTGATGATCGGGAACAGGCTGGCGAAGGCGACGAGCCCAAAGCCATCGAGCAGCGGGCTGCGGCCGGGTACGGCCTCGGCCAGGCCCAGGCCAAGTGCCGTGATCAGCGGCACGGTCACGGTGGACGTGGTCACTCCGCCGGAGTCGTAGGCCAGGGGCACGATCAGCTTGGGCGCTTTCAGGGTCTGCACCATGACCACCAGGTAACCCACGGCGATAAAGTAGTGCAGGGGCAGACCGGCGATGATCCGAAAGCACCCGAGGCTGACCCCCACCCCAACGCCCAGGGCCACGGCAATGCGCAGGCCCAGCACGCCGATCGCACCGCCGGATACGCTGTTGGCCTTCATCGACACGGCGATCAGCGACGGCTCGGCCATGGTGGTGCTGAAGCCGACCGCAGCGGCGAACAGATACACCCAGTAGAAATCCCACCAGGTGATGTCGGCTCCCGCCGCCTTGCCCACGGCGGCCAGTAGGAACTGCGGGTCGGTCAACTGCTCAGCCATCAGGCGCCCCAGGGGGAACAAGGACATCTCCAGCCCCTGAAGAAACAGCCCGAGACCCAGCAGCACGAACAGGAAGCCGACCAATATGCGTCCACTGTTCGGCAGGCGACCGCCTGCCACCACCCGTTGAAACAGCAACAGAAAGACGGCGATAGGCAGCACGTCGATGGCGCTGCCCGCGATACTCTCGAGCGTGGCGGTGAGCGTTTCCATCAGGCGACCATCCCGTAGACCAGCACGAACAGGATCGGCGTAAGGGAGGCAAAGGCGATCAGGCCGAAGCCGTCCAGCATGGGATTACGCCCCTGGAGCGAGCTCGCCAGGCCCACCCCCAAGGCGGTCACCAGCGGTACGGTCACGGTGGAGGTGGTGACGCCACCGGCATCGTAGGCGATACCAATGATTTCCTTCGGTGCCAGACCTGTGAGGATGACGACGAGGATGTAGCCGCCGATGATCAGCATCGGCAAGGACCAGTCGGTCAGGATGCGGAACACGCCGATGACCAGCGCCACGCCCACGGCGAGGGCAACGGTGAGGCGCAGGCCGTTGGCGTAGGAAGCCATGGCGGCGGCGCTGTGCTCGATGGCGCCCGCCTGGGCCGCCACCAGCGCCGCTTCATCGGCAACGGCGATCAGCGCGGGCTCAGCCACGGTGGTACCGAAACCCAGCACGAAGGCGAAGGCGATCAACCAGTACACGCTGCCCTTGCGGGCCAGCGAGTGGGCGAGTCCTTCACCAACCGGGAACAGGGCCAGCTTCAGACCGAACAGGAAGCACGCCAGGCCGGCAACGACCAGCCCCGTGCCGGTGATGATCGAGCCCAGGCCTTCCACCTGCTGGCGGATCACGAAGAGCTGGAAAACGAGAATAACGGCGACGATCGGCAGCAGATCCCGCATCGCGTCGATCGCGTCTTTCAGCAGCGCCTGGAGGATTTCTTTCACGAGCGCGCCTCATGGCCCTCGCGGCAGTGTATCCGTGGCCACCGCGCTGCGCCATTGCCGCGCTGGCGCGCGAAGACGTCAGGCGGACTCGTGCAAGGGTCCTCTGACTCGGCTCTACGGTGCGCCGAACATCTCTGCCGTGATGGAGGCGTACCAGCCGACGCTCTCCAGATAGTTCGCCCGACGCGTCGCCTCGTCCTCGCCCGTGGTGGAGACGAAGCCGGATACCTTGGCGATCTTCTGCGCCGTAG
>JAAUYD010019966.1_pt1 | contig 11566 bp, 6 predicted proteins | sample 7278101 | NCBI WGS metagenome assembly JAAUYD01 (sample SAMN14350128, study PRJNA611818) | marine sediment metagenome | isolation source: surface marine sediment (0.6m) | place: French Polynesia: Moorea | collected 2018-08 | reverse complement strand
GGAACTGACATTGGTGATGGCCAGCCTCTATACCATCACCCGTTTTGGCCACGCTGAGGAAATCTCACCTGATGTTGAGCGGCTGCTCGGCCGTCCGCCAATATCGTTTCGACAGTTTGCGGCCGATTATCACCACAGCTGGGAGTAATCTGTGATAATCTGCGAAATCCGTGGCTGTTTTTAAATAAAACATATTGTGATTCACTTAACCAAATTTTTTTCTGTAAAAAAGTGTCGATTTTCCTAATCGTTGTTCGTCGTATTAGTAGAGAGCAGGGGAAAACGCTCTCCATCGAAGAGGCGGTAGAAATTTTTGCGCTATCGTCTAAACTTATCAACAGTCAGGAGGTTTTATTATGAAATATGCATGTTTAATTTACAACGATCAGGCAGCTCGCGCGAATATGACAGCCGAAGAAGGGCAGACGGAAATGCAGCAGTATTGGGCGTTTGGGGAAGAAGCTGAAAAAGCGGGCGTCATGGTTGGTGGTGAAGCGCTGCACCCGGTAACGACGGCGACAACCGTGCGGGTGCGCGATGGACAATCGCTCCACGTCGACGGCCCGTTTGCTGAGACCAAGGAGCAGCTGGGTGGATTTTATATTCTCGACTGCGAAAACCTCGATCAGGCGCTGGAATTCGCGGCCAAAATACCGGGGGCTCACTCGGGGTGTGTTGAAGTGCGGCCGATTGTCGTCTTCGATTAAGTGAATCACGACTAAGAAACAGCCGCGGATTTCACGGATTATCTCTGATTTCTCTCTTGCTATTGCGGAGCTCTGCGAAAATCTGCGAAATCTGCGGACACTTAATTTCAGATAGATGGAAAGTCAATCAACCCATCAGGCCATCGAACGAGTTTTTCGCCAGGAGGCGGGTCGCGTGCTGGCTACCTTGATCAGTACGCTGCGCGATTTCGATCTGGCTGAAGATGTTTTTCAGGAGGCGCTCGTTATCGCTCTCGAGCATTGGCCGACAAAAGGGCTCCCCCGCAATCCGGGGGCCTGGTTGACCACAACCGCCCGTCGCAAAGCGATTGACCGTCTGCGGCGCATCACTAACCTGGAAAAAAAGACGGCCGATCTGCAGTTAATGGCCACCCTGGAGCAGCAAGTGAATCGCCAGTCCGAGCAAGACGAGATACCCGATGACAGGTTAAAGCTAATCTTTACCTGCTGCCATCCAGCTCTGCGATTGGAGGCCCAGGTGGCGCTAACGCTAAACACGCTAGGTGGCTTAACCGTCCCGGAAATTGCCAAGGCGTTTCTGGTCCCCAAGACCACCATGGCCCAACGGCTGGTGCGGGCCAAACGAAAAATCAAGCAGGCGGGTATTCCCTACCGGGTGCCACCCAGCGCGCTGCTCAAAGAGCGGCTGACGGCCGTTCTGGCCGTCCTCTACCTGATTTTTAACGAAGGGTATACCGCCTCACAGGGAGAAGATCTCGTGCGCGCCGATCTTTGCCAGGAAGCGATCCGTCTGGCATCGGTGCTAAACCACCTTTTGACGGCCGATCCAGCCCTGGAACCGGACGCGGAGGCGCAGGGTTTGTTGGCCCTGATGCTCTTACAAGATTCCAGACGCGCAGCCCGGATCGATTTCCAGGGAGAATTAATTTTGCTGGCCGACCAAGAGCGGACCTTGTGGGATCGAGAAAAAATTGCGGCCGGTACCCAGCTGCTCGATCGTGCGATGACCCTCCATGACCCAGGACCCTATCAAATTCAGGCGGCCATCGCTGCCCTTCATGCCGCGGCCGGCAGTGCGGAAGAAACCGATTGGCGCCAGATTCAAGCCCTCTATCGTTCCCTTTATCGTTTCCAACCCACCCCGATTGTGGCGCTTAACCAGGCGGTCGCCACCGCCATGGCTGACGGACCGCTTGCCGGGCTGGGGCTCCTCGATCATTTGGAAAACGACCTTCAGGATTACTATCTCTATCACGCAGCACGGGCCGATTTGTGCCGCCGGGCCGGCTGGCATGAAGAGGCTCAAATCGCCTACACCAATGCCCTAGAGCTGTGTAAAAATGAAGTGGAAAAGCGATATTTACAGAAACAGCTCCAAACCATCCGATCTCAAGAGCTATAATTTCTATGACGCAGAACAAGGCGAAAAATCCGGTTCAATCTGCGCAATCGATAAGGTAGTGCGGCCGTTGTTCGAGCGTTTACACCACAGATTTGTTATACAGGGAAGGATGGAGAAGGTGATGATGCCTCTCCAGCAAATCGGCCGTTAACGCTCAGATCGATCAAGAAAGAGGAGGCACCTCTAATTAGTCAGAGGTGCCTCCTTTTGATTGTTTCTTCAATTTCTCAAAAATTTACTATAGGTTCTCAATCGTTCTACTCTACGGTATACCAAGTTCATAACATTTGACCCCGCTGCGGCGAGCCGTATCAGAATGCCCCGAGGGATCGGTGACGGTCAGCTCGATCGCAAACAAATGGTCGTTCTGACAGGTTCCGTTTGCGGTCGAGACCGTATTGTTACTCAACGTCGAGGTGATTTGAGCCGGCCCGCTGGTGATCCGCCAGGAAGCGGTCACAGGGCCGTTGGCCCCGGAATATAAGGCCGTGCACAGGAACCGGCCGGCCCCGGCCTCACAATCCAGCCTGTCGATTTCCAGGATTGGGTCGGGCGTAAAATCAACCTCAATTTCGTTCAGGAAATCGTTATCTCCATCCCAGTGAAAACGCACGTAGCGAGCCCGGACAGGGGTATTTAAGGTGAGCCATTCAGACCAGCCATAATTGATGGTATGCCAGGCGTGCGGCCGGTAGTTGACGTACCCCTGCCAGCCGGTTGTCGTCGAGCCGGTGAGCTGGGTCCATGTCTGACCATCGACCGAATAAGATACCCCTTCTCCCTGCAGCGTGCGGCTGCCAGATGGAGCAAAATAGTTCAAGTCTGCGGTCATGTATCGACGGAGACGGGAAAAAGTCCCCACACACTTATAGTCGATCGTGATGTACTGCCAGTTATCATAGCTGCTAATAAACGCCGAAGAAATGAAGCCGTCAAAGGCGTTTTGATGCGGAGTAGGAAAGATGAGGAATGGAATACCCGGTCTATCACCCGAAACGGTCGGGGTGGAACAGGTGTGGCCGGCCGCGGGTAGGGCCACCGGCGAAAGAGGGGTGAGTGACTCCAGAACCTGTTTCTCTATCGCTGGAACTCCAGCTGCCTGTACATCATTTACAGCAAAAATAAAACCCGTTAACAGTAAAAATAGACAAAGGCTCCACAAATGCGTTTTACTAATCATATATTTTCTCCTGATTAAGTGGTTTACAAAAACTATTCAAGAATAATTTGTCCACAGACCCCGTAGGGGTGAAAGGTTCGCAGATGGCCGCAGATTCTCACTGTAATCTGCGAAAATCTGTGTAATCTGCGGACGATTTTTCTCATAACATTCTTTGTAAATTACTTAAGATACGTGATCGTATTTGATCCCTGCTGTTTGTTTAAAAAGGTGTGCGATCTTTCAAGCCTAGCGAAGGTCTTCATAACAATGAATCCCACTACGGCGAGCCGTATCGGAGTGCCCCGAACTATCGGTCATGGTGATTTCAACCCCAAATGCCTGACCAATTCGACAGGTTCCATCGGCGGTCACGGTAGACCGGGAAGTAAATTGAGCCGTACCATTGGTAATGCGCCAGGAAGAGGTTACAGAGCCACTTGCCCCTGAATGGGCTACCGTGCATACAAACCGGCCGCCACCCGCTTCACAAAATAACCTGTCGATTTGCAAACCAGGATCGGGCACAAAATCAACCTGAATTTCGTGCAGGGCATCGTTATCACCATCCCAGTTAAAACGGACATAACGGGCCTGAACCGGCGTGTTTAATTTGAGCCACTCTGACCAGCCATAGTTGACGGTATGCCAGGCATGCGGCCGGTAGTTGACGTACCCCTGCCAGCCGGTTGTCGTCGAGCCGGTGAGCTGGGTCCAGTTTTGACCATCCACTGAATAAGATACCCCTTCCCCCTGAAAGGATCGCGTGCCGGAAGCTGGCCAGTATCGTCCGTCTGCGCTCATAAATCGTCGGATTTTTGAAAAGGTGCCCACACATTTATAGTCAATGGTGATGTACTGCCAGTTGTCATGGGTGCTAATAAAAGCGGTGTAAATGGTGCCATCAAAAGCGTATTGATGAAGTGAGGGGCCGAAAAACCCCGGCACACCAGGCTTATTCCCCGAGACGGTTGGTGACGGGCAATTGTGGCTGGCGGCGGGAAGCGCGGCCGGCGAATGCGGATTGAGCGGTACAACAGCCAAACCCTGATTGACCTCAGATGGAACCCCAGCAGCCTGAACCTCGTTTACCACAAGGAACAAGCCGAGCATGAAAAGTGAGAAAAAAAAGATCCTCAAATAATTTTTATGCTGCATAATGTTTCTCCTAAGAAAAATAATCGGTCAAAAATCAGCTGGCTCTCCCGGTTGCAAAATTACGATCTCATTCGACTACATCACCTCCTAATCGTTTTTGTTTTTGACTTGTGTAAATGATTACAGCTGTGAGATAGTGACTTCGTTCAGCTTATTTTCTTCCCATCGTTCTGTCTCATGGGCTTTTCCTGAAAACAGCATGAAATAAATAAATGGAGGTAAATTTTGCGCGAACATTTTGGTGATGTGCTGCATGAATATGTCGGCCGCATGGCCCTGACGGCCGGCCGCCTGTCAAAATTGACCGGCATTTCGAGCTCCACGATTGAAAGTTGGCTGGAGGGGCGGGTGCGCAGCCCCCGGAACTGGCAGGATATCGTTACCGTGGCCGCAGCGCTGCGTTTAAGTGAAAATGAGGCCACTCGCCTCCTTCTGGCGGCCGGCTGTTCGACGGTGGCTCAATTGAAAGAGCAAGCTGTTGAAAAAGGAAATCAATCCTCACTAAAGAAGTTGTCACCCTGGCTTGGGGCTATAACCAAATACGAAAAACCGGCCGTTACGGAAAAAGCGTTTACCGTCTTAAATTTACCTTCGACCCACATCCCTCCCGTGACGACGCTGCCCCCGGGCTCATTTCTCCCCTATTCTCCCAATCCATTTTTTGTCGGCCGACGCCCGGAAATGAAAGCTGTCGCTAAGGCATTTTCCAGGTGTGAGTCAACACTCTCTCATCGGGCAGCAGCATTGATCGGAATCGGAGGAATCGGCAAATCCCAGTTGGCGGTGGAGTTTGCCCATCGATATGGTCATTTTTTCACAGGTGGTGTCTATTGGATAAATTTTTCAGACCCGGATACCATCCCCGAGCAAATAGGCTCCTTTTACCTCCCAAATCTAAAGGCCGACGTCGATCAGCTCTCCTTACCCAAAAAAGTGGCCCTGGTGCAGCGCGCCTGGCAGGAACCAACACCCCGCCTCTTGATCTTTGACTCGTGTGAAGATGAATATGATTATCTGCAGTGGCGTCCCTCCACAGGCGGATGTCGGGTGATTGTAACCTCCAGGCGGGGTCGCTGGCGGCCGGAATTGGGCGTGGCAGCGGTGAAGGTACCCACCCTCTCGGCGAACGAAAGTCAACAGCTCCTGCGGCACTTCCGTCACGATCTTGCCCCTACAGAAACGCAGGCTGTCGCTCGCGAATTAGGGAATCTGCCCCTGGCTTTACACATGGCCGGCAACTATTTGCGCGCCTATCGCCATGAAATCACGGCTGAGGAGTATTTGACCGAGCTCAAAACGCTGCAAAATAAAACGTTGTTAGATCATCCTTCTCTACAAAGTGGTGATCGTTCACTGACTCTAACGGGTCAGGAACTGCATGTGGCTCGCACCATTGCCCAGAGCTATGGAAAATTACAGCCGGCTCAAGCAAACGATGAGCTGGCCCATGCACTTCTCATTCGAGCGGCGCAACTCGCGCCAGCCACCCCGATTCCACGGGCTTTATTGGCCGCCACTACCTCAACCTGGAACCATACCCATTTTCAATTTGCCGATGCCTTGTCCCGGCTGGTTAATCTCGGTCTTGTCACAGAGGGGATTGATGGAACGGTCAAACTGCACCGTCTCGTTGCCGTGTTCGTGAAGGCGGTTTCTCCGGATCAGGCGGCCGTTAACAACATTGAGGAATGGTTTTTGGGATGCCTGCGCGAATTAGAGGCTTCACTGAACCCGGCTACGATGCACATTTGCGAACCTCATTTGCGCCACGTCACCAATGCCGCCATCGTCCGTCAAGATTTAATGGCCTCTTCACTGGCTCATTATCTGGCCACTTACCTCTGGCTTCTGGGTCTTTATGATGAAGCGCATCAATATTCCGAGCACGCTTTGAGAATTCAAGCGCAGCTCGAGGGGGTTGATCCGCAGTTCAAAGCCGAATGTTTAAATATTTCTGGTCTGCTGCTAAAGGAGCAAGGGTTATTTGATGACGCGCTCCCCCTTTACGAGGAAGCATTAGCCATTCGCAAAAAGTTTTTGGGTCATTTCGATTTAGAAACCGCCAAGGCGATGAATAATTTGGGGGCATTGTGGTTAGCGATGCAAAATCTTGAAAAAGCAAAGATTTATTTTGAACAGACACTTGAAATCAAAGAGCGCGTGCTGGGGCCCGATCATCTTTCAACCGGCGTAACCCTCAACAATTTAGGATGTCTCTTGGTAATGATGAAGGTCTATGACAAAGCGCAGGAAAAGCTCAAACGGGCGCTGGCCATCGATCAAAAAGAGCACGGCCCACACCATCCGCGAGTTGGCACCACCCTTAATAACCTGGGCAAGCTGTTTTATGAGATTGGCTCATACGAAGAGGCTCGTAACTATCTCCAACAGGCCGCTACCATTTTAGAAAACACCCTTGATACCGATCATCCCATTTATGGAAAGGCGCTCCATCAGCTGGGAGCCGTCTGTCACAAAACCGGAAAGAATGAGGAAGCAGAGTCACTTCTCGGCCGTTCATTGACGATCATGAGAAAAAAATTGGGTAATGATCACCCCCACACCGCGCAGGTATTAACAACCCTGGGCGACGTCACCCTGACTAAAAACCGGCCGTCGGTAGCCCAAAGCTATTTTACCGAAGCACACGCCATCCTGTGTGCAGCGTATGGACCGGACCACGAAGAGGTGCAATCTATTGACAAAAAAATCAGGCAGGTCGCGATGTGATCAAGATTGTCAGACGCGAAACTTGGGTGTCATCGCGACCAACTGAGCTTTATCGTTTTGGACACCGGCTTTGCCTACTGCCAGCACCAGGTCCAGGGGGTTTCTATCGGTAGGTCAAATACTTCTCCATTGTAAGTATTTCCGCTCGCCTGACCTTGAACGTTCAAAAAGCGAAACGCCCAGCATCTGCTTGTGTTGGTTACCTGGTTATCTCTCAACGTCAAGTTGGTGAAATTCTTGAATGTGATATAGCCGTCCAGCAGCTGATTTCGCTGAATATCCAAATCCGCACTGTTGTACATGTAAAATCCGCATCCGTGACATACGTTGTCATAGACGTACGATGTGGCCGGGTTGGTCTTGGGATTGGTATTTGAATAACCGATAATGCCGGCCTTGACATTCACCGAGAAGTCGATCATTGTAATGCTGTTGTAGCGAATCGTCTGATCCGCATTTTTCCAGTAGACAATTGGGCCATCAATGTAGCGGCTGTCTGCACCTTGCTCCAACACGTTGTCATCGATATAAACGTTGCGGCCATCGGTATTTACAATATCACCACCGCGATTGTTGTGAAAGTAGTTGCCTAAGATATGAACATCGCGATTTTCATACCGGCCGGCTCCCTCAAGATCAATACCGAATTGAGGCGGCGTACCCACCGTATGATGGATCTCGTTTTCCGCAATGCGAACCCGAATGCCCCCCACGATAGAGATGCCCTGGCGGCGATTGTGGTCAAATTCGCTGTTGCGAATCGTCACGTCTTGAGCCATACCGTTGCTCGTTGATCCCACAATTAAAATGCCGTCCCCATTGGCTTTTTTAAGAAGAATATTTTCTATCAGGACGACCTCGCTTGATTTAATACAGATCAAATGCCCTTCATCATGAACGGTGCTCCCATCACTTTGACGAGGAGTGTAAATATGGGTCTCCCGGTCACCGATCACCGTTCCACCGCGCACAATCACGTTGCTCTCGTTGGTAATATCAATCACGCAGTAATTCCACTTGTCGTTTGTATCCATTTTGATGATGGCGTCGTCGTCGAGGATAAAAGCCATGTTGCTATTGAGTTCAATACCGGCCTGATAAATGCTGTTGCCGTATTTGCCCACCAAATATTCACCCGCGGGCAAAACCACGCGGCCGTAACCTTGAGACGAAGCCCAATCAATGGCGCTCTGCAAATTGTCGGTGGTTTTCACCGGGTCGGTACCGTTGTTGGGAATATCCCAGCGGTCAAGCTCAATGACATATTCATTGTTTGAAACGGTCGGTAACTCAACAATAAAGTCTACAGATGTAATTTTGGGATAGTAGTTAATGATTGGTAAAAATGCAGCCTCATCACCATTTGCATCACCCTTCACAATATTTGGTGTAAACAAAACTGTGGCAAATAGTGTAATCAACAAAAGAAGCGCGGCTTTCGCCGCCAGAGAAACATTTCTTATCATAAATTTTGTGTGCCTTTTACTTTTGCGGTTTTAATGGGTTTTTTGACAGGCGAAACAGGGCCACAATCTCGCTGTGAGCCAGCACATCTTCCAAAAAGGATCGGCGGGATGCTGGGTTACTGATTTTGGCGGCCCGCTTCTGGAGCAGCGTATGGGCCCTTTCAAGAACGAGGTTTGCTCGTTTGTCCCTCAATTCGCTTAGGCCGTTATAGGCGATAAGGTGAACCCGAAACGGCTCATTGGTTCCGGAAAGTGTAGGATCTTCTTCCAGGTGAGCCACAATTGATTCTAGCTGTTTTTGGGCATTTTCTACGGTGCCCTGGGCTGAAGCTACGGCAATGAGGCCGGCCATCGGTTCCAATGAAAGATTGGTTTGCCCCAGCTCCCGTCGTTTTTCCATCGATTGCTGGTAAGCGGCCGCAGCTTTTTCCATTTCGCCCGCCCCAGCCAGGGCATGCCCCAGGTAAAGGGTGGCATATCCCAGAACATCTGGATCCCCACTTGCTTCGGCGCTGGCGACAGCCTCAAGCGCAGTCAATTTGGCCAGGGCAACATCGCCCAGGCGGAGGAGGACTAGCGCCAAATGCGCTTCGGCCCACGCCTTGTTCCGCTGAGCCTCAATCTCTCTACTTATTGCAATTGACCGCATCAGCTGGACACGTGCCCGTTCGTACTGCCCCTGCTCAAGCCATACGAGGGCCAAATTATTGCTCACCACCAAAATGCCAAAACGATAACCCAGCTCCTGCAAAATCGCGTAACCTGTTTCGTAATGCACTTCAGCTTCGCTGTAATTGCCCTGCCGTCGAGCCTGAATCCCCAGCGAGTTCAACGTGGTGGCTTCCCTCAAGCGGTTACCCGATTGTCGATGCAGAATAAGCGCCTTTTCCGCATAATCAACCGCACCCTGCACATCACCGGAAATACCGCAGACGATACTCAAGCCGCTTAATATTTCAGCTTCCAAAGCCGGATCTGCAGCCTGGGCCAGGGAATAAGCCGCCTCAAACTTCTCTCGGGCAGCTTCATATTGTCCACTTTGCCACAGGGTTTTTGCCCACAGCATATTGCCCCGAATTTCAAAGGTTTTATTGCGCAGCTCTTGATTCAGCAGGAACGTTTTTTCCAAATTGGCTAAAGCTTTTTCCGTCTCATTGCCATCCGAAAAATAGCTGATCAACTTAAAATAAGCTTCGATCAGCAGCTCCGGATTTTCACTTTCCTCGGCCAGGGTCACCAATAGCTCGACATCCGCTCTTTGAGCGTCTCGTTCACCAATTAACTTGTAAATTTCTGATCGGGCAGCGGTAAGCTTAAAGCGCTCGGTTAGGTGAGCTAAAGGCGTCAACTCCAGAGCCCGGCCGTACGCCCGAATTGCTTCCTGATTGGCGTACTGATTTTCGGCCTGCAGAGCTGACTCTTCGTACCAATGACGAGCCTGATCGATCTGACCGGCGTAATCATAATGGTGAGCCAACGCCGCCGCGTGCGGGATCAAATCATCAGCATAAAGATGGGCGATCCCGTTTGCTGCCACTTGATGCAGCATCTGCAGCCTTGATTTAAACTGCATCCCATACGCGGCTTCCCGCATCAACGCGTGGCGGAAAAGATAGCGAAGTTCGGTCAGTGCAGACCAGATTTGCGCTTGTTCCGCCTGTTCAATGTGATCAATGATGGCCTCTGGCTGATTTGTCAACATCTGCGAGAGCAGCAGCACTTCAAACTCTCTTCCCAATACCGCCGCCGTTTGCACCACATCTTTGACGGCCGATCCCAGGCGGTCCAACCGCGAAACCAACACCGTGTTTAACGTTGTCGGGACCTGACTCACTCCGCTTTGCTGTAATTCATACTCGCCACGGGCCGAATTGAATGATAGGAGATTGCGCTCCCGCAAATCCAATGCCAGCTGCTGCACAAAAAACGGGTTGCCGCCGGTCGCCTCCATCAGAAAGGCGGAAACCGCTTTAGACGCCGCCCTGCCCAGTGCTTGAAGCAGTAAATCCGCGACCCCTGACTCAGTTAACTCGGCTAATACGATCACCTTTTGTTCAACAGCTTCAGGCAGTTCAACAGGGGGTGACGCTTCCATGCCCGTTCCTTCAAATCTGGCACAAAAGATCATGGCCATCGGGATATCGGCCATGTTGTGCGCGAGCGTCTGGATCAATTTTAATGAGTCTTCGTCTAACCAGTGGGCGTCATCAAGATAAAGAACCACCGGCTTAATCAAAGCCAAAGCGCGCACAAAATTTTTGAAGGCGAAACGTATATTTTCAAAGCGTAGATTAGGAGCCAGCTGATCATACAGCGAACCGTCTTCATGTAAATCGACCAGCGCCGCCAGCACCGAGCGGGTACGCTGCAGTTCCTGCCGCACCACTTCCGACTGTTCGTGATCGGGAGGCAAGTTAGCCGCCAATTGGGTCATCACTTCATCAAAACGGCGGCGTTTTTCTGCCGGCGATAAATTTGCAGATTGATGACAGACGGCCGCCAGCAGCTGTTTAAAAGGGTTGAGGGACTCTCGGCGGACGCTATCCGCAGCGCATTCCAGCCAAACGATACGGCCGCCCATCTGCTGGGACAGCTCATAAATCAGATGGCTTTTACCAACCCCAGCATCTCCCAGGACGTTTACCACGCCGGCAAATTCTCCCTGGAATATCGGTTGAATCGCCGTTTGAATTTGTCTCAGCTCCGTTTCTCGGCCGATGATACTCCCCTTAAACAACTTTTCAATCTGCTCTTTTTCGCCTAGCAGCTCGTAGGTGGCAATGGGCCGAGGAAAACCCTTATAGCTGAATTGACCGACATCTCGATAGTAAAAACGAGCTGATTCCACCATCCTTTCCGAGACCATCGTCTGTCCGGGAGCAGCGGCAACCATTAATCGGGCCGCCAGATTGACATCATCACCCATCACGCCATACGTATGTCGCACGGTGGCCCCACAAGC
>JAAUYD010276937.1_pt1 | contig 11568 bp, 14 predicted proteins | sample 7278101 | NCBI WGS metagenome assembly JAAUYD01 (sample SAMN14350128, study PRJNA611818) | marine sediment metagenome | isolation source: surface marine sediment (0.6m) | place: French Polynesia: Moorea | collected 2018-08 | reverse complement strand
TACAGTTGCGGTGCTCGATTACTGAATTGAATTGCACTTGGTATGACTTATATCTTGATCAGAGCGGACGTCCTGCACCACAACCCCTCACCCATTGGATAACCAGACGCTGGACCGGTTGGATGGGGATTGTGAAATGTAATGAGCGTGGCGAATGCCCTGGTTGAAATTGACATCATGTGCCCACCCCCACTTAACGCCTTGGTTGTTGTCCACGCTCTAATCAATCAAGCTGCATTTCAACATCAGATTGGTCAGTAGAAAGTGCGTGCAGAAGAAGGCCTCCGATAGCTCTACCTGGTCACGGGTTGGATTACGATTGCTGTGGATGCCTAGCGGGACCATCTTGCTGTCTATTGACATGGCGGCATGCAGATTGTAGTTCTGGATACAGAATGAGACAACTGCTAACCTGGCAGCAAACATTACCCCAGCAGAATGAAGAGAAGGAGCATGATTGCCGTGGGTGCAAGTGCGCCCAAGAGGATGCCCATCGGCTCCACCTCATCGTTAAAGTGGGATTTCAATATTGAGACCCCCGCAGGGTTAGGGGCATTTGCGATGATGGTGAGCCCGCCTCCAGCTACGGCGCCGGCTACAACGGCATATTTGAGGGATTCGGTCAGATTGGGAACCAATGTGCTCAAAAACGTTATGGCCGCATTGTCATTGAATGCCGTGAGCAAGGCCGCCCCCAACATCAGCGGAACTTCCGCGAGGTTGCCGAGGATGGGCGCAATCCACCACCCTTGCACACCGCCATGGATGACCAGGCCGCCGAGAAAGAAGCCGACCAGAATGGGGGCTTTCAGGTCGAGGCGGTTCTGAAATGGTTGGGTGACTTGGGCAAAGCCGACAAAGAAAAGGATACCGGGAATAAACAATTCCGGATGATGGGCATTGAGAATGGTCCATCCCATAAAAACCAGGTGGACAATCGTTACCCAGGCCGGCACATCGTCGTCGCGCTTGTCCCAGTCCGGATCGACGAACGGCCCCCTCTGGTCCGTCGGGAGCAGGACGGGAAATGCCCTTCTCATTTGCCGCAGTTTAACCTCTTCGAAACGTTGTTTGAAAGCCTGTTGAATCAGGTCCAACCGGACCCCTTTTCTAATGAGCTTTGGAAAGAAATGCAATTTGAGGCGTGATTCGATCTCTTCTTCTATCTCCTGTATTTTGGATTCAATATGGGATCGCGTCCCGACCTTTTGGTTCACGTCGCGGCCGATCTGATCAAACATAGCGTCCATATCTCTGCGCCGCATGTAGTTCTCCTGGATCTCTTCTTTCAAGGCGATCAAAGCGAATTTTTCCTCAAGCGCCTTCATCTCCTTGCGAAAGATTATCAGGTAAATACCGTTGGAAAGCACGATACCGATGATCGCCTTCCAGCCGAAGTGGGTCAGCATATATATCGAATCCCAATCCCACGGACCGGCCACCATGAGGACCGGCGGCGCGGCAAAATTGGTCTCTGTGCCCCCTACGGAGATATTCACAAATAGCAGACCCAGGGTCGCGTATTTGAATTTTTTACTAGGCTCGAGTGCATAAAAGTTCTTAGCCAGCAGGAGTGCACACAATGTCATGGCGGCCGGTTCGGTGATCAGCGATCCCAGCAAGGGCCCGACAGTGAGGGTCGTCAGCCACTGCGCTGTAAGAGATCCGCCCATCATGCCGGAAATTTTACGAATGATGCGGTCTGCCAGCCTAAGGATCGGGCGTGTAGCGGATAGGGTCATGATCACCACAACGAACATGGCCTCGGTGAAGTTCACGCCGTAGCTGATATAATTGACGGCCGTGCCCCAATCGTAAAAGAAGATGATGACCAGCACCAAAGCACCTGCCCAGATCCCAAACACGGCTTCGACCTCTCCAAGAAAATGAAACAATTCAGCCCCATGGCTGACGGACTCTCGATCCGCCTCGCCGCGCCGAATTTTATCCCGGTGTTCATGCTCCCATTTGTGTGACACAGCCATGAATTTTCCGGTGAGGAAAGTGTGCACGATGGCCATGAAAAAGACCAGCGTGGCAAACAGATTGAAGGGCTCCTCCTGTATCCGATGACGCAAGATGGCACCGATGCTTTTCATATCGGCATCCTGGTAGCTGTCGAGACTGCGCGGAAAAGCCTCGGTCGCGACCTTTTGGGGCGAAGCCGCAAATATCGGATCTGAAAACAAAATGAAAATACCTGTTATGCCCAGGAGGAGGGCTGTGGCAATCCATGCCCTTTTTTTCATGGCAGTTGAATCCTTCCTTGGTAATATGTTGAATCCGCTGTCGTGGCGTGGTTTCCCAACAATTTATACAATTATTCCAATCAGTAATAAAAAACAAGCTCTCGGTCCGACTTTTTGAACCATCGCATATGGTTTGGAGAATACGTGAAAAGGCGGACCACAATGGTCCTTTTCGCCGCCCCAGTGATCTCCAATGCCCCAAGAGCTGATGTTGTGCAACTGACAGTTTAGGATCTGGAGTTCGTCTATGTGGACGTGCTCAACCGTTGGCACCAGATCCGGTCAATCCCGGCGGTGGCCATAACTATGGCTGCTCAGCCATGCTGGAGGCGGATAGGATGAACCAAGACAAGCTCAAACCGGGGGAATGGGCACAGATCACTCATGCCGGCGGCCAGGGAATCGAAAATGATTTCCGACGCCTTTGACGGTTTGGTACCGAACCCGGAGCCGATTGCGTTATGGATTACTTCGCACATTCGGCGACCCTTCTGCCAAACACCTTCGGTACGCTGTTAAAAAAAGTCAAACTGAAAAGCCAGTAGAACTGAAAAGAGCAATATGGAGAAAAAGACGCCAAGCCCTATTGTCATTGGTGTTGCTCGTGTTTCGATTTTGGGATTGCGTATACTCACGATAAAGGTGTTCGTAAGGTGTAGAATTTGCCGGTCCAACCAATTCCCAAACGATATCATCGGCCCTTTGCAGAAATTTAAAAAATGCTTGCCCGGTATCCGCACCAGCCAATCCGTATCGATGACATACGATGGATGACCGCTTACCAGTTTGCGCAACAACCAGAATCCTAAAAATGCGAAGAGAAACATTTGGGCAATGGAAAAGACCCGGGTTAGGGTATAAGGAACGAATGTCACCGGATAAGGGAGCATATCATACAGGATTCTGGGATATACACCCAATAAGATGCAAAGGAAGGCCAATATGCCCATTCCAACGAGCATATGAGCCGGTGTGTTGAAAGCGGAATCCTTGAGTTTTGCGCGAATGTCAGACGGCGGCTCCTCTTGACCCTGAAGCCAGATATTCCAGGGGAGCTTAAGGCCGGTGTGGAGGAAGGTGCCAATAGACGCCCCTTCCAGCAATAGATAGACGATGGGCTGATGGATTAATTCGGCGGCCTCAATGGTCATGGTCTTACTGACGAATCCGCTGAACAGCGGAAAGGCGGATATGGACAGGCCGCCAATCATGGTCAGCCAGAAAGAGACCGGCATGTATTTATACAACCCGCCCAATTTGTTGAATTTGGCTGTTCCCACAACGGCCAGGGCGCATCCTGCACCCATATAGAGCAATGCTTTGTAGATAATATGACAAAAGGCATGCGCAGCAGCACCGTTGATTGCCATTTGGGTTCCAATGCCTACGCCGGCAACCATGTACCCGACTTGTGAAACGATATGATAGGATAGCAGCCTGCGTCCGTCGTTCTCAAGGACCGCCATGAACACTGAAAACATGGCCGATACAACACCCAGCCACATCAAGAGGGGTACACCTGAGAAAGTAATGATCAGACAGAAAACCGCGGTTTTCGTCGTATACGCCGTCATATAGACCGAACCACTGGAAGTTGCTTCTGAGTAGGTATCTGAAAGCCACGAATGAAAAGGTACGGTGGCCGCGTTGACAATAAAGCCAAACAGCATAAGATAGGAAGCGATATAGTCTCCACCCCATCCCCATGGCATGTGGACGAAGGCGATGGACCCGGAATTGTGAACATGCATCAGTATGCCCGCCAGGATGCAAACGCCGCTGAAATGATGCCACAATATATAGCGAATGGCAGCCCCCATTGCCTTTTTTCTCCCCCGGAACAAAATCAGGAAAAACGGGGCCCAAGACATGATCTCCAGGCAAAAGAAAAGGGAGAAAAAGTCACCGGAAAAGATGGCGCCAAGGGCGCTGCCGACATAGATCATCGCTACCACGTGTTCCCAGTCACTCTTGTTCTTCAGCGCATAGATATTCATGCAGAACGCAGCGATGACATAAACGTATCCAAACAGAAGGCTGAGCTTGTTGATGCGAACGATGTCCAGCGTGTAGTGCAAAAAGGGCGCGTTCCACTTGTGGAGTGCATTCGGCCAGGGAGGAATGGTGCCAAAGAGGCCTTTGGATGTAAAGACGAGGATCGCCAGCCCGGCCAACGGTAGCAAAAGGAAATAGGCCTGTCTCACCCGTTTCCACGGGATGAACGGTATGGCCAGGCCACCTAAACCGATAACCAGGCCGGGATGAATCCAGTTATCCAATGATCGCCTCTCTGTTTAATGCGCTCTATTTATTCTCATAGTAATCCTCATCGACAACAATAAACCATCCCAGCGCCTTTGCGATCAGGATAAGCAGCATACAGCCGACCAATCCGAAATAGGCAAAGAATAGCGGCAGGTATTGAAATTCATAATGGTAGTGGAACTTGTGTGCGTACAGCCAGTAGACATCCAGAACCAGACTGCCGACAAGGCAGATGAAGTACAACCACCAGAGAAGCTTTCTCGGGTATTTTCTGATGTTTATCATTGTGGCAGACCTCCGAAGATATCACTCACGGCTGTTTGGGCCAGCGGGTAAATGCCCAGCAGATTGGGATACAGGCACATGAGAATGGAATACAGAGCCGTTATGCCCAACGGTATAACCATGAACAGGAATAACCCACGCTGATTTTCCAATATGGGTTGTTTCACGTTACCGAACGCCGCTTGTTCTTCCATGTCATGGTGAAGCGATTCAGCTTGCCGCACTTTTCCAAAAAAAACGGTACGGATCACGGGAAAGAAATAGACGACATCCAGCAGTGAACCGGCAAGAATAATCAGTAAAAAAAAGAGTGCGCCTGACTCGACAGCACCCAGCGCCATGTGCCATTTGCTGATAAAGCCCGCCACAGGAGGCGCACCACACATGCCGAACGCGCCGATGAGAAAGGCGGTCATGGTGATCGGCATCTGCCTGCCCAGACCGGCCATCTCGCTTATCTTTTTCTTTCCGGTAACAGCGGCGATGGCGCCGGCGCACAAGAACAGCGTGATTTTCATAAAGCCGTGAAATGGGATGTGAAGCATGGCCCCCTTAATGGCCATGGGGCTCAGCAAGGCGACCCCCAACAAAATAAAAGAGAGCTGATTGATGGTTGAATAGGCCAGCATGCGTTTCAGATTGTCTTGGCCGATGGCATAAATATTGGCAACGATGATGGTAAAGGCTGCGATGGCTGCCAAAGTCAATCCGAGTCCAAGAAATTGCATCAACTCGATACCGTAAACATGGCAAACGATGCGTGTGATACCGAACACGCCCGCCTTGACCACGGCCACTGCGTGCAGCAGGGCGCTGACCGGTGTTGGGGCGACCATGGCAGAAGGAAGCCAGGCGTGGATCGGCATCCAGGCCGCCTTGGCAAAACCGATCAGAAAGCAGAAAAAAACAAGCTGCAGCGTCAGTTTCGAATCCGAATTCAGGGCCGGTTTCAATATTCCCTGGAAGTTGAAATCCGTTGTACCCGCTAACCCATAGGTCACAAGAATGCCGGTCAGAAAAAAAAGCCCGCCGGTCAGTAAATATGCCAGATACTTATGGCCGGCCGCAATTGCTTCGGGTGTTTCTTCATGGGCGACCAGGGGATATGTGCAAATGGTCAGTATCTCATAAAAAATGAACATGGTAACCAAGTTGGCCGCAAATGCGATGCCGATAGCGCCGAACAGCGCCAGTGCAAACGAGAAGTAAAAACGGGTTTGGGCATGTTCATTCAAAGTTCGCATATAGCCGATGGAAAAGAGGGATACCAAGATCCACAGGCATGAAGAGGTGATCGCAAATATGAGACCGAAAGCATCTACTTTAAAGGCAAGCCCAATATTGGGAAGAAGTTCGAACCAGGTTATGTGGATGGGGCCGTTCGCCAACACGTATGGGGCCATGGACAACACGAAAAAGCAAAGGCCTATGCTTCCCGCCAGCGTCCAGCCTTCTCTGAAATTCGGGCGTTTGCCGGAGCCCAAGATGATCAGGGCGACCACCAAGGGGACGGTGATCGCCAGAGCGGGTCTGAACGTTATGGAGAGTAGATCGGCCATTCATGCTCGCTTTAAACTTATGAAAAGATAGTTCCGCACTAGAGCCCCAGCGGAACGGCAAACCGGATCGCACGATTCAAGATGACCTGGTTGAATACGCCGGCCAACAGGATGACAAGGGCCAGCACACATGCCGGAATCAGCATGCTCAGAGGCGCTTCACTGGTATGCGGCCCTTGTTTTGGTGCCTGATCGTTCGATCCGCGGTCCTGTGCATGTAGAAAAATCCCTTTGTCAAAAATCCTGAAAAACAACGCCACATTGATCAAGGTGCAAACCAGCAGTGCAAACACAAATGCCCATTGACCTGCCTCAATGCCTCCCAAAAGCAAATACCACTTGCTGAAGAATCCACATGTCGGCGGCACCCCGATGACAGCCAAGGCCCCAACTGTAAAAACAACAGCTGTGACCGGCATGGTTCTGAAGATACCTTTAAAATTGGAAATCCGATGTCCCCCGGTCTGGTGCATGACCATGCCCGCCACCGCAAAAAGGCACGCCATCATCAAGGCGTCATTTACGATATGGAAAATGGCACCTTTCATGGCTGCGGTATTCGCTACGCCAACTCCGCCAACGATATACCCGATTTCAGCGATGATCACGTATGACAGCATGCGTTTGTAATCGTCTTGGGACAGGGCCATGATGGCACCGAACAAAATGGCGAACGTGCCGAGCCAAACCATGACATCGGTAACGCCGAGTATTGAGACAGGAAACTCTGCTTTAAAGACAGTAAACATCACGCGTATGATGGCATAGGCCATCACTTTGGTCATTAATGGGGCTATAGCTGTACTGACAGCGGATGGTGCATACGCATAGGCATCCGGGAGCCACGCATGCAAAGGGAAAAGTGCCATTTTGATGCTCAACCCGATGATAATGAAAACAAAGCCGATCAACACCGTTTTAGAGTCGTAGAGTTCGGGAAGCAGTTGTGCCAGATCCGACATATTCAAGGAGCCACTGGCGATATACAGATAGCCGACCCCCAGAAGATAGAAACTGGCGCCGATGGTACCGATAATCACATAGCGGAAACTGGCATATACCGCTCTTTTTTCTCCCATGGAGATCAGCGCATATCCGGATAGGGAGACCACCTCCAGCAACACAAAAAGATTGAACAGATCACCGGTGATACAAATGCCCAACAAGCCAGTGACCATCAACATGAAAAGACTCCAGAACAGGGTGGTTTTTTCTCCCAGTTCAAGTTCTGCACTTTTCTTGGCATATAGCGTTATCAATAAACTCAGTCCTGAAACCAGGATCAGCATAACGGCATTCAGATGGTCGATGCGGTACTCAATGCCCCATGGAGGGGGCCAACCTCCCAGACCGTAAGATATGATACCGTTTGCAATGACCGAATTGAAGATCACACCGGCCGAAATCAGACAGATGGACGTTGCAGCAACCGCCATCGGGAAGGCGATATGCTTGTACCACCATCCCGCCGCAAAGATCACAAAAGAGGTGACAAGAGGTATTACAATAATAATGGCTGGTACTTGTTCAATCATAGCAACCTTGCTTCTTTTACGGCCGCACTCCCTTCTGATCTCAGCTACAGCCGGAACAGCAGGGTTTAGTGAGCTAACCACACGGGATTGCCCTTTACAGAAGATCTGCGATATCCGGATGGTGCAGGATCGTTTTGATAAACTGCTCTGTCCGGATGTCGTAACGTTTCTTCATGATGACCAGCAGCCGCTGGCTCAGGATGTACCCCATTGTATGATCCTGTTCTAATAGCGCTTTTAACTTCTCCGATCGTATCGAAAGTACCTCGCACCGTTCACTGCACAGGGCATTTACGCTGAAGGAGGCTTCTTCCAGCATGGCCGACCAACCGAAGGCTTGGCCCGGCTTGATTGAACTCACGGACACCGTGATGCTATCGGAGACGTCCAATTCGAGAAGCACTTTTCCTTCCATCAGCATATACAAACGATCCGCTTCATCTCCCTGCCGGAAAATGAACTCATTTTCATCAAACAGCAGCAGGTCGGTGACCGGGATAAGTTTTTCCAGCATCTCGTCGGTAAGATATCTCAGCATGAACATTTGCTTTAAGTCGTCTAGGGTGATCATTGCTGCCCTTCTTTCTTCAAATGCATGAGAATATCATCTTCATCCAAGGTGCCGTACATCTGATAAACCTTTATGGCCAGCGCCAGGGCAACGCCGAGGGTCGCCACGGCGACGACGATGGCGGTCAGCATGAGAACGTGAGGCAGCGGATTAATAAAGCCGGTTGCCTGGACCGCCGTGTGTTGTAAATCGTGGGAGTGTTCGATGATCGGGATGGTGGCCCCCCGTTTGGCGCCAATGGAAACAAAGAAAAGAATAATGGCGGTCTGCAGAATGCTCAGTCCGATTATCTTTTTGATAATGTTTTTCTTGATGATAATGCCGTATAGACCGATCAACATCAGCAGGATGTAGGCCCACCAATTGACCCGGGATATCAGAATGGTCAGGAGATCATCCATTCTACAGCCCCTCGTCATGTTTGCCGGCAGACGCCAGGTTGTAATAGAGCACAACCATGACCGCCATTACCGCGATCCCCACCCCAATCTCAACGATCAATATTGCGTGGGACCGGGCGGTTACGGGATCAGTGCCCATGATGGAAGCCAGCGCACCGTAATCCAGATAATTCTTCTGATAGAACAAGCTGGCGAGACCGGTCCCGGAGTAGAGAAACACCCCCAGCGTGCACAGCAGCGCGATGGTGCGCTCGCTCATCCGTTTCAGTGCGGATCGAAGGTCGAATGCGATGGCATACATGATCATGGAAGCGCCTAAAATGACACCACCTTGAAACCCCCCTCCTGGGCTGTGGTGACCATGAGCGACCACATAGAGACCGAAGATTTGTATAAAAGGCATAATGATCCGGCAGGTGGTTTTGACAATAAGATTGTATGGAATCCAAACCGAATCGATACGTTCAAAATCGCCTGAACGGTCGGGATATTTGCCGCCTTTTTTAATCCGTAGCGTGATACCCGTCGGGATGTGGCGGTAGAGCCGGGTCTGATTGCTCTCAGTTGATTGGAAGCGCCGCAGGATAAAAATGCAGGCAATTCCGGCTGTGAAAATGACAATGGTTTCAAACATGGTGTCGAAGCCGCGATAATCGGCCAGTACAGCAGTGACGATGTTGGGGACCGAGGTCTCCGCCAGCGTGTTCTCGATATAATAGGGCGAGACATGGCGGCTGGCAGGCGCCTGGGGGTCGCCCCACATCGGAAAATCAAGCGTTCCGTAGAACAACAGACTGCCGAAAAGCAACACACCGATGATGCTGATCAACTTCAATCCTTGGTCCTCCTTGAGGTGCGGAAAACAGCGGCCACAAATAATACGGTGCTGATGCCGGCCCCCACCGACGCTTCGGTAAACGCCACATCAACAGCGCCCATGATGGCCCACAGCAGGCACAACATGAAGCTGTAGGCGCCGAAAAGAATTGCAGCGCTTAGCAGATCTTTGACCGTCAGCGCCCCGATGGCACATATGATGACAATCGCCAGAATGATGAGCTCAATCTCCCAGATCATATTTTGTGATAATCCTTTTACTCCATGGTTTTAAGCCGGCCCGGACCGCGGCATCCACGATGGCATGAATTGCCGTGGGACTGGTGATAAAGACGAAAACCACAATCAGGATGATTTTAAGTGTCGTCATTAATTCGTTGAGTGAAAAGGAGCCGGCCGTATGGAATGCCAGGGCCCCCATGGTAAAGACCAAGCCGGTTGTATCCAGCTTTCCTGCCGGGTGCAGCCGGGTGTAAAAATCCGGCAAACGGATGATGCCGATTGCCCCTCCGGTGTAGAAGATAAGCCCGCAGATGAGAATAATGATGATCGCTATATCCATACCGATACCCAGGTGCTATTTTAGTTTCACAATTGCTTCCGTTTTTGGAAGTACCTGGCGGAGGCCAGCACGGCAATGAAATTCAGCATGGCATACGCCAGAGCGATATCCACGAACATATCAACGCGTCGGTAAATCAATCCGATCAGGATCAATAGTGTGATCGTCTTGCTGCCAATGGCATTGACCCCGACCAGACGATCGAGCACCGTCGGACCAGCTACGGCCCGGTACAGCGAAATCAAGATGAGCAGGCTCAGATAGATGCCGGCGTATTCAAAGATCTGTTCCATTATGATTTAAATACCTTTTCGATTCGTTCTTCCATGATGCCCGGTAGCAATTCGCCTGATTTATCATCAATGCAATGGACGGAAAATTTGCCCATGACGCTGACGTGTACCGTAATGGTACCTGGTGTCAGCGTGATCGAATTGGCAAAGGTTGTCCGAGGGACATCCTCCTTCAACATACTGTTAAACTGGATGATTTTGGGATCGATAAGATCCAGCAGTCTTGGGTGAAATACGAGATAGAGCACATGCAGATTGGCAAGGAAGATCTGGTAGAAAAGCCAGGGTATATATCCGACGAAGCGCACGCAATGGATAAATAGCCGTGGCCTTACGCCGGAGGCAAATAGAAATCGGTGGTTCAATGCAGAAACAATCAGACAGGATACGATGCCTAAAGAGATATGGAAGAGGTCAAACTTGCCGGAGAAGAGCACCCAGAAAAGGGCCATTATTAAAAATGTTAAAATAAAGGAGGACACCGCAGACCGTTTTGGCGGCTGACCGATTGATACGCGGGTTCCGCGGCCTTTCTGCGGAGGATTCTGTTCAGGCGTTTGCGCATTATTATCCGGCAAGACAGGTCCTCCCAACGTTTAGCAGATAAGGGCAGGGTGTATTCCATTGTTGCTTGTCAAACAGACGGCGAACTGGTTGATGTTCATCAAAGACTAGCCGGAAATGATTTCGTAGCTTGCCGATTTATAGCCTTTGATTTTCTGGATATGAAATGTCAGGATCCGACTTTCATATCGTTCGATGTACTCTTTGAGTTTTCGTTTGGCTTTTCTGAATTTTTTAGTTTGCAGATTGGTGATCAAATTGTTGATGTCAGTGGCACGGCCTTCGCAAATTATGCTGGGGCCGTCCCCGATCAGGACTTCCCACTCTCTGGCAACATCAATCCCAAGCTCCTTGAGCAGCGGGTAGTATTCTTGATTGGTAAATTTACCATAGTCTGTTTTCTTTTCACTGATCAGATCCCATGTCTGGTTGAATTTAATCGTATCT
>JAAUYD010088031.1_pt1 | contig 11568 bp, 5 predicted proteins | sample 7278101 | NCBI WGS metagenome assembly JAAUYD01 (sample SAMN14350128, study PRJNA611818) | marine sediment metagenome | isolation source: surface marine sediment (0.6m) | place: French Polynesia: Moorea | collected 2018-08 | reverse complement strand
CTGGGCGGCGTTGTAATCCCAGGTCCACAGCCGAATCTCGGGGCTGATGCCGGGAGTGCTGATCTGATAGACATCGGCCGCTACGACGATTTCATCCTGATAGTCCCCGTTGAGGCGCACGGTAGCCACCTGGATGGTGCGCAGCTGCCCGGGCGACCTGCTGTCGGTCGCCAGCACGCGGAGCCGGTTGGCATAGTTACTGCCGCTGCCGCTGGAGATGGCCGGATCATAGGTGAGGGCGATGACCTCCAGCGATCCACCGTTGCTGTCGAGCAGGGTGACTACAATATCGTCCTTCCGGTCGTTGTTCAGATTACCCACGGCCACATCGACGCTGCTGGCCTGAAAGCGATGGCGGGTGGTTGAGCGCCAGGTGGCGATGGGTATGGCGTTTAAGCCGTTGGCGGCCCCATCCCAGACCTCGATCGTCAAGGCACCGGTAACGTCGTTCACGGCCGCCAAAACCGCCTGCTCCCGCTCGTTATCTTCACCAAGAATATTGCCGCCGGCTGCGGCCAAATGACTGTGAGTGATGCCGCTCAGCTTTTTATAGGTGACGTTGTACGAACGATCAAAGGTGGCGATATAGTACCCCGGCAGACCGGCATTGTTGGTCACAAAACTCTGAATCATCTCTGTGTCCCCGTCACCATCGAGATCGGCCGCCGCGGTCGTTTGCTCCTGGATACTGCTGGCAATGGTCTGAACCTCGTCAAGGAACAGATCCTGTTCGAGCAGCATCTTCTCAACCGGGTTAGGCACCAGGTCCAGTGTAAAGTTGGACAGGTGGTTGCCGATAAAACCACCGCCGGTGTGCCCGACAAAGATTTCCCCCTCCCCAAAAATGTCATACCCGCTGCTGAACGGGTTGGCGGCGCAGTTCAGCGCGGCTGTGTCGGCCGGGTTAGAAGCCGCTGGCGATGCGGTTTCTGAAGCGGCTGCTTTCTGGCCGCTCTGGATCAAGGTCAACAGGGCGGTCAGGAGTAAGACCATCCCTGATATCAGCACCGGCCGCACCCTTGCGCTGGGCGATCCTGAAATCGGTTTTTGCCAAATTCTTCTACTTTGCGTCATGATATTACCTCCAAGCTACAGTGAAGAGGGGGTTTGATTTTCCCCACCTGTATAAGTGGATCGCTGCACCAGAAAGGAAAACAGTTTGTCTAAGGTGTTGAAGGCGATCCATTCTCCGTTGGGAACCAGCTGCACCATCGCGCGCCATGTTCCATGAGGCTTTTCCCGCCACATTCGCAGCACGTAGGTCTGATATCCGAATGTCTGTTTGTCCATTGCGTTTCCCTGGTAAAAAGAGTGTGGCTTAACTGTAAGGGAACGGCCGTGACGAGATCGTGACGAATGGGTGAGGAAAAAGGTATAGGGTGGAAGGTGAGTGGGGAAAAGTTCCTATTTTGCCAAAATTCTCTTTTGACGGGTTAAAATGGCACAATGGCTATTTTGCATCTGCAGCTGTTGGGTACATTTCAGGCCAGCCTCGATGGGGAGGAGATAGTCGCCTTTCGTTCTGATAAAATTCGCGCCCTGCTGGCGTATCTAGCGCTGGAAGGGGACCATATCCACCCGCGAGATGCTCTGGCGACACTTCTATGGGGGGATTTCCGCCAGACGGCCGCGCGGGCCAGCCTCCGCCAGGCGTTATCTAACCTGCGCTCGCTGCTTGCACCGCTGCTGGCTGCTGATCCGCCCGCACTCCAGATTTCGCGTCAGACGGTCGGTTTGAATACCGGCCATCCGGCCATTCAGGTGGATGTGGTCGACTTGCGCTACCTGCTGCGGCAGGTCGACGAACACCCGCACGCAGATTTGCAGCGCTGCCCGGCGTGCCGAGAGAAGCTAGAGGTGGCGGTTGATTTGTATCGCGGGGATTTTCTACCTAATTTGCAGCTGGAGGGAAGCGCTGACTTTGACGAGTGGCGGCTTTTACAGCAGGAGAAGCTGCACCAGCAGGTTTTGCACGCGCTGCAAACGCTGAGCGGCAGCTATGCCGTGGCCGGGGATCTGGTGCAGCAAGCGGCCGTGCTGCGCCGTCTGCTGACCCTGATGCCGTGGGAGGAAAACGCCCATCGGGAGCTCATGGACGTGCTGGCCCGCAGCGGCCAGCGTGCAGCCGCCCTGACCCAGTATGAGCGGTGCCGCGAAATATTGGAGACGGAACTGGGGATTGAACCAACGGCTGAAACGACCGCTTTGTTTCGGCTCATCGAGTCCGGTGATCTCCCTGCAGATGCTCCTGCCGTCCAGCCGACACACAATTTGCCGCCGCCAACCACCCCCCTCATCGGCCGGGATGGCCTGCTGGAAGAGGTGGCGAGCATGCTGCCCGCGCCAACAACCAGATTGGTTACGCTTTTGGGGCCAGGTGGTGTCGGCAAAACCCGGCTGGCGCTGGCGGCCGCGCAGGAGGTCATCCATCACTTTGCGGGAGGAGTGTGGTTTGTACCGCTGGCTGAAATCGGATTGGGTCAACAGAGTGACGGTCATGCCGTGCGCCACCTTCTGGCCGGAGCGATTAATGATGAAATTCAGCTTCCCCTGCAAAAACCTGATGATCCGTGGAGCACGCTTGTGGCCTTTTTACAGGCCAAGACGTCACTTCTGGTGCTGGACAATCTGGAGCAGCTGCTTCCCCAGACCACGCGTTTTGTTCTGGACCTGATGGAAGTAGCACCGAATGTAACCATCCTGATCACCTCCCAAATTCGGCTCCGCACCCGCGCTGAAAAAGTGGTCGCGCTTACCGGGCTAAATGTGCCCCAAGCGGAAACCTTTTCCCTGGAAAGTGCGGCGCAAAGTGGAGGAATTGCGCTGTTTGCCGAATGTGCCGGCCGCTCGCTGGTCGAATTTACCCTCGACGAGAAAAACATTGCTGATGTAGCTGAAATCTGCCGACTGGTTGACGGGCTGCCTCTGGCGATTGAATTGACGGCCGCCCTGATTGAACACGCCACTCCGAGTGAAATTGCGGCAACCCTCGAGAATAACATCGCCCTGCTGGCTGATTCTCCGGGTGCCGCAGATTTGCCCCAGCGACAGCAAAGCATTCAGGCGGTCTTTGAATACGCCTGGCGGCTGCTGACACCGGCCGAGCAGCCGATGCTGGCCCAGATGAGCCTTTTCCGCGGCGAGTTTGGACGAGAAGCTGCTATGGCGGTGACCGGTGGCTCGCTGACCGAACTGGCCGCCCTAATCGACAAATCGCTTTTGCGGGTGGTTCGCCCCGGACGCTACGTGCTGCATGCTCTGGTGCGCCACTTTGCCGCCGCGGCTCTGCACAATCGGCCTGCTTTGTTGGCCGCGGCAAAGGAGCGATACGCTCAGACTTATCACGACTTTTTACAGCAGCGCCATCGCGAACTGCTTGGGCCACAGCAGCCTCAGGCGGTGACGGCGATCCATTCCGACCTGGACAACATTCGCCACGCCTGGGAACTCGCCTTGGCGACAGCCGATATCGATTTGCTGGAGAGCATGGTTGTTCCGTTAGCAGAATACTTCATCAAGAGCGGAAAGTCGGACAGCGGAAATTTGCTCTTCGCGACGGCTGCAGCAGACCTCACCAGAAAGACACGCTTAGCATCAGCGGCCAGGCGGCTGCTCCTGCTGCTGGAATTTTGGCAGGGTTATCTGGTGGGGGAGTCCGGTCACCTTGAACCGGCCGTTTCCCGGCTGACCGACGTTCTGCCTCGGCTTCGGGCAATTAAGGATCGGGAGACCGTCGCCCGCTGCCGGTATGCGCTGGGTGCTTTTAACGTGCGGTTGGGTCACCTGGAGCGCAGCCTCAACTATTTGCAGGATGCTCGGCAGGATTTTACCGAGCTGGCAGATTCAAGCGGTCTGGCGACAACGCTTTCCGTCCTGGGGCTGACCTGGGAGGCTCGCGGGGAGTATGCTCGGGCAGAGGAAGCGTATGCCCAGAGCCTGATTTTACTGCGCGAGGTGGGTCAACCGCTGGCCCTTTCCAAAGGGCTGAGCAACTTTGGGCTGCTGCTGCATTTCATTGGTGAAAATGAGCGGGCGGCCGCCCTGCTCAGTGAAGCGGTCGAGCTGGATGAGCACGGCAGCAACCGCTCGACGCTGGGGGCGTCCCTGGCCAATTTGGGTTTGGTGATGGCGGCCAAAGGCGCCTATGACGAAGCGGCCGGTCTCTACCGGCGTGCGCTGGCGATCCAGCAGGATGTTGGCAATCGGGCCAGGGTGGCTATTTTGCTCAACAACCTGGGGGATGTGGCCAATTTACAGGGTGACTACGACGTAGCGCTGGCCTATCTCCAAGAAAGCCTGACCCTCAAGCGGGAGATGGGCAACGAGCGCAGCATGACCTTCTCTCTGGTGCATTTGGGGCACGTTTACTGGAACTTGGAGCAGGAGGATGAGGCGGTGAGTGCCTTCCGGCAGGCGCTGCTCCTGGCCCAAAAGCTCGATCTGAAGCCGCTGCAGCTGGCTGTTTTTGTCGGTTTATCGCAGATTGCCCTGGCCCGCAGCGAGGACGTTCTGGCTCGGGAGATGCTGACTCTGGCAGCCGACCATCCGGCTTCCTGGCATCGCGTGCGACAGGAAGCCGCGGCCGTGGCCGAAGAACAGGGGCTTGTTTTGCTGCGGGAACCGCAGCGGCTGCCCGATCTAGCTGAGTTTGTGCAGCGCGTTCTGGATTCCCAACTTTGGAACAACGGAAACAGCTAGGTTAGCACAACCCCCATCTCAATCCTCCCCCACGGAGGAGGATGCCTGCCTCTGCCTCCCCTCCCATTGGGAGGGGTATCAGGGGAGGGTTAAGTAGTTTACAAAAAGAATTGTTAAAAAAAGCCACGGATTAACACGGATTTTCACAGAATTCTCTTTCTAATCTGCGAAAATCTGCGAACCTACGGTTCTGCGCTGCGCGCTCTGCGGACACATTCTTCAGAAAACTTTTTGTAACTTACCTAATTACCCTCTTAACTTTCAAAACTCGCCTGTCTAATATGATTACAACTTGGCTTTAGATTTCTTATGTGTCATTGCGGCGCAGCAAAACTTTTTCCAACTCAATCAGCAGCAGCGTGCCCAGACCCAACCCCACACACAGCAGCAGATCAACCGCCCGCAGCGGGGTGATCTGGAAGAACTGGTCGAGGAACGGCACATAGAGCACGGTCAGCTGCAGCGCGGCCGTGATCACCACCAGCCCTAACAAAATCGGGTTGGAGAACAACCCCAGCGAGAGCAAAGAGGAGCGGGTGGAGCGCGAGGCCAATGCCTGTCCGATCTGCATAAAGGCCAGGGCGGTAAAGATCATCGTTTGCCAGCGGTTATCGGCCGGATTGGCGGGATCGAGATAAAAATAGCCGACGGCAAGCGCCACCAGCCCGATTACCGTACCAACCCAAATGACGTGACGAGCCATTCCGTCGCTAAACAGACTTTCTTCAGGATTGCGGGGCGGCCGCTGCATTGTTTTGGGCTCGGCCGGTTCAACCCCCAACCCCAGACCCAGCAAACCGTCGGTCATCAAGTTAAGCCACAGCAGCTGCAGCGGCAGAAGGGCCACGTTGATGCCGATCAGCGGAGCCAGCAGCATGACCAGGACCTTGCCTACGTTCCCGGCGATTGAAAACTTAACAAAGCGACGAATATTGTCGTAGATGGCCCGCCCTTCGCGGACGGCCGAAACGATGGTGGCAAAATTGTCGTCGAGCAGCACCATTTCAGACGCCTCTTTGGAGACGTCCGTGCCGGTGATCCCCATGGCGATGCCGATGTCTGATTTGCGCAGAGCCGGTGAATCATTGACCCCGTCGCCGGTCATAGCCACCACTTCCCCCTTTGACTGGAGCATTTCGACGATGCGCAGCTTGTGTTCCGGAGTGACCCGCGCGTAAACCGACACCTCAGGTACAACCGCCGCCAGCTCCTCCGGCGACATCTGGCTTAAATCCTGTCCGGTTTTGACCCGCATGTTGTCGGTGATTCCCAGATCCTGGGCGATAAAGCGGGCGGTCAGGGGATGATCACCAGTGATCATGATGGGTCGAATTCCAGCGGTTTTGCAGGTGGCCACCGCCTCTTTAACCTCTGGCCGGGGTGGGTCGATCATACCGGTCAGACCAATAAAGATGAGATCGTCTTCCACCGGCCTGGTTTCACCTTGCCAGCGCATCGCCAGCCCCAATACCCGCATCCCGTTTTGGGCCATCTCCGTATGGGCGGCGTCGATCCGCTGCTGCCACTTCTCATCAAGAGGAACGGCCGTGCCGTTGAGCCAAATCGTTTGGCAAAGCGGCAGCAGCCCGTCGACCGCCCCCTTGGTGAACCCAACATAGGGGGTGGGCGCATTGGCCATCATCCGCAGGGCGGTCGGCAGCACGGTCCCGTCGCTCGGGAGTTGGTGGACTGTGGTCATGCGCTTGCGGTCGGAGTCAAACGGCAGCTCCCCAACGCGTGGTGCAGCCCCTGCCAGGGTGTCTTTTTGCAGATTGACCTGTGTCGCGGCGACCAGCAGCGCCCCTTCCGTGGGATCGCCGAGGGCCAGATAGCGGCCGGTTTGCGGATCCGGTTTGAGGGAGGCGTCATTGCACAGCGCCCCGGCGGCCAGGGCCAGGCCGATTTCGGGTGGCTGGTTGGTCAAGAAGTCGGCTGCGGCATCGGGCGTGCGCAGCGCACTGGCCGGATGGCGGGCGGTGCCCTGCAGTTCCAGGTAGTGACCGGCAACGTCAACAATAGTCACGGTCATGCGGTTTTCGGTCAGGGTGCCGGTTTTGTCAGAGCAGATCGTGGTCACTGACCCCAGGGTTTCCACGGCCGGCAGCTTGCGAATCAGGGCGCTGCGGCGCAGCATGCGCTGGGCTCCCAGGGCCAGAGTGACAGTCACCACGGCCGGCAGCCCTTCCGGCACGACCGCCACAGCTACCGACACAGCAGTTAAAAACATCTCTTCAACTGTTTCACCGCGCAAAACCCCGATGATCAGGACCAGGGCGGCCACGATCACGCCGCCGATAGCCAGCTGCTTGCCCACCTGGTCGAGCCGCTGCTGCAGGGGAGTCATGCCGGATTCAACCGTCTGCAGCAGGGTAGCGATTTTGCCTAGCTCGGTGTCCATCCCGGTGGCGGTGACGACGGCCGTCCCGCGGCCGTAGGTGGTCACCGTACCCATGTAGGCCATGTTGAGCCGGTCACCCAGGGCCACATCTTCGCTGGGAAGAGGGTCGGCGGTTTTTTCAACCGGCTCAGACTCACCGGTCAGGGCGGCCTCCTGGATGCGCAGGTTGACGCTTTCCATCAGCCGCAGGTCGGCCGGGATGGCGTTGCCTGCCTCCAGCAGCACCACATCGCCGGGAACCAGCTGCTGGGCCGGCAGTTCAAGCAGTTCGCCACTGCGGCGCACGCGCACGTTGGGCACGGCCAGCTTCTTTAAGGCGGCCATCGCCTGCTCGGCGCGATACTCCTGAAAGAAGCCCAGCAGGGCGAAGAGAATGACGATGGCAGCGATTGCAGCCGTTTCGGTGACCTTGCCGAGAAAGCCGGAAACTACGGCGGCCGCGATCAGGATCAGCACCATCGTGTTGGTAAACTGCACCCACAGAAGCCGCAGGGGAGAGACGCCGCCCCGCTCTTCGAGCTCGTTGGGACCGTATTTGTCCAGTCGTTCTGCGGCCGTCTTTTTATCTAGGCCTGTGGCTACGTTTGTATCTAATTCTTTGGTTACATCAGCCGTCGTGACGGTATGCCAGTTGTTGGTTGTCATCAATTTCCCTCACCTCTTCCTTATTGATTGATTGAATGCACCATGAATAAGCCCTTTCGATTTTGGGTTGATTGTTTGGAGTTTTGTTGAAACGTGAGAAAGAAAGGTGTTGTGGAGGGTCCCTGAATCAGAACTTTTTAACGTCAAAGGGATTAACCGTTGAGATCGTAGAATAATTTAAATAGAAATACGTATGTTTTCTTTCCTGGTTCGATGTGTATCTGATGAAATTATATGAATGAACTTGAGCCGCGCCTTTCTCACGCAGCCAAATATTGTGCGGCTGGTGGAAACGGTTTAAGTTGTGTTAGGCTGGAGATTAAACCGATCAGAATACATTAAGGGATATTCCTATGACCCAAACAAACGAAACTTTTGACACAAGTCGTGCTGCCAAAACAGGCAGCGGCCCCACATTCCTGGTCGCAATGGAACAATATGAGCCGCCGGCGCAACGTATTATTGATGATGATTTAGCCGCAAAAATTCTTCCGGGGGGTCAACGTTTTTTTCTCAGGCTGCTGGGGATCCCACTGTTGCGCAATTGGATGAACAATCTGTCCGAAAAGCAGATCACAGGAGCGTCGAGTGCCTTCTTGTGTCGTAAACGATACATTGATGAAACAATTGTTGCTGCTGTCGAAAATGAGTCTGTCACAGCCATCGTCAATTTGGGGGCGGCGTTTGACACGCGTGTTTATCGCCTCCCTGCATTGGCATCAATCCCAGCTTGGGAAGTGGATCAACCTGTCAACATCGAGGCGAAGCAAAAAGGGGTACGCAATGCGTTAGGTGCAATCCCATCCCACATCATGCTGGTGCCGATCAACTTCATGACGCAGGATTTGGGGGAGGTGCTCAACGAACATGGGTATGCGGGTGAGGATAAGACGTTTTTTATTTGGGAAGCGGTGTCGCAATATTTAACGGAAACGGCCGTTCGCCAAACCTTCCATTACCTATCCCAAGCCCCCACCGGCAGCCAGATCACCTTTACCTATGTCCTTAAAGATTTCATCGATGGCAAAAATCTATACGGTGAAGAAAAATTTTATGAACGCACGGTTGTCAAAGACAAAATCTGGCATTTTGGGTTTGATCCTGCCGAAGTCGCCGAGTTCCTCAATGATTATGGTTGGCGCCTCATCGAAGACCTCAGTTATGAAGAGCTCAACAACCGCTATGCCAAACCCACTGGGCGCAATCTCCCCTCTATGGTCATTGAACGTATGGTTTATGCGGAGAAAATTTAAATCGTATTTATTTTGTGTTTTGTTTTTCTAGCGGTTTGCTCATTTGAGATAATAAAAAAACCGCTGCGGCTATGAGAACAAGGCCAAACGGCCGATACAAAATATAGGCGTGATAAATAAAAAAGAAAACGCCAAAGCCTACGCCGAAAAATATCGACACCCAAAAAATTGCCCCATCTCTAAAATTTAACCGGCCGTACGTGTCGTAGAGGGTGCTGGGGGTCAGCTTGGCCGTCATGTAAGATAGCGAGATCACAACCGCAATCGCTGCGCTGTTTAAGCCAGCCCAAAATACGTCAAGGCGAAGACAATAAGAGACCAGCCTGATGAAAAAGATCAGCATATACCCGACGTGAAACCCAACAAGAGCACCTTGATGGGTGTATAAACGCAGCCAAACGGTAGAAGATAAATCAGCTTTTTGCCAAAAGGGGTCATTTTTTGTGATGGTTAAGGCAGCGATGATTAGAGGGACGATAAAGGAGCCTGACACATAAAAAACAATTGCTTGCCAAAGCTGATCTTCCGTGTAAAAAGGCCACTGCATTAACGGGGTTACCAAAAACCAGGTGATGATCCACACCAGCAGCCAGGTAATGCCTTGAAGAATCCGTTTGCTGGTCAACAAATTTGACTGAAAGGGGGTAAGCCATCTAAAGGGAAACTCGCTGCCGAACAGTTTTCCAATTTGAGGTGGCCATAGCTTTAACCACTCTGATAAAAAATCAAGCTTATCATCTTCATTTTCCTGCATAAAAATCTTGTTCATTTCGATAAAATTTAGCGGAGCATAATTCCCTGAAATTAAAAATTCATCGGCTTCCTTGGCGTGGACCAGACCGCCGTTTTCATGCAGGATGCGAATTAAGGCCTTTAAAATTAAACGATCGTCTTTGTTGATGTGACTTTTTCCTCTTTCCCATTCGCTTACGGCCCCTCCGGTATACCCTTCAAAACCGACTTCCCGGCCGATCAACTCTCCCAAACGGGCCTGGGTAAGTTTTCCTTTCCCTATCGCCGAATCGGTACATTGTTCTCTATAAAATTTCAGCAGTTCCCCGAACGTCTTCATTAAAAGATGCTTTTTTGCACAAATTCAAGAGATTCTTGAATCAATTCAAGCGATTCCGGATGGATTCGCCCCACGATTTTTGCCATATTTAAGGCGCATAGTGCTGGTTAACAATATTCTTTAACAATCAAATATCTTTTTGGCGGAATCGTTTAGATTTTGGCCCCGTTTGAGGGCCAAACAATAGAGATTTGAGTACCCTGACCGGGTTCGGATGAAATGGTCATTTTGGCATCAATTAATTGACATCTTTCATACATGCCAACCAGCCCAAAATGATTTTGAAGCAGCAGATTTTGCAGATTTAGGGAGTTGGCTCTTTCAATACCACGCCCATTATCTGAAATGGTTAAGTGGATGTGGCTGCTTAGCAGCTCACCATTGATGTGAACCATCGTGGCATTGGCGTGCAGGATCGCATTCTCAACCGCCTGCTGCACAATTCGAAATAGATGTTGCTCGATTTCGGGCTGATGTCGGACCGCTGTTTCAGGAACATTGAGTCGAAGGGAAGGGTTGTGATCCAGCCGCTCATTGACATTTTCGACCAATTCATCGAGTGCTCCCCACAAACCGTAGATGAGCATTGTTGGTCTTAGCTCAACAATAATTTGGCGAATTCGATTGATAGCCTTGTGGTACGCTTCTTGGAAGTGAGGTGCGTCCACCATTTGGTCTTGATAGAGGGCCAGCGTGCCTAATTCATTTAACACTTGATCATGGAGAAAGCGGGCCAGTTGAGTGCGTTCAGCCTCCTGACGATCAATGCTGGCGGTGTACAAAGCTCGCAGCTGTTGAGCCTGCTTAATATTGGTCAAGGCGATTGAGGTTTGCGCGGCAAGCAAATCAAGCATCTCTTTGTCTCGTTTGGAATAAAGATCATCCGGATCCTTCCGGCCGAGCAGCCACAGCCCATTTATTTCATTTTCGGCCTTTAACGGGACCACAAAGCGAATCCACTGTTCTGAACCTTTCGGCTCATTCGTGTCTCCCTGGTGCAGCATGTCGTTCAATTTTGTTTGATCCGGCAGCTGTTCTTCTTTAATTCCCAGCAGAAAAAGGGGAGTTAATTCCCCCTCGACATGGTTAAAATAAAGAACGGATTCCCGCACTAGCAGGCTCGGTAAAATCTCCTCAATCATGATTCTTTTTAATGATTCGAGATCGAGCGTGGTGGTAATGTGAGACGTAAAGGAGGCAATGACATCTTGTCTAAGTAGGGGAATGCCAAGGATGTACCGTTCGACAAATGCCTGGAATCTTGTAAACCCTATGGCCACGGTCGTAATAGCCACGGCCAGATACAAAACATTAATAAATAGCGAGGCGTCGGGAGTTGATGAGGTGATTAAGATGGTGTTGAGTCCCACGCTAGGTATAAGAAAGAGCACGATAACCAGATACAGGGTAACGAGTTGATTGACTCGAAACTCAATCCAGCCGGGTTGGCCGGTGTAGGCAATATAAAAATATGCCAGGGGAATAAACGGCAGGGCGAATAG
>JAAUYD010074186.1_pt1 | contig 11569 bp, 15 predicted proteins | sample 7278101 | NCBI WGS metagenome assembly JAAUYD01 (sample SAMN14350128, study PRJNA611818) | marine sediment metagenome | isolation source: surface marine sediment (0.6m) | place: French Polynesia: Moorea | collected 2018-08 | reverse complement strand
GTAAGATATATAGCGTGATGATTTTTAATGGACGCTTCGCGGTTGATTTTCTGGTCGTCATTCATCCCCACCGTGTAGACGGATGGGGTATTCTGACGACATTAGGATAAAGAGGGCATAGTTGAGATTGTCTGAACCAACTGCATAATAGACGGGGATTTGTACATTTCCAACGGCTGCGTCTTGAAAGCCAAAATCGAAGTCGTTACCTAAATCATCTCCACCTTCACGAATTCCGAGGGTTGTCCAGTCTCCGTCTGCTTCACCTAATCTTAGAAACTTCTGTCCTAAGCCATAGATATCTTGGATTTGCCCAGGATTAATATCAATGCCTTTTTGAGGTTGATCAAGGTCAACTGGACAAACTGTGGTCAAATTCTGCTCAGACTTGGTTTTATCAGCTAGGGTGACACAGAGGTTACTCGGATTAACGTCTATGCGTAAGTCACTGGTTTCGAGGGTGTTGCCGTTGTCTTGAACGGGAGCATTCGACCCTGTATAGTCTGTTTTGAAGACCATGGGTGATGTATAGATGGAACCCGATGATCGATTGGGAAGCGTTGAGAACTCAAAATGAGCAAGGTCATCGTCGAGAATCTCTACAATCAGCGAATTTCCTCCATTATCGAAATTTTTTCTAAAAACTTCAGCTTGAGCAGGTAACTGTAGGGTCAGAAAAATCCCCAATACAATAACCATCGCTAACACTGATTTACCCAGATAGCGCATCATTCAACTTTTCCTGATGTGAGAAATTTCTGTTCAACTTAATACTACCAGTTATCAGTTAAATTCAGAGGAACTTCTGACTTCTGTGCGATAGCGCCGGAACGCAGTGAGGAACTTCTGTGCGATAGCGCCGGAACGTAGTGAGGAACTTCTGACTTCGTTAAAGCAGCATTGTATACCTTTTCATTGGCTTTAATTGATTTGAAAAAGTCTACAATAGGACGAGGATAGTTAACTCCAATTTGGACACTATATCGTTTTTGTTCTTCTTGAGAAAGTTTCCAAGGTTCATGAATTTTATCCCCTGGAATCATCTTTAATTCGGGTAACCAATGTTTTAAATAGTCTCCTTTGGGGTCATAGTCTTTTGATTGTTTAGGAATATTAAAATAGCGAAATCCTCTCGCATCATTACCTACTCCTGCGGTGTAATTCCAGTTTCCATAATTACTACAAACATCATAATCAATTAATAAGGATTCAAACCATTCTGCGCCCATTATCCAGTTAATTCCTAAGTTTTTGGTGAGAAAACTAGCAACATTTTGTCTTCCTCTATTGGACATAAAACCAGTCGCTGCTAATTCCCTCATATTAGCATCAACTAAAGGATAACCTGTTTTACCTTCTTGCCAAAGGATCAACCTCTCTTTATCTTCTTTACAAGGAATATCTAATCCTTGTAAACCAGATTGATAAAAGATTTTATTACCATGTTTTGCACAAATAAAGCGAAAATAATCACGCCATAACAGTTCAAAAATTAGCCAATAGGTTGAATTATTTTTGACTCTTTCTTCTTCGTATTTCTGGACTTCTTCATAAATATAACGAGGTGATAAACAACCATGAGCTAACCAAGGTGAAAATTTAGAAGAATAATCTGCCCCTAACATTCCATTTCTGGTTTCTTTATAATTTTTAAGACAGTTTTTTTTCCAAAAATAGTCTTGTAATCGCTTAATTCCTTCGGTTTCTCCTCCTTGAAATTTTAAAACACCTCTAAAATCATAATCTGGTTTTTCTAATCCCAAATCTTCTAAACTGGGAATATTTCCTACTTCAATTTCAGGAAGAGAAAGTAATTTTATTGGACTGATTACTGTGGGGTTAACAGTAGAGTTTTTTTCAACTTTTTTGCGAAAACTGGTAAAAACTTCAGGTAATTGATTCACTTCAAAAGGCAAATCATCCCAATGATATAACGTAGATCCCCAAAATCCTTTGACTTTTACTTTGAGGGGTTTTAGAGCTTTTTTTACTGCCTTTTCTACGCTGGTTTCTTCTGAAGTTACTTCTTGATGAAAATAAACTGCATCAATATTTAATTCTTTTATTAGTTCAGGGATGTTTGTTTCAGGATAACCTTGTCTGATAATTAAATTACTTCCTAAGTTTTGTAGAGACTTTCGTAAATGAGTAACACTTTCTACTAAAAATTGACCTCGAAAATTCCCCGTTTTAGGGAAACCCAAAGAAGTGGTTTTAAATTGTCTAAGATCGAAACAATAAAAAGGAATAATTAAAGCACCCTCTTTGATAGCTTGATAGAGTGGTTCATGATCGTGAATTCGTAAATCATTACGGTACCAAATTAAAATTCTTTTATTAGACATAATTTATCTATTAGCGTTTAAAAATTTGTTATGTATAATAACATTTTTGATCTGATAATTGATAACTGATAACTGAAGTAACATCCCCCAAAAGAGTGAAAATAGTTTCATCTGTTATGGGGAGGTGACATAGAAAATGAAATTGTTTCAATAGAGATAACTGAAATTTAGATACATTTGAGGAGTGCCACCATGCTATATAAACCCCTAAAATTTATGGTTATCGCTGCTACTATTCTTGTGTGGATCAGACTCCTAGCAGGAACCGTAGAAGTCTTTAACAATCCTAATCAAAGCTTATTAGATAATCAAACGATCGCTTCAGAGTCTAAGTCGTATATTCAGCGTTAATTTTGACATAATCATAGCTTAAATCACAACCCCAAGCGATACCCTTACCCGAACCATTGCCAACGCAAACCGAGATTAAAACTGTATCCTCTTGTAAATAAGCCCCTTGTGCAGCTTGTTTCATGTAATCACTAGCTGCAGCGTAATCGTACTCTAAAGGTTGTCCATTTTCCATCATGACATACTCACCCAGTTTGATACGTAAGTCTTCTTGGTGAAACTTAACCCCAGCGCGGCCAGCAGCAGCAGCGATGCGTCCCCAGTTGGGATCACGGCCAAAAATAGCAGATTTAACCAAAGAAGATCCGACAATGGTTTTAGCAATGCGTCTAGCAGACTCATCATCTGGCGCACCGGATACTTGCACCTCCACTAAACAAGTCGCCCCTTCTCCATCTCTGGCGATGGCCTTAGCTAAATGTTGACACACGGTGGTTAACATCTTCTGCAAAGTTTGAGCATTTTTACTCTTCATATCGGTAATCGCCGGCGTGCGAGATTGACCATTAGCCAGAGCGATTAAACTATCATTGGTACTGGTATCCCCGTCTACCGTAATTTGATTGAAACTTTCATTGGCCGCTTGGCTTAACATTTGTTGCCATAACCCTGTGGAAACGGCTGCATCACAAGTCACAAAGGATAACATAGTCGCCATATTCGGGTGAATCATGCCGGACCCCTTAGCAATACCCCCAACCCTGACGGGACGGTTATCGATCATGGTTTCTAAAGCCATTTCTTTGGTGACTAAATCGGTGGTAATAATGGCTTTTGCTGCTGCTTCGTTGCCATTTTCTGACAACTTTTCTACTAAGGGAGAAATTCCCGATCGCAACCCCTCCATTTTAATCCGTTGTCCAATGACTCCGGTAGAAGCCAAAAGTACCGCTTCTGGGGAGATATTTAACGCTTGAGCGACTAATTGGGCAGATTCTACGGCATCTTGCCAACCTTGTTCCCCGGTTCCGGCATTCGCTTGGCCTGCATTACACAGGATAGCTTTGGCACTGGCTTTTTGTTGCAGTTGCTGACGACAATAATCTACACAAGCGGCCCGGACTTGAGAGGTCGTAAACACCCCGGCTGCTATGGCCTCAACATCGGAGACAATTAAAGCTAAATCAGGGTTTCCCGATGGTTTTAACCCGGCTGCTATTCCTGAAGCTTTAAACCCTCTGGGGGCGGTTATTCCCCCCTCAATTTTTACATAATCCATGGTCGACATCAATAAAAGTCCTCTCCTGATAGTTATTACTGTGCTTAAACTTAGAAAACAGTATCTATTTTTGCATTTTTAAGATAGAGATAGCTAACATAACCCTGACTAAAGATTTAACCTAGAGTAGTTTTTTACCTAGAAATCTTACCTCCTGCCTTTTGCCTTCTGTCTTCTGCCTCGCCCGGACTGTTAAACCCTTTGCAGATGTACCCGATCGCCTTATAGTGATAGGTGATCCCCAGTTTAATAATGCAGTATTGTGAAAAAGATTTCTATCCTTGGCTCTACTGGTTCCATTGGTACCCAAACCCTTGATATTGTTAACCAATATCCTGAGCAATTTCAAGTCGTCGGTTTGGCCACTCGTTCTAATGTTGATTTATTGGCCAAACAAGTTCAACAGTTTCGTCCAGAAATTGTCGCTATTTGCGATGAAAATAAACTAGGAACCCTCAAAGATGCCATTGCACCTCTAGACTATTCTCCCATTATTTTAGCAGGAGAAGAAGGCGTTATAGAAGTTGCCCGTCACGGTGATGCTGAAAGTGTGGTCACTGGTATTGTGGGATGTGCCGGGTTATTGCCTACCATTGCAGCGATAAAAGCAGGAAAAGATATTGCTTTAGCCAATAAAGAAACCTTGATCGCAGGGGGTCCAGTGGTGTTACCTTTAATTGAAAAACATGGGGTAAAATTATTACCAGCAGACTCGGAACATTCGGCTATTTTTCAATGTTTACAAGGGGTTCCAGGTGAAGGTTTACGACGCATTATTTTAACCGCTTCTGGGGGTGCATTTAGAGACTGGCCAGTAGAACAATTAAAGTATGTTACGGTACAAGATGCCTTAAAACATCCTAACTGGTCAATGGGTCAAAAAATAACCGTTGATTCTGCTACATTAATGAATAAAGGATTAGAGGTAATTGAAGCTCATTTCTTGTTTGGAATGGATTATAAAGATATTGATATTGTTATTCATCCTCAGAGCATTATTCACTCTTTAATTGAGTTACAAGATACCTCTGTTTTGGCACAGTTAGGATGGCCAGATATGCGTCTCCCTTTATTATATGCCCTTTCATGGCCCGAAAGAATTTATACTGATTGGGAACAATTAGACTTAGTAAAAGCAGGAAGTTTAACCTTCAGAGAACCGGATCATGATAAATATCCTTGTATGCAGTTAGCTTATGCAGCAGGGGAAGCAGGAGGGGCAATGCCGGCGGTTTTAAATGCAGCGAATGAGCAAGCTGTGGCGTTATTTTTAGAAGAAAAAATTACCTTTTTGGATATTCCTAAAGTCATCGAGAAAACCTGTGATACTTTCAGAGAGCATAACCCTTCTAATCCTAGTTTAGAGGATATTTTAGAAGCAGATAATTGGGCAAGAAAGACGGTTTTAATCAGCACTGAAGCGTTAGGAAAAACGACTAAAGTCGTTTCGGTAAAATAATAATCTAGAGACGTTATATATAGCAGTTCTCATACTTGTGAGGTACATAGGTTACCCTTTTGAGGCAGGAGGCAGGAGGCAGGAGGCAGGAGTAAGGTGTACCTCATGAGTCCAAGAAATGCTATATAACGTCTCTGCTAATATTCTCTGTAAGATATGCCGATAAATTTCATTTTATTTATTGCTGCTTTATTAGTTTCATTTCTGCTATTTCGTTGGCTATTTACTGTTATTAAGTCAACGGTTATTAATTTATTAATGATAGCATTAATTATTGTATTGTTACAGTTTGCTTTTGGTATTAGTTATCAAGAATTATTCAATGAAATAATTAAGCTTCCTCAAACTTTTCAAGATTTTTTTGACAGTACAGTCTCATTATTTGATAATATTCTGAGCATCTAATTCTAAAAGATAAGGTGCGATAAATCCTTTATATTCTTGTTTTTTATGGTCAGGCAAGTCTTTCCACCCTGTTATTTTACTACGACATTTTGTGGAACCACAGCGACATTGTTCACCAAAGTAATCAACTGAGTAGTTTCTCATGGCATAATCAAAGGTAATTTCGTCACCAATTTTAATGGGTTTAAAAGCCACAAAATCATGACCTCCTGTTTCATTTACTTTAATACCACAATTAGGGTCACAAGAGTGATTAACTTTACTAATTAATCCTGCGTGCATAACATAAGTATTGAGTTCTATTTGTGAAGGATGACTGTTATTTTTATCAACAAACTTCTCTATTCTTCCTACCATCACAAGCTCCCCAGGTTGAAAGTTTTTAGTCGCAAAAACCCCCTCTCCCTTACCTGGAGTTTCTTGTAATTCGTATCCTGGATCATTATTAGGAAAGCTCATAGGTCTACTTCAGTTAACTGTACTGAATTTGTCCATTTATGCTGCCTATTTTAACCGATTAGTTTTCCATTGTCATTCATTTTCACGTTATTTTAAGGTTTCAACTAATCTTAACCATGAAGCAGTTATCTTACGCTAAATTAGCTAAATTTATGAATTGTTCATAAGATTTAATGAGCAAAAAATCCAGTCAATAATAAGGGTAATAAAATCAGAATACTGATAATTACAATTGCTGTTTGTGGACTAATAGGAATAATATTCTTTTCTTTTGGTGGTTCTGTCATTTTTGAGTTTCTCCTAGATTAACTGTGATTTTAACGTATTTTCATCCCAATAAGCTTTAACTTCTGTAATTTTTCCATCTTCATTAAGTTTAAATGTAGTAATCCCTTCAGCATTTGCTTGTTTACCATTCTTAGAAATAACGGTCATTTTCCATTTTACCGCCGCTTCATGATTAACGATAAATAATGATTCTCTTTCTATCTCAAATTTACTGTAAAAGTTAGTGAGAATGGTAAATAATTTTTCTGAGTCTTTTTCGGGGTTTAAAGCAGGTTTCCCCACAGGATCATAAATAGTTGCATCATTTGCTAAAGTGTCTAACCAACCTTGAGGATTCATAGCAGCTAAACTATTATAATAATTAGAAATTGTAGTTTCTATAGACATAATTTTCTCCAAGGGTAGGGTGGGTATTGCCCACCTTACAACGATAACATAAATATGAGTTAAAATTCTGCACTTAAAGGGGTACGAGGGAAAGGAATCACATCTCGAATATTACCCATTCCTGTCATAAATTGTACCACTCTTTCAAACCCTAAACCAAATCCTGCATGGGGAACCGTTCCATATCTTCTTAAGTCTAAATACCACCATAAATCATCGGCAATAATACCCATTTCATTGATGCGCTTTTCTAGTACATCGAGTCTTTCTTCTCGTTGGGAACCGCCAATAATTTCTCCAATTTTCGGGGCTAATACATCCATGGCAGCAACGGTTTTATGATCATCATTTAAGCGCATATAAAAAGCTTTAATGGCAGCAGGATAATTGGTAACAATTAAGGGCTTTTTAAACAATTCTTCAGCTAGATATCGTTCATGTTCTGATTGTAAATCAATGCCCCATTCTACGGCATACTCAAATTTTTTATTGGCTTTTTCTAGTAATTCAATTGCTTTTGTATAAGTGATTCTTTCAAACTCATTATTAATGATATTATCGGCTGTTTCCAACACAGATTTATCGATACGCTTGTTAAAAAATTCCATATCTTCAGGACAAGTTTCTAAGACATATTTAAAAATGTATTTTAAGAATTCTTCCGCTAAGTCTTGATCCCCTTCAATATCACAAAAGGCCATCTCTGGTTCTACCATCCAAAACTCAGCTAAATGACGAGATGTATTAGAATTTTCTGCCCGAAAGGTAGGCCCAAAAGTATAAACATTTTGAAACGCCATAGCCATAACTTCTGCTTCTAATTGTCCACTTACCGTTAAATAAGCTTGCTTACCAAAAAAGTCTTGAGTGTAGTCTATTTTCTGTTGTTTATCTTGAGGAAGATTGCTTAAATCAAAATTAGTTACGGTGAATAATTCCCCTGCCCCTTCGCAGTCACTAGCGGTAATAATAGGGGTATGAACCCACATAAAATCCCGTTCTTGAAAAAATTTATGAATAGCCGTTGCACAAGCATTTCTCACCCGCATAATCGCCCCTAACGTATTAGTACGCGATCGCAGATGTCCGATAGTGCGTAAAAATTCAAAGGAATGGCGTTTTTTCTGGAGGGGATAGGTTTCGGGGTCAGATGTGCCATATACCTGCACTGTAGTCGCTTTTAACTCGATGTTTTGACCTTTTCCGGGGGATTGTACGAGGGTTCCTAAAACTTCCACAGAAGACCCTGTATTGAGGAGTTTGAGAACATCTTGATAGTTAGGGATGCTTTCATCGAGAACAACCTGTAAGCTATCGAGGGAGGAACCGTCATTAACTTCCATAAAAGCAAATTCTTTTAGTTCCCGTTTAGTGCGTACCCACCCTTGAATAGTAACGGTTTCATCGGGTTTACCGTGTCTTAAGATGTCTCTAACTCGTTTAGTTTGCATTATTTATTGAATGGTTTATCAATCCGTTGCTTGATTATTTTAGCAAATTTTGTCGTTAATTCTAATAATACTAAATTAATTTATGATAGTAGAAATTATTTTATTTTCAATTTCTGGTCAATCTAATGAGTCTAAATAGGTAATAAGTTGTTGAATATACAATAGTAAGGTAGGCAATGCCTACCCTACCGTAAGAAAAATTGAAATTACTCGTAGGTTAGAACCCCATTAATGTTGGCAATATGAGAATCTAAATCAATATCTGTAGATTCTAATGTGTAACCATCTCTTTTTTCGCATTTACCAGAAAGAGTATAATGCCGATTAAAAAGAGACTGTCCTAATCCTAAATCTTCACAAGTTAAAGAAAATCGGCTATCACCCCAGGATAAAGTTCCATCTAAGTTACCAATGTATTCATCTAAGTTAATAGAACTTTGTTCTAAAGTGTAACCATCTGCTTTTTCACAATCAGCCGATAGAGTTGAACCCTTAAGGGTAATATCTTGACAAGTTTGGCTAAATTCTCCTGTCGCCATTGCTTTATCAACAACAATGTTAAAGGAGACAATACAAGCAAATAGAACAGCAAAAACGACTTTAAGCATTGTATTAACTGTTTTCATGGTTAACCTCAACTACGGAGTTCTCAGTGCATACTGTTCTATTGTCTAAAACTCAGGTCTACTTTTAGACACTTTCTTATCAATTCTTTACAGGATTAACTTGTTAATAAAACGTTAATTTTAATACACATATTTTTGGTTACTTGTCAATATTATTAATAATAAATTTTAACCAATAGCTGATAGATTACTCGTGTTTAATTGCTGTAAAGGTTGCCAATTTAAAATATCTTCATACAAAGATTCATATCCTTTAACATTGGGATGTAAACCATCATTAATTAAACGTGATTGTACATAACTTTCTCCTCTTCCTGACCATAAATCAAAAATATCTAGATAAGGAATATTACGAGACTGACAAGCTTTTTTGGTAACTTCTTTATAACGATATTGATCAAAATGATTAAAATAAAAACAGTCAATAAAGGGCATTTTTTCTTCATCCACAGGAACCATACCCACAAAATAAACAGGACATAATTGCTGCGCTTTATCTAATAAATTCTCGATTTCCTGTTGATAGGTTTCAAAGTCTGTAAATAAACGTCCATTAGGTCGTCTTAACCGCGCTGAATCATTCACCCCAACAGAGAGAATAATCACATCAGGGACCCGATTGCGTAACTCTCCCCGATACCGATATTCCCCTTCTAACCGTTCAGCTACTTGATGGGTGCGATCGCCTCTCACCCCCAAATTATACAACACATGACCATTTTCCTGACTCATCCATTGACGACGCAACCTTTCAACCCATCCACCCCCAACGGGATCACCGTACCCATAGACTAAACTATCTCCTAAAGCCACAATTCTCAATGAGTGAGTGTTAAAGGATGAATTCCAGATTTGTGTGGGGGTTACAACGGTTGACATTAACGCAACTCCTCTACCTCTAAGGGTCTGTAAAATAACTTTATATTTTGATACAAAATTTCATTATAACGTGAGTTCGACAGAGGGGACAAACCGTTTTGAACTTCTGAACTTGAAATCAAGCCATGAGGATAGAGAGCGATCGCCAAATAGTTTAATTGATAATCCCTATCTGTTTACGGGACGGCGTTTTGATCAGGAAACGGGGTTATATTATTATCGGGCAAGGTATTATGATGCGGATCAGGGTCGGTTTATTTCGAGAGATCCTTTGGGTTACTTGGATGGAATGAATTTATATGAGTATGTGGGAAGCAATCCAATCAATTCTGTTGATCCACTAGGACTTGCAGAAGGATGTAAATATGCATGGTTTGGTAAAAAAGTAACAGTTTACGGATATAGTATATCCTGGGAAAACTGTGTTAAAAAACCAGAGCGGAAAATAGAAATAACACACTCAACAAAAGTATCAGTGATAGGTATTGGTGCATTGATTTGGGATGCTGGTTTTTGGGAATGTACACAAAAAGCTGATCGATTAATTGGAGGCAAGATCAACTGTTAAAGACTATCCTGTAGTGCGATCGCCTTCGTAGGTTGGGTTCAGCGAATAAATTATCATTGATACAACTGATTAATGTGATTTAAGAGTGAAAACCAACACCCATTACCCCCTGCTTATATTTTGTTGGGTTTTGGAGCATCAACCGGCACAAAATTAATTTCCACCTTATATCCTACAGCTTGAGCATATTCTTCGATCGTTGAGAGCTTGGGGGAAGAAGATGAATTAACATTCTCCAAACGGGAAATATTACTCTTTTGTGTGTTGAGAATTTCTGCTAACTCTTCTTGAGTTAAACCCGCTTTTTTTCTTAGATTAATCAGTTTCTTTCTAAGATCATAAGCTACGGCAAGAGCTTCATACTCCTTTTTGATTTCACTATTATTGAGGGCTTTTTCTTTAAACTTTGTAAATGTTGGGCGAGTCATTTTTTTACCTCCTTCATACGTTTTTTTGCCAGTTCTAATTCTTTCTTGGGTGTTTTTTGTGACTTTTTAATGAAGGAATGGAGAATAATAATTTCTCTTCCCTTGAGCGTACAGTAAAAAGAGCGACCGATACCTTCTTTACCTTTCGCCCTTATTTCAAAAAGTCCGGCACCCATTGAAGCGGTGTACGGTTTACCAATCATCGGGCCAAACTCTTCAATCATTTCAGCAATGTGAAGAAAATTAGCAAGGATACCTGGTGGAAAGTTCATTATCTCTTGTTCTACTTTCTCGTTGTAGAAAGTAATTTGCCAATTCATATTTACAGGTTATCATATTTGATAACTTTTGTGGGATCTCCTAAGATAATGAGCGATCGCCTTCGTAGGTTATACCCTCGCAAGTAAATTATCATTAATACAACTAATTGATGTGATTTACGAGTGAAAACCAACACCCTCCACTGTCAGCATCAGGATTTTGTGGATGATCGGATTTGCAGGATGGGGTTATGGTGGTGGGATTTAGGGGATGAGGAGATGGGATGATAAAATTTGTCCAATTAACACGTTGATATGGTTAATTATAAAAATAAAAGATAAAATTAAACTATAATGCCAACCGAATTACAATTATTAAAATGTTTAATTCTCTCCCAAACTCTCTCCAATTGTTATCAACCTATTCAATTAATACGCTTTGAT
>JAAUYD010207482.1_pt1 | contig 11570 bp, 9 predicted proteins | sample 7278101 | NCBI WGS metagenome assembly JAAUYD01 (sample SAMN14350128, study PRJNA611818) | marine sediment metagenome | isolation source: surface marine sediment (0.6m) | place: French Polynesia: Moorea | collected 2018-08 | reverse complement strand
GCGCCGCTCGCCGCGCTGGGCGTAGGCACCATGGCCTTATCGAGCGTATTCTGGATTTTCAACTTTCTTGGCATCGGCACCCAAACCGAAATATCACACGCCTTGGGCCGCCAGGATCAATCAATGGCGGCACGCATGGGCAGTCTGGCGTTTGGGTTAGGGTTGGTCTGCGGTAGTCTGCTGACGATAATCGGCATTTATGCGGCGCCATCGGTGGCACGGTTTATGGGAGCAACTGCCGATGTCCATCAAATGGCAACCGATTATATCCAGATTCGGCTAATCGGTGCGCCGGCTGTGCTGGCCACCATTGCCTCATTTGGCTGCCTGCGCGGCTTGCAGGATATGCGCACGCCGCTTTGGGTCGCCGTCGGGGTAAACGCCCTCAATATTCTTCTGGACGCCGTGCTGATTTTTGGCTGGGGGCCAATTCCATCCCTGGGCGTCGTCGGTGCCGCTGCTGCGAGTGCGGCCAGTCAGTGGTCAGGTGCTGTTGCTGTCGGTTTCGTGGTTTATAGGCGACTGGGCCTGCCGGACCGCCTGCATTTGCGCGAGGCCAAAAGACTGCTTCAGGTGGGCGGCGATTTGTTTGTGCGGACCGGTTTGTTGACCCTCTTTTTACTGCTGACGACGCGGTCTGCTACCCAAATTGGAGCAGAAGCCGGTGCCGCTCATCAGGCAATCCGACAGTTTTGGGTGTTTGCCAACCTTTTGCTGGATGCGTTTGCGGTCACTGCCCAAAGTTTAGTTGGATACTTTATCGGTTCGCGTCAGGTTGAACAGGCAAGAAAGGTCGCCCTTCTAGCCTGCCTCTGGAGTCTGGCAGCCGGAACGCTGTTATCTTTTGCCATGCTGTTCGGGCAAACCTTAGCTGCCGATCTATTTGTCCCTGACTTGGCTAAGGCACTGTTTACTCCGGCTTGGCTGGTGGCCGTCGCAGCACAACCGATCAGTGCCCTGTCGTTTGTCACCGACGGGATTCACTGGGGCACGGGTGATTTTCGCTATTTAAGAAATGTGGTTGTTTTGGCGACCGGTTGTGGTGTTATCCTCTTACAGCTGCTGGACTTGAGCCGGCCCGGAAGTTTTACCCGGATATGGTTGATTCTCGCCGTTTGGATTTTGATTAGAGGGCTTTTGGGCGTACTGCGCATCTGGCCGGGTATCGGTCAGGCGCCATTGGGACGGGGGGGTCAAGCAATGAAATCCTCTTAAGGACAAACACGGATGAATACCAGAGTACTAGTATTGTATTGGAGCAAAAGTGGCACTATGTTAGATTTGCCACCGCATCTCCCTGCACTCACCTACCTTATTACTACAATGTAGTGCTTTTCAGTAGATTCTTGACAATCATCACACATTCAAATATATTTATGGACAAATTTTTGGACCAACATCACTTGTTGAACTGACCTGAAACGGAACGCTAAACCTCATCTTATTCGAAATTTTTTATCTAGAACCTAATACTGGGCTTCTCCTCTTTCTGACCCGAAGCGACATCCGAGCCAAACTATCCTAAAAAATTCAGTCACCTTTATCCCTTGACATCCGTGGAGAAAATCATGGTGAAGGGTTGCCAAAAAATGCCAATGTGAAGACCTCTGAAGGTCTTTTATACCTTTTAGAGGCATAATAACACCTCGTGTGAAACTACTTGGAATGACGAAGGACGATTGACTATTGACGAATGGTGGATGTCGCTTCGCTCTGCTTTTTTTTAACGAATAAAATAGCAAGAATTCCTTAATTCGACATTCGTCAATCGACATTCGACATTTGTCTTGTTGGAGTTTCTCGCTTTGATCAGACTGGACCTTTGTGGTCAGCGGTCCAGCGCATATGGGCCGCCAATCAGCCCTATTTGCCTACCCCTTTTTTGCCAAATTCTCTCAGGACTTCATCCTGTCCACGCAAAATGTGGTCTCTCACCAGTCTTTCGACCTCCTCGGCATCCCGTTTGCGCATAAATTTAAGCATCCGAATATGGTCTTCATTGCTGACGTTGGCCAATTTATCGTCTTTAAGAATCATTTGCCTGAATCTGAAAATCTGATCTCTGAGAGCGTTGATCATATGAATTAGCCGGGGGCTTTTACTGAGGGCATAGAGCAAATCATGAAATTCCGTGTTGATCTCCGGCAACACTTCCAGTTGCTTGTTGTTTAGGTGCCGTTGGAATTGATCAATCTTTTCTTCGAGAGCCTTGAGTTCTTTGGGTTGATGTTTGACGGTGGCCAGTCTGGCGGCATAACCTTCCAGAACACTTCGAATACCGAAGGTCTCTTCGATATCGCTTCGGGTCAGTCCGAGGACGGTAAACCCACCCCTTGGCTGCCGCTCGATCAGGCGCTCGCGCTCCAACTTGTGGATTGCCTCCCGCACCGGCGTTCGGCTGATTCCCAGCATTTGGGCGATATGACTTTCAACCAGCCATTCTCCCGAGGCAATGTTGCCCCGGATGATGGCCTGCTTCAAATTATCGAAAACATGCTCTCCCAGGGATTTGCGTTCCTGCAGCATGTGCAGAGGACCGGGATCAAACCCTTTTAATTCTGCTTTTTTCCTCATCAAGCGTGCCTATATGGTTTGTCTATACTTAGTTGCAAAAGGTCTGAATATCCTTTTCGTACAACTTGTAATCAGAAATCAGCGATCAGATGTCAGAAGACAGATTTCAGAGACCGGAAATTAGAATTCCCACTTCCGCATTCCGACTTCCCACTTCTAGATAATTCCCTTTTCTTTAAAACCGGCAAGCACTTCCTCGGAGTAGCCGAGCTGTTGACCATATATTTCCTGATTGTTTTCTCCGAAACGGGGCGGAAACGAAAGTCGGCGATCTGAGGCTTCCAGATAAGGCGTCATGTTGGGCGGTGGTGCCAGGGTGATTTGGGTTCCTGAAACCGGGTCCTGGGCGTAAAGTAGTTTTTTCTTGACGAGCGGATCTGCGATGACCTCCGGGACCGTTTGAATTTTGCTTACCGGCACTGTGATCGAGGTGAACAAATCGATCAATTCTTCTGACGTGTAATTTTTAGTAATGGCATTGATGGCAGCGTTCAGATTGACGACATCATTGATGCGTCCAGCATTTTTTTCGTATGCCGGATTGTCCAGAGACTTAAACATATCCTGAGACACCATATTTTTCCATTGCCGGTCGTTGCCAACCGCCAGATATACATACCCGTTGCTGGTTTGATACACGGAACAAGGACTGAAAAATTCATGGGTGTTGCCGCGTCGGGAGATGGTTTTGCCGAAATTGGCAGTCAAGGTAATCGGAACCGTCAGCCAGGATACAGTGGATTCGAACATCGCCATGTTAATGCAGCTTCCTTTACCGGTCACCTGGCGCTGATAAAGGGCTTTCATCAGCAGCCCGTAGGCATGCTCGCTGGTTCCCATGTCCGGCAGGGGGATTCCTACAACCTGGGGATCGCCGTCGCCTTCCCCGGTGAGCTCCATCAACCCGCCCCGGGCCTGCAAGATCGGGTCATAAGCGCCCTCATTGCTGTCCGGGCCAAAGCCGGTTACCCCCAGCCAGATAATGTCGGATTTTAAGGATTTGAGTGTATCGTAATCAATGCCAAGCTTCTGGTAATTTCTGGGCAGTTGATTGGTTGCAAATATATCTACGTCCAATTCCTTAATAAGCTGGTGGAATATTTTCTGACCTTCCGCTTCGGCCAGGTTCAGAGTCAGGTCCTTTTTACCGGCGTTAATACATAAAAAATAGGCGTTCATTCGCTCTTCATTCAAGACGTTATCCCCAATCATCCGGTTGGGGTCGCCATAGACCGGATGCTCCAAGCGGATTACCTGCATTCCATCTTGGGCCAATCTAAACGTCAAATAGGGTAGTACGGTTGCCTGCTCAAGGGACAATACGGTAAGATTTTTGAATAGCTCCATCGATTTTCTCCCAGTGACCGTTAAATCAGCGACCACCAGCAGGGCTGAGTGTATGAGATGGCCCCTGGAAGGGGTCACGGCCATCTCTGCTTGTGGCCGCTGATTTTTAAAAATTATATTTGGTTTTGTCTGATTCAGGTGTGCCTGACGACCTTAACAAACCACATCAAAAATTGATTATTGTATACGGTATACAAAGAAGGGATGTCAAGAATTGTTTTTGCGATAAATTTTCATACCCTATCGTGCAAAACAAAGCATGAAGCATAGTTTTGTATTGAAATGTCATAGCTATCTAAAAAATGGAGCATGAAAATTTATAAAATAAAAATCCCCGACATCTGAGGTAATGCCGGGGATTTTAATTAACATTGGTCTATGGGTGGCGGTTAAGGGCGTGGTTGGCCTGATCAGCAGCCGGTATGGGACATGCAAAGATCGAATGTACGTCGAACATCAAATCACGTAATCTGTTAACAGAAAAACTAGGCAATACACGTCACAAGTAGCTTTCAAAAGTCTTTCAGGCCCTTGTAATCCACGGCTTTGGCATAATCCAGCACATCGTTTTGGTCAACGGCATCGCCCTTGACGGATACGATATAGCGCTTGTCGACGAGCACATTGGCCTCCCCACTCCGGCTGTCGGGGTCATATTTCACGATGGCTTTATTTCGTTTTATTTTCTGAATCTTCCCACCCTGGGCACCGGCATACATCGGGTTGAACATGGCCATCATTCCCTGCATAATGGGAGATTCAGCCATTATGTTAATGGTAATGCGTTTTCTACTCTGGTCTCCCTCAGCGGCTTTCCAATACTCTTTTTGCACGCCCGCCATTCCACCCATCATGCCCATGCTCTGGGTTTGGGCCGTTTTAGACTCCCACCCTGGCAGAGCCTCCGGCAAAAACGATATGATAACCTCGCTTCTGAGCTGCTGGATAAGCTGCCTGGCATAGTCCAGGCTTTCCGACGCCTCTGCATATTCTTTTTCCTTATAAGCCTCAATGGCTTCGTTCATGGCCTCCAGTATCTCGTCTGCGCAGACAGGGGTGCTCACCCAGAAGACAACCATTAGCATAGCCGCTAGAATGAGTAGTTTTTTAACCATTTTATCCTCCTTTTTAAGTTTGTGCGTCGATTTGACTTCAGAAGGTTAAGCCGGATTGATCAACTGATACAGCCAACTGCTGTGCAGGCCGATGGCTTCTTCCGGGCAGATCTCATGGCAGCAGTAGCAGCGGATGCATTTGTCATCATCGATCGAGGCCCGCTCATCGACGAAGCCAATGGCCTCCATGGGGCAGGCTTCAATACAAGTTCCGCAGGCGATACACCTGTGCCAAATCACCCGGGGTCGCACGGTGTAAGCATCTTTAAACATCGGTTCCAGAAGGCGCTGATACCAGGGCATCCGATCCAGGCCCAGACTTCCGGCGGACACCCGCGTTCGCTTAAAATCGGATACCTTCACATCATCGATAGCGGCACCGATAATTTCGATATCCTCAATATGGTTTGGCTTAAGTGCTCTTCGTTCTGCCTCCATAATAATAGGATTTTCAGTCCGATGCAGACCCATAATTTCAGTCGCGACAACATCCATGGCCAAAGGATTTTCGGAGCCCATGATCAAACCGACCTGACGCGGGTCACCGGCCCCCGGCCCATCCCCTTCCATGGCAACGACAGCGTCCATGATCGTCAGGCGAGGCGATAGGTATTGGGACAGGTCTAGCAGCATACCGGCAAATCTTTGGGTGTCATGGAGCTTGGCGTGATATCCGGTCTTGGATAATCCGGGTACGACGCCGAATAGATTTTTAATCGCACCAGTCATAACAGTAAAAAGGTGCGTCTTCATTTTGCATAAATTGAAAACTGCGTCCGCATTGTAAACCGGTGTTATAATGTCAAAATGTTTAATAAGAGCACCTTCGGCAAAGGACACGGGTCGGGAGGTTGTGTCCCAGTTGACCGAGATACCGGCTTCAGTCGCAGCCCGATGCATTTGGCTGGTGCGATATATTTTGTCCAGGATTTTTCGGGTGTAGCGATAACCACCACCGGGTGAATCGGCAATGACGGGAGACGCTCCGGTTTCCCGTGCCAGTCGTCCGACGGCCGCCACCACTGAAGGGTGGGTGGTCACGGCCTCTTCGGGTCTGGCTTCCCGCAGGAGGTTAACCTTGAGGATGATTTTCTCACCGTGTTTGGCATAGCGCCCCATGCCGCCCATCAAATCCATTAAAACGGCGAATTTGTCCTCTATCTCATCGTAATCTTTGCACTGAACTATATAAACCTTATTTTCCATGGTGTTTTACCTTTGTAGTCTTCGTTTAGAAACATATTCCCTACCGTCCAAGGGCGGAAGGGAATCGATATAAGGGATAGACCACTCAGCGAGCGTAAAGAAGAATAGGATTTGCCGGTTGATACATACGCAAATATCGAACACCAGGCTCTGCGCTCGGCACCGGTATAGAAACGCTCCTCGAGGATATGCTATTTCATACTTCAATAATATACAACTCGCTGAACTGTCAAGGGAATTGAAATTTCAAAAAAAGCTCTTGCAACCGGACCAACAAGCTCCTATTATCCCGCCACGCTTGATAGGCCCGATCTCGAAAAAGCCACCAGCGATATTTTTGATGTTTCAACTTTGAAAATAGTGATGGAATGTAAATATAAATGAGAATATCAGAAACTTACTTTTGGACTGAAAAATTATCGTTGACCCGCCCGTATACCATCGCCTATGAGAGAATCGAGTCGGTGGAAAATATTTTCGTGCGTCTACAGGCACAAGATGGGTCTTTTGGCCTGGGCGTCGCTTCACCGGCTGAAGAGGTCACCGGCGAAGGCGTGCTTCAGTGCCGCCGGGCCCTGGACGAAAACCTTGAATCCGCATTGGTCGGAACGGATGTTCGCCTTTTGAGAAACAATTTGCGGAAAATTGAAACTGCCATGCCGTGTGCACCGGCCGCCAGGGCGGCAATCGATATGGCCCTGCATGATTTATGGGCGAAGTACCTTGGCATGCCCTTGGTCGATCTGCTCGGCCGAGTTCATCGTTCACTACCGACATCCATTACCATCGGGATCGATTCCATCGAAGCGTCTCTTGAGCAAGCCGATGAATATAGGAAGCGTGGTTTTAGAATACTCAAGGTTAAAATCGGAAAATCTTTGGATGAAGATGTGGAACGCCTACGTCGCATTCGGCAAACAGTAGGCCCCAATATTGCCGTTCGAGTGGATGCCAACCAGGGTTACTCGGTCGATCAATTTGAAAAATTTCTCGAACAAACCGCTGGTTTTGAGCTGGAGCTGATCGAGCAGCCTTTAAAGGCCGACGATCTGGATGGTATGCGCCGCCAGCCGACAGCGTCCAGAATGAAAACAGCCGCCGATGAAAGCCTTCTCGATACCCGAGATGCGCTCAAGATTCAGGAGCACCCCCGGCCCTTCGGCATATTCAACCTCAAATTGATGAAGTGCGGCGGTATTGGGCCGGGTTTGCAAATTGCCGAAATCGCCAATCTGGCCGGTATCGATCTTATGTGGGGCTGCATGGATGAAAGCATCATCGGCATAGCAGCTGCCCTGCATGCCGCTTTGGCTTCCCCGGCCACCCGGTTTTTGGATCTCGACGGCCATCTGGACCTCGCCCGGGATCTTGTCAAGGGGGGTTTTGTTTTAAGGAACGGTGAACTCAGCCTGACTGACAAACCAGGTTTGGGGGTGGAACTATTGCATGATGATAGAGTAAATCGGGAGCCGATCTTTTGAAAAACACAGCACTCATTTTGACCAATGGCAGACTTGCAACGGGGGATGCCAAAACCGCCCATGGCCTGATAAGGGGAACCGACCGCTTTCATATTGTCGGTGTCATCGATGCGATAAGCAGTGGGAAAGACGCGGGTGAAATCGTCGACGGCCGTTTTAGAAACATACCGGTGTTTGACTCCGTTCCAGCCTTTTTGCAGCAGTCCCGCCAAAAACCGGACTACTGTATTGTCGGGGTCGCACTCAGTGGCGGCCGGCTGCCCGAAAATTGGAACCATACCCTTATGGAAGTGCTTGAAAGTCGGATTAGCATTATCAACACCATGCACCAGCTGCTGAGTGAAAAGCCCGAAATGAGTCATATGGCCAGTAAAAACGGTGTCGAAATCATCGATCTTCGCAAGCCCAAACCCGTTGACCAGCTGCATTTCTGGAAGGGTGACATCTACAAGGTCCATGCGGTTAAAATCGCAGTTCTGGGGATGGATTGTGCCATCGGCAAAAGAACGACTGCCCGTTTCATCACCGACATGTGCCGCCAAAGCGACATCAAAACTGAAATGATTTATACCGGCCAGACCGGCTGGCTGCAGGGCTACAGGCATGGCTTCATTTTTGATGCCACCCTGAATGATTTTGTCAGTGGTGAGCTCGAACATGCCATCGTCGAATGTGATCGACAGTCCTCACCGGATTTGATTCTGATCGAAGGGCAATCCGGCTTGAGAAACCCATCCGGCCCATGCGGCTCCGAGATCATTATATCGGCGAATGTAGACGGAGTGATTCTGCAGCACGCGCCCTTTAGGAAGCATTACGAGGATCTGGAACACTTGGGCTGCCTGCTGCCCGATGTCAAAGATGAAATCGATTTGATTCGGATGTATGGTCCCCCGGTTTTGGCCGTCACCCTGAATGGTGAAGATGGAACCGGGAAGGAGCTGGCCGAATATCGCCGAAACCTGACCCAACAATTAAAGCTTCCGGTGGTATGCCCCTTGGAAGATGGTGTAGATTCGCTCTTGCCGATCATCCGAGAGTATATCTCGCAGCGGCGGCAGCCATTAAAATAAAATCCAGGTTCTATATCATGATCTTTGGTTAAGGTTGATGCTTTACGGCTTCGACTGAAAGCTCAAAGCTGGAGCTCAAAGCAAATGTTGGCTGTATATTTCAATCTATATCTTCACCCCAAGGTGACCGTCATTTAGTTTAATCCGGTTTGAAAAAAGAAAGGTCGGCTATGTCCACAAAAAGCAACGCGTCCCTCCTTTGGTGGGAACGTAAAGATTTGGGTTATCGAAAAAATCGTTTGTTTTTGGGCAGCCGGCAGTTATTCGAATTTGCTCACACTACCAAAACGCCCTTTTTCCTCTATAATGCTGCAAGAGTAAAAGAAAACCTGAACCGCTTGACCCGGGCCCTGCATAAAGAGAAAATAAGATTTCAAATTTTCTATGCATTGAAAGCAAACCGTTTCCTGCCGCTGGTAACATATCTCAAGATGCAGGGTCTGTGCGGGGTGGACGTTTGCTCCCCCGGTGAGCTGCATCTGGCACGGCAGGCCGGGTTTAAACAGGAAGAAATCACCTATACGGGCACATCAATTTCGAACGCCGACCTCGATTGCCTGGCACACAACCCCCGCGTCCGGATCAATTGTGATGCCATCAGCACCATCAAACGGTTGGGAGAACGTTGTCCGGGTCGACCCATCGGCGTCCGCATCAATCCGCAACTGGGCGCCGGCTATCACGCGGGTCTGCATTATGCCGGAGAAAAAGCCACCAAATTCGGTGTTTATCAAGACCGTTTTCAGGAAGCAGTAGATATGGCACGGTATTTTAATATGCCGATTAAGGTCCTGCATTTTCACATCGGATCGGGCTATCTGACCGACGACCTTTACACATTGGACGAAATTTTTGAACGCTGTCAATGGTTTTTGGACCAATGCAGTGAAATTACTGCTCTGGACATTGGCGGGGGTTTAGGCCTCCCGGTTACCGAAAATCAAAAACCCCTCGATCTCGACCAATGGGCAGGTGTCATCGGTAAACATGCAAACAAGCGTAACCTTGAAATAATTTTGGAACCTGGCGATTACCTCGTGAAAGATAGCGGTGTCCTCATTTTGCAGGTCAACACGGTTGAAGAAAAGTGCGGCACAAAATTCATCGGAGTCGACGGCGGGTTCAATATTCAAAACCTCCCCGTATACTACAATACCCCTCTCGCTGTAGCCCCTCTAATTCTAAACGAAGCAGCCCCAACTGAGCGGGTCACCATCGCCGGCAATATCAATGAAGCCATCGACCTATTGGCCCAGGACATTTTCTTACCCCCGATTCATGAGGGAGACTACCTTGCATTCTTGAATGTGGGCGGCTATGGTTCTGCCGCCAGCTCCAACCACTGTATGCGCGGTACATTCTCGGAATATTTGCTGATTGACTAACTAGCAAAAAAATACCAATCGCCTTGAAACCGCACTCAAAAAAAAGTATGACTATTCTTGTCAGTATTCCATTCTACTGCCCCTTAGTAGATAAAATTCAAATCCCCTCTTTCTAAACATATGAACTTTTTGTCATATTTATATAATCTAATTTTCACACCCATCAAATTTCTTTTTCTAAAATTCCGTTTAATCCTCTGCATTTATTGAGTTATTTAGATTGTCATTTTTTGGCATGCCTCTTGCGGATGAGTCTGGTATCAATTTGCTCCGGCTAGGTGAAGGCGTTGGCAGCAAAGCAAATACTGCGATGCCAATACTTCTACAAAATCTTAAATGAAGTAATCCAAATTTTCAAGAAATATGAAGACAGTAAAAATACATCTTGGTCACATTTCAGAAAATGGCTGGTTCAGATAAGCAAAATTCAAATACAGTTGATCAAATCGTCAATGAAATTATTTCCGAGTTGCCCTTAGACGATAAGGTTAGAGCGGCTAATTTAGATGAAAATGGGTTCGCCGCCCTTCAATTAGAACTCGGTAAATACGTCTGGCACCTTATTTTCAACCAAACTGAAGTTGTCAACGAAGAGCTGATGGCAGATTGCATTAACCAGTCAGGAAATGGAACATTAAATGAATTTGAAGCGGCAAGTTTTATTCTAAAAGAAATTTGGAAGCGATTACGGAAAACCTATAGATTGAGAGTTGTGAAATGACTAAAAGTGTATGAAAGTTAAAAATATCCGCCAATGGCTTGATGTTTCATACAAATTGTGCCACTTATACAGTATGAAATAATTCAACCTTAATCAAAAGGGAAAACACATGGATGGATCATAAGACCCTGTTTCCGAAGATGGAAGTGGGGTTTTTATCTTGGATAGCCAGATGAAACCCTCAAATTGAGCTGATTTCAGGTACTGGCCAGTTATCTTCTCCCAGTATCCCCGATATACTGTCCTTGTAATTACTACAATGTAGTGCTTCTTAGCAATTTCTTGACAACGATCACAAATTCAAGTAGATTTAGCAGAAAAATCGTGGTCAAACATCGTGCGTTGACCGGAAACGAAACGCTAAAGCTCATCTCTTTCGAAATACTCTCATCCATAACCTTATGCTGAGTTCCTCATCCTTTTGAACCGAAGCGACATCCGAGTTCAGTTTCCTTCAAAATTCAGTCACTTTTAACCCTTAACTTTCGTGGAGAAAGCCATGACAAAGGGTTACCAGAAGATGCCGATATGATAGCCTCTGAGGGTTTTTTATGCCCTTTGGAGGCTTTCTCCCATTTTGAATAAATACTTTTTCCCAACATACCTTGAACGTAGAATAAAGTTATGAGGGGGGTGTGAAATGAATGCAACAATATTTGCAGAAAAAG
>JAAUYD010120726.1_pt1 | contig 11574 bp, 5 predicted proteins | sample 7278101 | NCBI WGS metagenome assembly JAAUYD01 (sample SAMN14350128, study PRJNA611818) | marine sediment metagenome | isolation source: surface marine sediment (0.6m) | place: French Polynesia: Moorea | collected 2018-08 | reverse complement strand
TTTCCTGAGCAACTGCCGCGCTCGTCAAGCCGCCAAGAATCAGGAGAACCAGCGTTGTGTATGCGAATCGCAACATGCGAGATCCCTTCCCTGTTTGACATATTCCCTTTGCCAACGTCGAGCTAGCGCCGTCCTCGGCACCTAACTCAACCTGGGTCAGCCAGTGTTCGGGAAATCGATGGGCATATCTGTGAACTGGGCCTCAGTTCGGTGTCGCTCGTTGGCGTCACTTTCCGGCAACCGGACAGCTGTCGCGCAAAGTGTGCGAACTGTGATCTTTGTCATGGATTGGCAAACCGACGACCGTGTTTTTGGAATGACGCAGCCCGATCGGTGCAAGGTGCGTCGCTCTCGACACAAGCCCTCAACGCGCTGTGGCAATGAATACGAATGCATTGCATTGACTCGATTTGGTGGCAAACCTACCGTGAAGAAAGAACAAAAAATTCGAACTTCACCGGAGGTGAACGCAATGAAGTCTCTCCGCGCGACAGCGCTGCGCATCCTGGCGCCTGCTGTATTTCTGATACCCGCATCGGTCATAGCCGACCATACCAGTGAGCCTGCCGGTGTTGCCCTCGTCGGCAGTCTGCAGGACGAATTATCGTGCCCCGGTGACTGGCAGCCGGAGTGCGCCAGTACGGAACTGACCACTGCCGACGGCATCGTGTGGTCGGCGACGTTTGTCGTGCCGGCCGGCAACTATGAGTACAAGGTGGCACTGAACGACGCCTGGGATGAGAACTACGGCGCCGGCGGTGCAAGTGGTGGGGCCAACCTCCCGCTTAGCGTCGCGACCGCCACCAGTATCACGTTCTCGTACGACCATCGTTCGCACGTGATCAGCGACAACCTGGTTCCTGCGTCGGTGACGGTAACGGGCAGTCTCCAGAGCGAGCTCGGTTGTGGCGGCGACTGGGATCCGGGATGCAGCGCGACGTTCCTGGACCTCGATACGTCGGACGGCGTCTGGCAACGCGTCTTCAATGTCCCGGCCGGCGATTGGGAATACAAGGCTGTCATCAATGGGGACTGGTTCGAGAATTACGGTGCCAATGCAGCACGCAACGGCGGCAACATCCCGTTGAGCCTCGGTGGTGCAACCGACGTCAAGTTCTTCTATGACGATGCGACGAACTGGATCACGAGCAATCAGAATGCCGTCATCGCCTCGGTGCCCGGCAGCTTCCAGTCCGAGCTCGGTTGCCCGGGCGACTGGCAACCGGATTGCCTGCGCTCGTGGCTGCAGGACCCTGACGGCGACGGGCTCTATGCCTTTGCGACACGGGCGATTCCGCCCGGCGATTACGAAGCCAAGGTGGCGCATGACGAGAGCTGGTCGGAGAACTATGGTGCCGGCGGCGTCCAGAACGGGCCCAACATCCCGTTCTCCGTCAGCGCCGCAGGTGAGCAGGTCGTGTTCTCCTACGACACTGGCTCGAACATTCTCGAGATTACGGGCGACGGGCCCAGGGGCAACATTACCGAAGCAAGAGCCTACTGGCTGGCGGAGGACGTGCTGGCCTGGAACGTGCCGGACAGCAGTAACGTCAGGCTGCACTACAGCGCCGACGCGAGTCTCGCTTTGTCGGTAGACGGCGTTGTTGGCGGTGACTCGATTGCGCTAACCCGCAGCGGCGTTGTCGACGGTGCGATCGCGGAAAAATTCCGCCACCTCGCTGGCCTGCCCGTTTTTCGCATTGCTGCAACCGATGTCCCCAACGTACCGCAGATTCTGAAATCGCAGTTCGTGCTTGCGGCTACGGATAGCGACGGCATGCCGGTCGATGCGACGGGAATTCAACCACCGGGTGTGCTCGACGATCTCTATACCTATGGAGGCAATCTCGGCGCGACGTTCGATGGCGAGGCTCCGACGATACGCGTATGGGCACCGACAGCACGTAGCGTTCGGCTGCACCTGTTCGCCGATGCGAATGAGGCTAATCCCGCGATCGACATCGTACCGATGACGGAGGATCCGGCGACGGGCACGTGGAGCGTCGCGGGCGACGCGAGCTGGAATCGCATGTACTACCTCTATGAAGTCGAGGTGTACGCGCGCTTCACTGGGCAGGTCGAGACCTTCCTCGTCACCGACCCTTATTCGCTGAACCTGTCGCAGGACAGCAGGCGCACCCAGATCGTCAACCTCGACGATCATGACCTCAAGCCGCGCGGTTGGGACAAGCTCCGCAAGCGCCGCCGGGTCAAGGCGCCCGAGGACATTGCGATCTATGAACTTCACGTGCGTGATTTCAGCATGCAAGATGAGTCCGTGCCCGAGCTCATGCGCGGCACGTTCAAGGCGTTTGCGCTGCCGTTCACGCGCGGCATGCGTCACCTGCGCGGCCTGTCGCGGGCCGGGCTGTCACACGTTCACCTGCTGCCGGCGTTCGACTGCGCGACGATTGCGGAAGATCGCAGCGTGCATGCGACGCCGGGCGACCTGTCGGGTTTTGCACCAAACGGCACCGAGCAACAGGCAGCGATAGAGCCCATCCGCGACGAGGACGGGTTCAACTGGTGCTATGACCCGTATCACTACACGGCACCCGAGGGCAGCTACGCGACCGATGCCGACGGCACGAATCGAATCTACGAGTTCCGGCAGATGGTCGCCGGCCTCAACCGCGTGGGCCTGCGCGTCGTGATGGACGTCGTCTACAATCACACCAGCGGCAGCCTGCAGGGCGACAAGTCGGTACTCGACAAGATCGTTCCCGACTACTACCACCGCCTGAACGATGCCGGCTACATCGAGACGAGCACGTGTTGTGCCAATACGGCAACCGAGCACAACATGATGGAGAAGCTCATGCTCGATTCCCTGCGGACGTGGGCAACGGCCTACAAGGTCGACGGCTTCCGGTTCGACCTCATGGGTCACCACACGAAAGCCAACATCGAGAACGCCCGGGACATGCTGCAGTCGCTGACACGCAAACGTGACGGCGTCGATGGCCGGGCGATCTACCTGTACGGCGAAGGCTGGAATTTCGGCGAAGTGGCCAACAACGCCCGCTTCGAGCAGGGCACGCAGGCCAACATGGGTGACCGCACCGGTGTCGGCTCGTTCAACGATCGCATGCGCGATGCCGTGCGTGGCGGCGGCCCGTTCGATACCGGCCAGGATCACATTCGACGGCAGGGCTTCATCAACGGTCTCTATGTCGACCCGAACGCACTGAACAGCGGCGCAGACCAGGAGCGCGAGGAGTTATTGCGGCTGACCGACTGGATTCGCCTCGGCCTTGCCGGCACGTTGTCGGAATTCCAGTTCCAGGACCGCAACGGCAACCTCGTCATGGGCAGGGATATCGATTACTTTGGCAACCCGGGCGCAGGCTATGCGAGCGATCCGCAGGAAGTCATCAACTATGCCGCGGCACATGACAACGAGACCTTGTTCGACATCAGCCAGTACAAGCTGCCGGTCGGCACGAGCACGGACGACCGCGTCCGAGTCGCCAACCTCGCTAACAGCATAATTGCGCTGAGCCAGGGTATCCCGTTCTTCCACGCCGGACAGGACATGCTGCGGTCCAAGTCCATGGACCGCAACAGCTACAACTCCGGTGACTGGTTCAATGTGCTCGACTTCAGTTACAACGACAACGGTTGGGGACGTGGCATGCCGCCGTCCGCTGATAACCAGAACAGTTGGGGCGAGATCAGCCCGCTGCTCGGCAACCCGGAACTGGACGACATCGATCGCAAGGATATCCGGCGCGCGAGGAAGCACCTGAGAGAAATGCTGCGCATCCGCAAGAGTTCGAAGTTGTTCCGCCTGCGGACCGGCGCAGACGTGATGGAGAGGGTTGAATTTCACAACACCGGACCGTCGCAGGATCCCGGACTGGTCGTGATGAGCCTGCGCGGACACAACGGCATAGAAATCGTCGTCCTGTTTAACGCTTCGCCTGAGGAGAAGACGTTCTACCTCGACACCGGCGAAGACAGCGAATTCCAGTTGCATCACGTGCAGGCAGATTCATACGATCCGGTCGTTCGCACAGCGTGCTACGACGATGACGATCACAGTTTCTATGTTCCGGCACGTACAGCGGCTGTGTTTGTCGCTGACGACTAGCCAGGGCTTCCTGGCGACGCCGGGAAACCCGAACGTCAGGCAAACTTCGTCAGCAACCGATCAAGGTTGTTGGCGAAGTCCTGTCATCTCAATAGCTACTCGATCCCCAGCTTTTCCTTGAGCGCCGCGACCTCGGACTCGAGTTGATCGACCCTCTCGCGCAGCTGGGCCAGTCCGCCTGACCGAGAGGCGGACGTCGAACGTGAATCTTCGGCCGCTGCGGCATAAGCGTCAACATCGATGGGACCGCCGAACAGGTGCATGTACTCGGAATCCTTGCGACCCGGCGTTCGTGGCAGCTTGACGATCAGGGCATCTGTGTCGCGGTCGATCAGGCTATTGAGTGCGCTCACTACTTCGGCATTGTCGGCGAACGCATGCAGCCGCCCACTGCGGGTACGCAATTCGCCCGGCGTCTGCGGCCCGCGCAGCAACAGCAGGCAGACGATCGCAACTTCAGCCGGTGTCAGCTGCAGGTCGCTATAGCGCGTATTGCAAAATCTTTGAGCATACTTTTCAGTGCGGCTCTTGAAGTTGGTGTCCTCGCGAACGAGATGTCGATCTTGCAAAACACGAAGCGTGTGCTGTACTTCGCCTTGTTGCAGGGCCATCACAGGGTTGCGCGACGACTTCTGGTTGCAGGCGTTCATCAGCGCATTGAGCGTGAGCGGATATTGGTCCGGGGTGGTAATCGATTTCTCGATCAGGCAGCCAATTACGCGAGCCTCTTTTTCGTCCAGTATTTCCAGCAAGTCGCATCCTCAGGTTGAAGCTGAATTGTAACCCGCTAACCGATGTTCCACTCACTCATTCGACACGGGGCGCCGGAAGGCCAAAAAGTACGCTCGTAGCCGCAAGTCTGCTCCATCGTCGCCATCGCCATAAAGCCGGTCACCGACGATCGGACGTCCGAGATCAGACAGATGATGACGAACCTGGGGTTTGCGACCGGTCTTGATGCGCTGCCTGGACAGCCGGGAGGTCGGGTGGAGCGGGACGGCAGCATAGTGGGCGGTTGACTCAGCGGTCACATACGACTCGATTCTCACGAGTCGATCTTATGCAACTAACGCCGGGCCATCGGGAAGAGCTGCCGGGATCGCGCCGGATCAACCCCAACGAGCGCTCTATTGCCCTTCAAGCCTTTCCCTGATCCTGGAAACGTACAGATCCATATCGTGTGCGGCGACGCCGGGAATAATCCCTTCCAGATACTCATCTTCACTTGGAACGACGCCCTCGAGTCCCGCTTCCTCGGTTCGATAGTGGGTTACTTTCTCGAGGAGGTCCGCCCGAAATACCTCGAACTCCTCCTCGTTCAGGTCCTGTAAGTCTACGGACGCCGCTTCGAACCCTTCGCTCAACGAGTCCGTAAGCAGGATCAGCTCATCCACATGGCGGTAGCCGGGCGGCACGCGCGGCACGATGTCTCCATCGTTCTCGAAGCGAAAGAACTCGCCGTGGTGAGCATTGAAGTGATCGCGGAAATCTGACTTGCCTGTCTTGGGCTGACCGAATGTGTAGCCGGCCTTGTAGTCAGCCGCGATATCAGCCGTCTCCGCAATTGCAATTGTCGCCAGCGCGCCGCCGAGACTGTGACCACAGTAGAAGACGTGCTTCGGCGCCGCATCTCTGAGCATTGCGCGAAGCTCGGACCTGACATCTTCGAACGCTCGATAGAAACCCTTGTGCACGCGACCGTAGTCGAGATCTTTGCTGACAAACTGGATATTGGTCATCCAGTCTCCAAAACTCTCTGTGCCGCGAAAGGCCAGCATGGCGACGTTCGGTCCAATGCAGACGAAGCACTGTGTATCGTCGTTCGACAGATGCCGGACCTCGTCAAACCCCCAGCCGTTTACGCCCGCGACAACGTCGCCGGCATCCGCGTAAGCCAGCTTGCTGGCCAGGGCCATCGAATGGGCGCTTGCCCAGGAAAAACTCGGCACCTTAAGTGCTTCTATATCGAACATCGCGCATCCTCCGATGATGGAGTTGCGGGCATGCGTCGGTCGGCGGCCCTGCCGAAATCGCTGCTGTTGTCCGTCAATCCGCTGACGGTTGAAAGGTCGTTCTTATGCGCCGCAGGCACTGTAGACGTGAGGAACATACGGCGGGATTTCTCGGTAATGTAACACTAATTGGGCCAAATCGACTATATTTAGGTAGGACAAGGACGTACCGACGCCTTGCACAATGCTCACGCCCGAAGGAGCAACACATTGAACAATAAAGAAAAACAAAAAAAGGTTCGCGACTACCTCGAGAAGATCTCCCCCGAAAGCTCACTCGAATCTCTGGGCAACAGCAGCAGCCTCGAGGCCACCCTTGAATCGGTCGACGCCGAGAATGCCGAACTCGCCTCCTCCGCCGTCGATCACGTGCGGACCGGCGAAGATCTGTCCGAACGGGAAATGATGGCCCTGGAGGCGATTATCCTGCCGGGCGAACGGCCGGTACTCGATATTCACGAAGGCAAGTACGACACACCCATCGAACCCTTCGAACACCTGGACCAGCGTCGCTATCGCGATGTCATTCAGCCCGCGATCCCGTCAATTGGCCGGATCGACCTGCCCGAGTCCGTACGTATTCCCTACGCCGGTACCGGGTTCGTGGTTGGCGACGGGCTACTGATGACGAACAGACACGTCGCAGAACTGTTTGCGAACGGATTAGGTCAGGTCGATCTCGCGTTTCGAAGTGAGCAGCCTGTCGCCATCGACTTCGTGCGCGAGAACGTCGACGACGGGGCGGACTACTTCCGTATCGTCGACATCCTGATGATTCACCCGTACTGGGATATGGCTCTGTTGCGAGTTGCAGGGCTGTCGCCAGAGCGCATACCTTTGACCCTCTCGGTCGCTGACCCGGAATCGCTGGTCGACCAGGACGTCGCGGTCGTTGGTTACCCGGCCCTCGATCCGAGAAACAACATCGCGTTGCAGAACGACATATTCGGCAATCGGTTCAATGTGAAGCGAATGCAGCCGGGCAAACTTCGCGAGCGCGCTGACTTGCGCAGCTTCGGAAAGACCGTAGAGACCGTAACCCACGACAGCTCGACATTGGGAGGAAACTCCGGTTCGGCGATCATCAGTGCGAATGATGGAAAGATCGTCGCCTTGCATTTCGCCGGGATCTATCTCAAAGAGAATTACGCCGTTTCCGCGGCAGACATGGCCAAAGACAGCCGCATCGTCGATGCCGGCGTCAACTTCGAGCAACCGGTCGCCTCGACATCCGGTCCGTGGAACGCTTACTGGACCAAAGCCGACCCACCCATGGATGAATCCGGGCCCACCGCGGATACCCAATCCGTGACAATAACGGGCGGATCCGCGACCTGGACGATTCCACTCGAGATCACCGTGGCGGTCGGAAGCCCGGTAATGCAAGGCAAGGCCGGAAAAAGCGCGCCCGCATCAGTTGCTGAGGAGATAACGGAGAAGGCGCCGGTCGTCGACCCGAACTTCAGCAATCGCGAAGGCTACGACGAGGACTTTCTCGGCATCAACTTGCCGCCGCCGAGCGTCACTGACGAATCCCTGCTTGCGGCGCTCGAGAATGGCGATACGCTGATTCCCTACGAGCATTTCTCCGTAGCAATGCACAAGGAGCGCCGGCTCGCTGCATTTATTGCCGGCAATATTGACCAGAGCCACGAGGCGAAAGAGCCGGAGCCCGGCAAGGACTACACCCGGAACGGGCTGAACGGATTCACGAGCGACTCATCGGAAACGTGGCTGATCGATCCAAGAATTCCGGCCATGCACCAGCTTCCGGATAAGTTTTTCACCAAAGACAACAAAGCGTTCGACAAAGGGCATCTCTTTCGTCGCGAAGCCGCGGCATGGGGCGATACCTACGCCCAGGTACAGCGTGCCAATGGCGATACGTTCCATGTAACCAACTGTTCACCGCAGGTACTGGGGTTCAATCGCTCAAACCGGCGCGGTATATGGGGCAAGCTGGAAAATGAGATCGGCAGGGCGGAGGACGACAAGCTCGTTGTCTTTGCAGGACCGGTGCTGTCCCGCTGTGACCAGGTGTTCACAGGCGTTGATGACGAGGGCGCCGTAAAGGTTCGAATCCCGTCCCGTTACTGGAAGATTGTCGTTGCCAGGAAGAACGACGAGTTGCAAAGCTTTGCGTTCATTCTGGAACAGGACCTGTCTGACGTGCCTTTGGAGTTTCAGGTCGACGAATTCTGGAAAGAGCGCATGATCTCGATTCCCGACCTCGAAGAAGCGTTATCGATCGTAACGTTCCCACCGATAGTGCACGATACCGATCAATTCGAAGACGAATAGCTGAGATCAGCGTATGGACCTGGAAGCGAGGCTTACGGAAATACAGGCGCAGGTAGAGGGCGGCCACACGGAGACAGCGGACTCGATAACGCGAGAGTACTTCGAGCAGCTCGCCGGAGCTGAGCCGGATGGCGCATTCGTCGTCCAGGCGCTCGAGGCGTTTCGCGCCGAAAAGCAGTTTGTTGAGCTTGCCTCGCTTTCCGGACTCGCCGTTCGCGCTGGCGTTACGGAACCCATCGTGTACACCTACTACGCGCAGGGCTTGATCGACCAGGGGCTGGTTGATGCCGGCATTGCCTTGTTGGCTGCGAACAGGGAACGAGCGAAGACGGATTTGGAATTCAGCGAGTTTACGGGCTTGCTGGGGCGTGGCTACAAACAGCGCTATGTCGATGCAGCGGCGCTGGGCTTCCACAAGCCCGACGACCTGCGTCGCTCGATTTCCTGCTACGAGGAAGCTTATCCCAAAAACCGTGCTTGGCATGGTGCGAACTTGGTGGCCCTTCTGCACCGCGCCGAGCATGACAAGGTCGACGTAGACCTGAGTATCAAGTCGCCTACGCTCGCGGCGAAGGTCGTCGAGGACATCCGAAAACAGGTGCAGGGGGCAGGCCGCGAGCTCAAATACTGGGAGATCGCAGGTATCGCCGAGGCCTCTCTGGCATTGCGCGAATGGGAGATTGTAGTTGGTCGTTATACCGAGTTTGTAAGGCATGAAGAGTGCAACGCCTTTGAGCTCGGTAGTGCGATGCGACAGCTTCGCGAAGTTTGGCTCGGCGTTCCCGGCGGTGATGATCCAGTGTCCATGATTCTGACCCAGGTTCAGGTCAAAGCGCTAAGCTTTCGTGAAGGCGGAGGCCTCGTGCAGCATACGGCAGATGACAGTCGTCGTGTTCTGCAGGCGTTCGATCGCGCTGATGATAAAGCGGTTGCGGACCAATTTGGCAATCTCGAAGCCATTCATGGCGACAATGCCCAGGTACCTGCACGCGTCATGAGAGGACTGATCAAGCGAGAAGACGCAATATGTCGGGTCGTGGACAGGCACAAGCACCCTCACTCGCCGTCCGGAGGAACCGGCTTCATGGTAGACCCGGATACGTTTGCCGATGAGATTCCTGCAGATCAGGCCGAAGACTGGAAGCATCCGGTTTTGGTGACCAACAATCACGTTCTTAGCAATAACGGCTTGACGCCGAGTGTGCGCATTCGGTTCGCGGACGCGGTGTTCGACAGTTTGAATTTGCAGCTGCAGATAGAAAAGATCCTTTGGGAGTCGCCGCGAGACGAACTCGACATAGCAATTGCGAAGCTCGACTGGTCGTCTGCCTCGAAAATGCCGGGCACTATTCCTCTGAATCTCGACAAAGAACCTCTCGCGGACTGTTCCGGATCGCATTCGACGGAGAAGGTGTATGTCGTCGGACATCCTCAAGGCAGGGAGCTGGCATTTAGTCTCTCGGACAACCAAGTGGTCGATCACGATTTTGTCAAACCCAGTGACCCTCGACCCACACCGCGATACCAGCGAATTCACTATAAGGCGCCGACCGAGCAGGGGAACTCGGGTGGTCCGGTACTGGAGGAACGAGACTTCGAGGCAATTGGCGTCCACCGATGTGTCGCATCGGGACCGATTCGCAACCGACCTGACCTTCCGGTCTACAAGGCCAACGAAGCTGTCGCGACCAGGTCCATAAAGAAGTTTCTCGTGCCCTAGCCAATGCCGGCAAGGTCCTTCTAAGTGGCTACCGACGTTACGCCGACATCACTCGCACAGGAATTACTCGCGAGAACCAGCGAGCTACTCGACGATTTTCCCGCCGACTATTCGCCTGACGAAACGCCGCTCCCGCTCGAACCTACGTACACGAGTGAGCAAAGGGTCGCCCAAGATGGCCTGTACGACGCCGTAACGGAGCGGCTCAATCGTCTGCCGTCGCGTCTGATGCCATTGTTTGTCGAGTTGACGGCGACCCTGGTCAACATTCGCGATGCGTTCGGCGGCCCAATCCAGCTTGCGCGGATGGAAGTGTTGCCGCTGGCGTTGGGCTCGTCGGATGCTGTGCTGCGAAGTCTCGCGCTGGCCGCGATCGAGACACAGAACGAATCCAGGGAAACGAGCCTGGAATTCGAGATTCCGCTTGGTGGCCGCCCGCCTCGTGTAGAGGACCTGGGTTCCGAGGGGCAAATGCTGATTCTGATGTCGGAGATCGAGCGTCGCCTGCGCCTGCAGGTGACCCCATTCGGCCACACGATGACCGCACTGTTAGGGCCTAACGCGCTTCTTTGGCTCGCGGCCAGTGGCGCCGAGGGCTTTCCCAAGCTGCAACCGCACGAATATTCGAGAGCCGGTCTGAGCCTGTTGGACCGGATTTCCGTACAGGTCGCCATTGAAGATGAGCTTACGGAACTCGGAAACGAGTACGAACCGGCAGCAAAAGCTGTTGTTGCGCTCTGTTGGGCGGTAGCGGCGCTCGCCGCAGTGATCGATCCGGCAGTATTCGTTTCGGAAGGCGATTGCCAGGTCAGCTCTGTGCGCCAGGACGGCATCACGCTGTCGTTCGGCGCTTCTGCGGAAATACGGCCGGTATTCGATGTTTCCTCGATTCGCAGCGTCGTAGAGACCGTCCGGGAGGCACTGGACGATGACCTGATACTGGCGCGCGATTTGATGTGGATAGCCCTGGCGATGGCGCGAACGAGGACACTGCACTCCGGCCTGGGTGAAGCCAGCGTTGTGCCGTATGAACAATACTCAGCGTTCCTCAGCCATCGTGGCCCGGATTCAAAGACTGCGCTGTTGCAGGGCCTGGTAGATGCGGGAGGCGCCGGGGGCGTCTTTCTGGATTGCATCACGATGCCCAAGGGCGTAATCAACCGGCGATTTGTTTACCAGAGCCTGGCGCGTGCCCGAGAAACCCTTGTGGTGCAGTCGCAGCGATTCGACGAGTCCGATTGGTGCAGAAAGGAGCGTTGGCTGGCGGAACAGATAGCGAAACTGGATTCAGGGAGCGTGCGCTTCGTGAGTATCGATGACGCCCTCGCTATCGCACCAGGTATCGCCGCCGGGTCGACAGCGCCATCGGTCACTGCCGAAACTCTGAAACACTCGATCCCGCGGCGCATACAGCGCGATCAGGAAAACTGGGCGCGGCGCCCGAACCT
>JAAUYD010067849.1_pt1 | contig 11574 bp, 8 predicted proteins | sample 7278101 | NCBI WGS metagenome assembly JAAUYD01 (sample SAMN14350128, study PRJNA611818) | marine sediment metagenome | isolation source: surface marine sediment (0.6m) | place: French Polynesia: Moorea | collected 2018-08 | reverse complement strand
CGTGTATCATTTAGCTCTCCAATCATTCGCCCAAAGAACGCACCCAGTGCAATTAACATTCCAATGGCGATACAAAACTTTGCCGGAATATTGCGATGGCGACGGCTATAATAACTCCAACTTGAACCCGCCAAACTTAACGGCACTGCCCACAGACTTAACTGCGTCTCAGCAGCAATATCTGTCGCCACAATACCTACAATTACCAAAGCTAGGACTAAAGCCCGTAAAGCAATGGAGTTTTCTATTTCTGTTAGAGATGATGATAATTTATGCTCTCGCCAATGAACACCTAAAGGTAGATGCCAACGCCGTTTCATCCTGGAGAATTTTAACATTTTGATGAGAAAGCAGCAGATTGGTATGTAAAAAACGATTATGTAGACGCTAAAGACAAGGAGTAATACAGAAAAATCACTGATGCTGCTCGTATCAATAAATTCATCTTTCTGTAGACGCCCTAATGACCGCTTTTATAACCAGAATAAACTTCAAACCCAGGATCGTCATCTGCAAAAACACGGCGTTGACCGACCAAAATGCTAGCAGCCGGAAGTCTTATATGTTAGATGGTCGGTGTAATTGAAAACAATAGTGCTTGTTGCTTGATTCCTTCTAGTTCAATAGCCAAGGTATAGTTTTGCTGACTTTGAGTACAAGATAATTCCACACTCAACAACCCTGGATGAGCAGATTTTGCCATAGCATGGGCATCATCTCCCTGTAACTTGATAATTCCCTTGGTAGGTAACTCAGTTTGTACCGCCAGCTTGGTGAGTTGACCTTGACGCTGCAATTCTACCTGTACAGACAACTCTCCTGCACTGGTAAGCCATTGTCTTTGTACCACTGGATTAGTGGTTGAAACACTCAAATTGAGATTTTCTAACAGCTGTTTTGCCGCTAACAAGGACAATGCCATTTGTTGCCGTGGTTGTAATTGAGAATAATCACTGTCCACATTTGCCATCATTTTCAGGGATTCCGATGAACGAGAAGAAGTACTTCTGAGTACTAATCCTGCTAAATCATTCAGATCCTGGGAATTATCAGGGAATAAGCTCTCCACCGCCTGAACCAACTTTGCCCCTAACGGTAGTGAAGATGCAATTAATCCTTGACACTTTGCCAATAATTCCTGAAAAACCTGATCTGGCATGGAAGTTGGCAAATTTAGTTTGTACTGTTGTGCAGCCCATCCCCAACTTGGAACTAAATTCACTGATGGGTTGTCTACACAATCTGGATATTCTTGTAATTGTGATTCCCACGGAAATAAAGGTGGGTGATTTTCTATTTGGATTTGTAGCCGACGTTTCAAGACGGCTTGGAAACGTTCTTGCACAGTAGGAATTTCTCCTAGTTGAAAGGTTTCGGGTGTTTGCACCGACTCAAAATCGCCAACCATTGGAGTGGCGGCGGTTTCAAGAAGGTTGTCTACCCGGTTAATTTCCTTGTTTACTAGCCCAATATACTCAGAATCATCAGCAACATCTGCTAATAACATATTGAGTAACTGGTATTGCAAGGATTCTGAGTCACTATTCATGAGTAGATGCACTCGATCCGGACATTAAAGAGTTACGAATTTCCCAAGCTTGTTCGAGAATTTTAAACCAGCGTTTTTGTAATTGAGCCATTGATAGCCCTAATGTTTTAGCAATTTTTTCATCTGGTTGTCCTTGTTGTTTCAAATCTAATAGCGATCGTTGGGTATCGTCCAATTTTTCAGTATATATTTGCCATTCTTGGGGGGTCAACCCTAAATTAGTCTTTAAATCGGCTTCTAACCACTCGTGAACCAATTCCCAACGGTGTAATAAAGCAAATCTAATTAAGTGATACTTGAAGCGTTGCTGTAAGTAATCTCGCTGACGAGAAGTTAAACCTAAAATCTTTTCAATTTCCTGGGCTGATAGATCTTGGAGACGTAAGGCAAAATAATCAGCACAATCTGATTGTTGCTTTTCTTCCAGGTAGTCCATTAATTCCGTCACTACCACAGAACGCAAGCTTTCTTCTTGAGGTTCTGGCTCTACTTGGGTAGCCATAGCAGTACGCAACTGCTGTACCGCTGGATCTTCCCAATTGCCATCAGATTCGCCACTGCTGCCCTCTGCTGCCCGTTCTATATCTACACAGGTTTCTGGTGGTTGCTGCTGGGAAAAAGTTTGGGCGCGGAGAATAATCAACTGTTGCTGGCGACCGGGTAGGGGTATACGTCGCTTACCATAACGCTCCGTAAATGCCATATACTCCGATAATTCTAAGAGAGTGCGGGGGCGATAGGTGGCAGGTAATTGACTTTCTCGACGGAAAGCATTTAAAGATTCTAAATAGAAGCCTTGTAAAAAATCTTCAATGATAGTTAGTCGCCCTTGATAGCTCAATTGTCTCTGGGGAGAGTTAATGTAACGGTAGATAATGGCACTAAGAGTACTGTGTAACTCGATTCTGCCACGGTTTGACCCTAATTGATAGTATCTGATGCACTGTTGTAGACGATGTTTGGCTAGAGCCATAGCCGAATTAGCTATATCGCCAGAAGCTTGGATGCGTTTACTTTCATGACAAATCCGTTCGACTTCCGCACTAATCCGACTTGCCACATCTTGGCAATTTTGCTCTGAAGCACTGGTTAATTTTTTAAGCTCCTGGAATAGGAGTTGAAATATCGCCTCCACGCCAATTGATTTTTCTCCCTGAATAGTTGTGGTTGCGGCTAAGTTCATAGTCTCGTTATTAAAAAGACCCTAACATACTTAATGAAAACCTGTGACTACAGGTCTGAGGCTAAGGGTTTTGCGTGTAAGCTAAATACACCTTAAATACACCTTAATCCTGGGATGAGGATTTACCCTGGGTTATTATTCCCCATTGTTGTTTGATTATTTATCTGCCATAACACACAGTTATAGCCAATACTTAGGAGTCGTCTACAAATCATGATGGATATAAATATACAAATTCAATCACTCATTGACAATGCACCCCAAGATGGTATAACCCCACAACTGATAGCAGCAATTGCCCCAGTTCTGAAGGCGATCGCCCAACAGTTACGCCATCACCAATACTACATTCTCCAAAACTTACAAGAGTCTTGGGTTGTAACTACATTAAGTAATCGTACCAATTCAGCACTACAAAAGCGCGTTATTTATGCTTTTCCTAGCTTAAAAGATATTTCAGCTAGCTCATCTGCTGGGCTGGATGCCCAAGTTACTGCCGTACCCATGCCTGTGATTGACATTTTGTTCCAATTGGTAGCATTAGAATCAGTGGATAGTATACTGTTTCTAGAGACACATGGAACAGATGCTGAGACCGTAGAAATACGGCGAACAGAATTACAAAAGAAAATTCAAAGTCAGCTAAAAAAAGCACCTTCTAGTGGTTACATTCCTCCCGATATTGCCTAACGATAATTAGTACAGCTAGTCAGGATTGTATTGTACTGGTATTATTTTAACCTTCTAGTGCAGCGTCATGGAAATAACCAAAAATCTTAAAACAGGCAAGGATTTATCTTTCTCAAAAATTTAAGCAGGAAATAGTAGATAGGCGATCAGCGATCGCTTTCCCTACTGACTGCTGAGGAATGTCAATTATGTTTGACTTTCAAAAGAGCTTTGACCTAGGTACTGTTTTTGTAGACAAGACTTAACAGTTGTAGACAATTGTCAACGTTTTTTCATGTGTTTGATGCATAATTTTTGCTAATATCAATCTGATTCATTCGCGAATAATCTCTTGATTAATATGCAAAAACCAAGCACTAATCGAGAGATCCGCAAATAATTTAATATCTGAAAACGCGGACGGTTCAGCCGTGTAAGCCTACTGAGGGATAACCGCTCCCATGCTCCTGGTGAAGTAGGAAGTAATGTCCGGCAACTCCAGACTTTACAGAGCAGGAATCTCTAATAAAGTCGGCTTAAAACATAACTTGCCAGGTTGATGAGAGTTTGGCGTGATTGGGAAGGCGGAATCACCTCAATATGCTCAACAGCTATTTTGACGTGATGAGTCGCTAATTCCCTCGAACGCTCTATTCCTTGACTATCTTGAATTAAGTTCATTGCCTGTTCTAAATCCCCTTGCTGGGCAAACTCCCTCTCAATCAGCACCTCCAAATAAGGTTGTTCTTCTAAAGCAAATAACACTGGTGCTGTCAGATTCCCACTCTTGAGGTCCGAGCCAGCAGGCTTGCCCAAGGTATCACTAGAACTGGTGAAGTCTAATATGTCATCCACAATTTGGAATGCTAGACCTAAATGACGACCATAACTGTATAAATGTTCGGCGATCTCTGAAGAGACATTACTTAATACCCCCGCAGCTTTGGAACTGTTAGCTATCAGTGAAGCTGTTTTGTAATAACTCTTTTGCGTATAAACATCTAAAGATGTAGTGGTATCGAAGCGGTTTAATCCTTGCTGAATTTCCCCAGCTGCCAGATCCATAATCACTTCTGATAATAATTTCACCACCTCTAAACTATCTAGGTTAGCTAAATACCAGGAAGATTGAGCAAATAAAAAATCTCCCGCTAAGACAGCTATACGGTTGCCAAATAAGCTGTGGACGGTAGGTACGCCACGCCGTATCTCTGATTCATCCACAACATCATCATGTACTAGGCTAGCTGTATGAATCATTTCTGTGATTTCAGCTAAACGTCGATGACGGGGGGTAATATCTTGTTCCTGCATGGTTGCCCGCGATATTAGCAGCACTATGGCAGGTCTAATACGCTTTCCACCGGCTCCAAATAGGTGTTCGGCTGCGGCATAAAGAATTGGATGGCGATTTCCCACTAACTGCTTGAGATTGTCTGCTAGTATCTGCAGGTCTGCTTCCACAGGGGAAAATAGAGATGTGGCTGGGGTCATGGATTGGCGGACTCTGGCTTAGGTTACGAAAGTTTACATATCCTTTACTCATTTTAAGATAACCTAGTGCCAGTGCAAAATTTTCGTTAGAGAATATTGCTGATATGGTGTGATGCAACTAGTCAGCATAGGGATCTGGTGTTCGATCATTTCATCCCTATTTCCAAAAATAATGGGACAAATAGATTATTGTTCGGTGACGTAGCATTGCTACATCACCGATTTTGTGTTGCGATCATTTGTTTGATTGGTATCAGTTAGCCTCTTGCACTTTTGTGCTGCCCTAACATTTATTATTTTTTGTTTTTTGTATTTCTTGATACTGTTTTTCATCCAAAAACATGGTATTAAACATTATGAATCTAGAGATGAAGATACAGGAATTATATGCTTTAATCTGAAAGTTAAATATTTAAAATAGGGGGTTAAATACCTCATTTGTAATTGGGATTTGCTTGTTTGGTTTTGGTAAAGATTTCCGGTGAAAAAATAAAGCCCGCCTTTTTGAATTATGATCAAATACCCCGCCCATGTTTTCAACATGGATCAGGTTTTTGAGGGTTCATGTCCGACAGTGGCTTTGGTGATCGCTTCATTTCTGAGATCAGGTGGCTTTGTCTTAACTTCTCTATGCTCCCTCTTCCCTCATTTTTCCTATCCTGTAAAGGTTTTTAGAAGTCATTTCAGTTATAGTGCTATATGCTAGGGAACAGGTAATAGGTAACTCTTAACAGCAGTCTGTCAAGCACATGGGTAGATCCCTCGACTAGTAAAGTGGCTCCCAAATCAACAGACCATTTCAAAAAGGTTACAGTACCTTTAAGCCTTGGGAAAAACCTGTCCAATTTTCATCGGTAGATATTGCCATTGGGAGATACCTATGTTGGTCATAGATTCTACAATATAATTAGTTCAATCTTAAAGATGGTAGTTCGGGCGATCGCGAATAAATCCGACAACTACTGAATCATTTCTTGATTGCTATATTCTTCAGTAGATTTACTCTATTATTCCTACATTCCTCAAGGCAATTATAAATTTAGCTGAAAAATAGGCTTAAAAGTCAACATATTTGTGTTAGGCTAAAATTAAGGGATTTCAATCTTTTTGTGGATATTCACTCCGAAAAAGTCAAAAGCCAATAGGTATTTTTACTTTGACGGCATGGTGAACTTAAATAAATAATCGCCAGTTAAGCCAAAGAATGATTTCTTTGACTGTTACTGGGGTATGCGAACCTCTAGGCTAGAAATTATGCACTACCCGTAGGGGTAGGTTGCTATATTTCTTCGCCGCACCTGAGACTTTGTCTTGTTCATGGTAATGAGAGGTGCGTGCAAAGTTCAGCGGACTAGGTAGATTGCTGAAAACAGGGGCAAGATTTGCTTTTTGCTAATTGAGCATTGTTCTCAGTTATAGTCTGCGAAGACTAAATATTTATGTGGGTCAGAGGGCAATGGCACTCTGGCAGAAAAACCTATATGGGAAAAAGCTATTGAGTATGAATTGAGATAGCTAAAATTTCCCTACTTATTTGATTTTCGTTTGAGACAAGTGCTGGGAGAAAAATGGTTAGCGGAAAGGGACCTATGTTGATATTTATTTTAGCTTCGGGATATTTGTTTGCAGTTTATTTATTATTGGCCATAGCCAAGCGTAGTAGTAAAAGAACTGTAAATTCAAATACAGGATCAGTGAGTGGAAGTGAATCTCAGTTGGATATTTCAGTCAGCCAACAAATGACAGAAGTTATCAATACTCCAGAATCAATACTCAATACCCAATAGGGAGAGTAGCAGGGAAGGAGTGTAGATGCTCGCTCGGAGAGCGGCTACTTAACAGAAGCCACTTCGTGTCTACGGTGTAGGCTAGGAGTGAGGGGTAGGGGCGCAAGGCTTGCGCCCTGAAGTGATGATTAAAAACTCCAAACTCCAAACTCCAAACTATTTTCAAGAACAGTATGGACTAGTAATAACCCAAGTTGCTAGTCCTTTGTTGCATGAGAAATTGTAGTATTGGCAAGGCTAACCGTCTCTACCATGGGGGTACAACCAAGCCACTGTAGGGAAGATTGGGCGAATTGCTGAGAACAACCACTAACAGCAAAGCGAGTTGGTAATGGCGGGTGGTTATTTTTTAAGCCTAGTAGGTCTAATTCCTGGGCACAAGCAGCTACTACATGAACTGCCGGATCTATGAGTTGGACGTGGGCAGGAAGTAGCGATCGCAATACTGGTGCGAGGTGGGGATAATGGGTACAGCCATATATTAAGGTATCAATTTCTTTTTCTAAGAGTGGTTCTAGGTAGGAACTTGCTATCTGGGTTGTATAAGGATCGTGAATGCGGTTTTGTTCGATGAGGGGGACAAATTCCGGACAACCAACTTGCCACACCTCCACATCGGCAGAGATTTCCTGAATAGCTTGCTTATAAGCATTACTTTTAGCAGTTGCAGGAGTAGCAATTACTCCCACTCGTTTGCCTAGCTGTGCCACTACTTTTGCCCCAGGTAAAATTAAACCGAGAATGGGGATATTATATTCTGTACGCACAGTTTCTAGGGCTAAGGCAGAACTGGTGTTACAAGCCATGATGACCATTTTCACCCCTTGTTTTTGCATCCAGTCGAGGATTTCGCGCACAAACTGTAAAATTTCTGCTTGGGGACGAATGCCATAGGGAAGTCGTGCAGTATCCCCAAAATAGATAATAGATTCATGGGGGAGTTGCTGGTAAAATTGTTTGAGTACAGTCAGACCACCAACTCCGCTATCAAACAGACCAATGGGAGCGCGGTGCGGTTCTTGAGTGTAAAAAGAGGAAAGATTGCCTTCAAAGTTCATAGAAGATGGAAACACAGGCAGATTCTGATTTTAGTTTTTTGATTAAGATACAGGATAAATCGAGCAATTTTATAACTGAATCATAAAATTCTCAATCTAGTGGTTCATCGCATTAGTTTTGATAGTTTATTGTAGTGCGGGCATCTTGCCCGCTTTTTGTCAACAGGGAGCGAGACGCTCCCACTACAATTATTTACCCATCAGAACTAATGGGACAGACCACTAGTTGGGAATTTTATACAGGTATTGATCGCTTCATAATTATGACTATTTTTATCTTTGTCTTAGGTATTCCAAAATACCATTAGCTATAGCTTCTCCCATGCGTTTTTGGTATTCTGGGTTTCTTAAACGGAAGTTATCTTCCGTACCTGTAACAAAACCTGTTTCCACTAAAATAGCTGGGATGGAATTTTTTCGCAGGACGTAAAATCTGGCTCTTTTTACACCCCGGTTTCTGAGGTTGCCAATTCTGCCGAGTATATTGTTTTGAACTGCTTGAGCTAACTTCTTACTATTTGGGGAATAAAAAAATGTTTCTATGCCACTAACATGGGGACGGTTAGCCACAGCATTGGCATGGATGCTGACAAATAAATTGGCGTTAGCTTGCCGAGACATTTTTACTCTACCTGGGAGAGTGATGAAATAATCTGAATTACGGGTGAGTACTACTTGAATGCCATTTTGGGACAACACATCAGCAATGGTTTTACTGATGGGGAGAACCACATCCTTTTCTCGTAATCCACCCAGTCCTACTGCACCAGAATCTTTACCGCCGTGTCCAGGGTCTAGCATAATTACAACTCGTCTTCTTGGTAAAGGACGGGAAGGCTTGGTGGTGATTTGATTGAGTGCTCCTCTGGGTATGGGTTGGGATTGTTGGGGTGGTGGTGTCAGCTTGAATATAGGTTGAGATAGGGGATTCCTCACCATAGAAGAACGTCGTAAATTTACGGAGATGAAGCGATCGCCAATTTGATTGAGTCTACCAATGGCGATTCCACTGGCTGGTTGTACCAATATAACTACGGTACGGGGGTCTTTTTGTTGGAGGCGGATGCGGAGCAAGGGACTATTGGCACTGAGTTGGGGTCCTTTAACCCTGTCAGCTAACTTGGCATTGGGAATAACAATGCGATACAAACCAGTGGTTCTATCCCAACCACCACTAGCTGATAAATTGCGATCGCCTCTAATTACTAGTTGGGTACTAGTGGGACTTAATTTGACGGACTGGATGGTACTGATAAATGATGTATCCGATTGTGCCAGTGGAGAATTATTAACATTTGTATTAATAGGCGTTAATTTACTAGCAGGGGTGTTATTATTCCGGGTAATTACATTGAAGTTATAAATATTTTTATTGGCAGCAAGCTGATTATTGCGCTGGGGTGGTGGCAACTGGATAGACCAATTACTGGCAGTTACTCCCACAAATTTGACCTTTTGTGGATCAAGAGTATATCCAGAACTTAGTTCTAGTACTAAACGGGTGGTTTGACGGTCGAATTGTGCCACGCGAATGGCACGGATTGCTCCACCAATGGGTTGGGTAATGGGATTTTGTCCCAACTCGGTTCCAGGTAAATCAATTACCAAGCGAGTAGGATTAAACATCAGTCGTGCCTGGGGCTGCACGTCACCGATGGTGTTGATTTCTAATCGGTTCTGGCTAGCATGAAAACGCCAAGATTGTAATCTAGCCGCGGCCGCAGGTGCGGATAGTATCAACATACTAACAACAGTACCAGGTACTAACCAATGTATTTTCACAGTTTCTTTTCTCCTAGTTTGCATTGATTGGCGATACGATTGAAAATATTAGCTACAGGTTGAGGGAATTTATGGTCAGCCACCAATGCCCAATGGATGGTTGTATATTGTCTTGACAATCATGATTATTGTTATAGGGAAATAAAAATAGCACCTGTAAAGTATCAGAATACACTAAAAATAAAGCCGAAAAATCAGCTTACTATAGTCAATTCCATCTATTAGTGTGGATTCCGGTTAAATTTGATTTTTGTTTGCCAATTACACAACAGTAATTATTCGGTAATTGCCAGATAAGTTTTCTCGATTCTTGAATAAGAGGATATTTCAAAAGTCCGATCAGTCCGATCAGGTGTAATGTTATCATTCCGTGGCTTGCTTGTCTTTACCCTAGAAGAGTTTGGTATGGAGTAGGAGTGGAGAAGGGGAGGAGATGGTCTGTTGATTACTGTTGATCAGTTCAAAGGCGATGGTGGGGTCTGTTTGGAAAATTTCCTAGAAAAGGCGATCACGGTTGTTCGTTCCCTCGCAGGGGTATATGGGTTAAAGTCAGGATACAAGCAAAATCGGCAGCGATCGCCTAAAATTTGAATTATGAGAGGTGATTTATGCAGGAACTCCACACCAAAATCCTTACTGATACCTGGGTAACAGTTAGTTGGGATGAATATATCCAGGTAATTGAAAATCCAGCTTACAACAAAGCTAAGGGATACTACCAAGATGGAAGAATGAGGATTGAAATGCCACCAGTAGGAAATGACCATTCCCGTGACCATACGGTGATTATAACTGCCGTAAGCTTATTTGCTGCCATTAAAGGTATTCCCATGAATGGAAATGATAACTGTACCTACCGTAAAACGGGCTATAGCGAAGCTCAACCAGATGTATCATTTTACATTGGTGACAATGCCAATGCCATTCCTTACGGCACTTCCATTATCAATCTTGATATTTACCCACCACCCACTTTAGTTATAGAGGTAGCAAATACTTCTCTTGCTGATGACCAAGGCGAGAAAAGATTGTTATATGAGGATTTAGGAGTAGGAGAATACTGGATTCTAGATGTACGTAACGTGCGGATTATAGCTTTTGTGATCGCAGATGGTGGTAGTAAGCGTATCACCCAATCTCATATATTACCAGGACTGGAAATTTCTCTATTAAATGAAGCTTTTCACATGACTCGACAAACAGACCAAAGTCAGGTTATAGCTTGGTTGCTGACTAAATTTCAGCAGGGAAAATCAAATTAAAGAGTTTATCGCGATCGCGCTTTTAGTGCTTCCTTTATAATATCGTACAAGCAGAACCCACATTGCTTTACTGTTGTTGTGCAACTTTTTGAACTGCTGCTAAATCAATACCTAATTGTTCGGCAATTTCTTCAGGTTTCATTCCCGCTTTCAACAACAGAGGCACTGCCGCTAGTTTACCTTCCTCTAAACCCTCTTGGCGACCCTCTTGGCGACCTTCCTCTAAACCCTCTTGACGACCTTCTTCTACACCTTCTGCTTTAGCCTCTTGATAAACCCGTGTTTGTTTCAATTCATTCAATCCAAACATGGCTTCTATCTCCTTTCTACTCAACTCTGGAAATTTATAGACAAAGACTGTCTCTATTAATTCTATAAATTTTCTCTGGGCGTTTACATCTGCTAATTCCTGACGGGTGCGTGCAATTAATTCTCTTGCACTATCAGCAGCTAATTCTGCTCTCATCCCAATCAGTTTGAGCAAGCTTAACCCCAAGGAAAGATTTTCTGCTTGGTTGAGTTCATCTAAGTATATACGGACAAAACGCTGACTATTGACAAAATCTTGATACTGATTGGGTAAGCCTGGGTCAAGATTGCGTTTAGTAAAAATTAACACTGCTATCCAGTCATTGACAGGTTGGTAATCATGTAAGTATAAGAAAATTTGACTGAATAAGCTGGAGTAGAGAATTCCCTTTTTATCTTTATATCCTTGAACTTCGACAAATACTATGGGTAGATTAGTGGCGTAAATTGGAGGTACAAGAATACCATCCATGCGGAAACT
>JAAUYD010257438.1_pt1 | contig 11583 bp, 9 predicted proteins | sample 7278101 | NCBI WGS metagenome assembly JAAUYD01 (sample SAMN14350128, study PRJNA611818) | marine sediment metagenome | isolation source: surface marine sediment (0.6m) | place: French Polynesia: Moorea | collected 2018-08 | reverse complement strand
CGACAGCAGGAGCTTCATGCCGCCAGGCACCACCGTGGGCACGTCCTTGCCGTTGGCGTACAGGTCGATGGAGTCGCCGTAGCTGGTGAAGTGAGCCGGCTCCAGGGCCACGTCCACGGCACCCACGGTGATCACGTTCGGCAGGTCGATGCCGGCGGGGAAGCTCCTCACGAAGTTCACGTTCTCGTCCTCGTTGCCGGCGCCGGCCACGAACAGGATCTCGGGCGCCGAACGGAAGGCCTCGATGGCTGCGTTGTTCATGGTCTCGAAGATGGCGTTGGCGCGATCACGTCGCTTCTGCTCGTCGGGCTCGACGGCTTCCAGCGTGCGTTCGATCATCGGTGTGGAGAAGCGCCAGCTCAGGTTGGCGACCTTCACCCCCGCACGCTGGAAGTGGGTGACCGTGGACTTCACGTGGGCCGCCACGTTGGCGGCGAACGCCTCGTCGAAGGGCGAGAGCGTGGCTTCCACCTTGCCGTCGAAGCGCGCAAAGGTCATGACGGCCGCTGGATTGCCCTCCTGGGAGGTCCAGGCCGTGGCGGTGCCGTGCAGGTACAGGCCGATGCGTCCCATCTGTAGCTGGAACGGCAGCACCTGCTCCGCGGTGAGCGAGGTCATTGTCTGGCGATAGGCGGTGGCTTCTTCGCTGTCGACCCCTGCCGTCATGTCGAAGCGACCCTTGACCAGGCCGAGCAGGTCACTCACCGCGTCGAGGTCCTCCTGGGGCATCGGTCGCAGATCGCCGCTGGCGGGTTGGTAGCTGGTGTCGAAGGCGATGCCATGGATATCGTCGACGAAGCCGTTGCCGTCGTCGTCGCGACCGTTGCGTTGCTCCTGCGTGTTCACCCAACGGTTCTCGAACAAGGACATGTCCGTGCCGCTGTCCCACACGCCGATCGTCACCGGCGTCAGCTGTGGCGACTGGGCAAGGGTCACCTGGCGCTCGCTCCACCGATCGACTTTGCTCACCTGGCTGGCGGCCAGGCGCTCACCGATGGTCTCGGCGATCACGCCGCGCAGGGGCAGGTACAGGGCGGTCTCGCGCATGGCGACGACCTGCGCCACGAAGTCGCGGTCGACGGACATGTCCGCTTCCCTGGCGCGAAGATCCACGGACCCTTCCAGGGAGCCGCGCAGAATCGCCGGCGTGAGCAGCTCGAAGGAGCTCTTCAACTGGCGCAGGTTGTCCTGAGCAAGGTTCATGTCCATCGTACGCAGTCGCGCCGTCAGGGCCTTGGCGAAGGCACGCTGGAGCTTGTCGTTGGCGGGATCCGAGGTGTTGGCGCTCTGGGCAGCCTCGGCGTACGCGCCCGGAATGAAGCCTGCGGTCTCGCGCGCAGCCGGCTTGTCTTCCAGTGCCCGGATCTGCTCGATGAGTGCGAGGGCATCATCGAAGCGCTCCTCGAGGATCGCGATGCGCCGCAGGTGACCCAGCAGGGCTCGTCGGGTGGCGGCATCGGCGATGTCGTGCTCATCGAGTACGGACTGCACATCGCGCCGCAGGGCACCGCGCAGGGCGTCGAAGGCAGTGCCCCCGTCCAGCGCCAGGCTGCTCGGGCTGGCATCGAGGGCGAATTCCGTCCGTGGCAGGTCAGCGGCAGTACTGACCTGTACGCGGTTGCCATGGGCGTGCGCCGCAATTGACAGGAGCGGCAAGGCACACAGGGTGGCGACGGCGATAGCCCGGCGCAGCGGATACAGGTGCTCGGATCGTGGTGACATGGTCGAATCCTTCGGGTGATCGAGTGTGGGATCTGATCCGGCAGTCGCTCGATCGTCCGCCGGATTACACTCGCAGGGTCCAGGGCGCCTGTCTCGCGGTGATGTCGCGGGTGTATCCGTCGCCGATCGGCCAGACACAATCGAGATACCTTGCGTTGGTACAAGGCCAACCCTATGAAGAACGTAGTGATCGTCGACGACGATCGTGGAATCCGCGAAGCGGTCAGTGAGTACCTCACGCGCCATGGCCTGAGCGTGCGCACGGCGGACGATGCCAGCGGGCTCGACGCGGTGCTCGCCGAGGGTCCTGCTGACCTGATCATCCTCGATCTGATGATGCCCGGTGAGGACGGTCTCTCCGTATGTCGGCGCCTGGGCCCGGACGGCCCGCCGATTCTGATGCTGTCGGCCCTGGGGGAGACCACCGATCGCATCGTGGGTCTCGAACTGGGCGCCTCCGACTATCTGGCCAAACCCTTCGAACCGCGCGAACTGCTGGCGCGCGTGCGCGCCTTGTTGCGTCTGGCCGAGCGCGACTCGGGCGATGATGAACAGGCGGCCGCGGGTGAAATCTATCAATTCGCCGGCTGGACCGTGCAGCGCGACGTGCGTCGACTGTTGAACCCGGCGGGCGAAGCCACGACCCTGACGGGCGGGGAGCTAGCAGTGTTGTTGGTCTTCCTGACTCGCCCGCAACGGCTGCTGACCCGTGATCAGCTGCTCGATCTGGCGCGTGGCCGTGACGCCGAGGGCTTCGACCGTGCCATCGATCTGGCCGTCTCCCGCCTGCGCGCCAAGCTGAAGCCCGACGGTACTCGCCTGATCGAGACCGTCCGTGGCGAGGGGTATCGTTTCACGGCCAAGGTGGTGAGCGCGTGACCGGCGGTGACTCCATCGCAGGGTCGAATGCAGGCGGGCGATCGGCTTTCTTCGTCGTGCTCAGCGTGATTCTTGCAACGGCGCTGGTGGTACAGGTGGTGGGGTTTGTCATCGTGCTGACCACACCGACGCCCAAAGTGGCCAGCACGGGACTGACGACCGTGGCCAGCCTGCTACGGGACCAGGCCAGCGACCCCGTGGAGGGGCTCCGCGTTCGCCGCGAGCGCACGGCGCCGACAGGACGCCGCTCTGCCCTGATGGAACTGGCGCTGGCGGATCTGCTGGAAGTGCCGGCCGAGCGCTGTCGCATCGTGTGGATCCAGGGGCACCGACAGGACCCCGAATTCACCCTGCAGGTGATCAAGGACGATCAGGCGCAGCAGTTCCCGAACGACCCCATGTCCCTGTCGCCCGAGCAGGCGGCGATGACCGAGGGGGTGTTGGCTGCACTCGTATCCCCGTCTGTTGTCTTACCCGAATACAGCGCCGCCCTGCAGGGTGAGGACGGCACCTGGCGGGTGGTACGGCCCGTTCGCCCGCTGCTGGACGGCTGGCGCGTGCGCATGATCGCAGCCTTCGCCCTGGTGATGCTGGCCCTGGTGCCCGTCGCCTGGTGGGTGGCGCACCGGCTGAGTGAGCCGATGCGTGCGCTTGCCCGTGCTGCGGAGCGCCTGGATCTGACGGACCATCAGCCAACGGCCTTACAAGGCCCGCAGGAAGCGCGCGCTGCCGCTGCGGCCCTCGATGGGATGCGTGATCGCTTGCGCGCTCAGGCGAATGACCGCGAGCGGGTCGTCGCCGCCATGGCGCATGACTTGAGAACGCCTCTGACCACCCTACGCGTGCGCGCGGAGACGGCGCCGGAGCCGGATCGCACGCGCATGGCGGAGGAGATCACGCGTATGGATCGGATGATCGCCGATGTGCTGGCCTACACTCGCGGAGCAGCAGGTGTACGGGCAAAGGAACCCGTCGACCTGCTTGCCCTGGTGCGGGGCGCGGTGGAGGAGGCGGCCCTGCGTGGATCAGCGGAGTTGGGCGAGTCGCCGGCCGCGTGCCAGTTGGCCGGCGAGCCCCTGTCCCTGCGCCGCGCCGTGGGTAATCTCATCGACAACGCGCAGGCGTATGGCGGCGGTGCTGAAGTATCGCTGGCCTGCACGCCGGATCGTGTGGCCATCACCGTGGCCGATCGCGGGCCCGGCATCGACCCGGCAGACGCGGACCGCTTGCTGGAACCCTTTCAGCGTGGAGAGGCCTCTCGCTCGCGCAGTACCGGCGGTGCCGGCCTCGGTTTGAGTGTGGCGCGCGATACGGCGCGGGCTCACGGCGGCAACCTCGTGCTGCGCAATCGCGAAGGCGGTGGCCTGGAGGCGGTGATGATGCTGGCGACAGGCAGCTAGTGGCCTGTTGAAGGGCCCCAGGCTGCTAGTCCGTGCAGCGGCCCCGTGGGTCTACGACCGTCGTCGCATCCAGCAATCGATCGCGCCACTTCAGGGACCAATGCAGATGCGGTCCGGTCACCCGACCGCTCATGCCTACCTTACCGATCGGATCGCCCATGCGGACGCGCGTGCCGGCAGCCACATCCACCGAGGACAGGTGCATCAGCGCGCTCTCCAAAGACTGGCCGTGATCGATCAGCACCAGGCCGCCCTCGAAGAACAACCCTTCCCTTGCCAGGCGGACGATACCGTCGGCCGGGGCGTAGACGGTGGTACCGATGTAGTTCATGGGACTCATGCCGTCGGGCGCTGCCACGTCCACGCCCGAGTGGGGGCGGCGCGGCGTGCCGTTGACGATGCGCCGTGAGCCAAAGGGGCTGGAGATGCAGCCCTCTACGGGCCATTCAAAGCGGCTCACCCACATAGCTTCCTCGCTGCGCACGGCGCGGGCAGCATCCTTGAGCTCCCGATCGACCGCGATCTTCTCCAGGTCTTCCGGCTGGTAGGGGTTGGCCTTGCGTTCGGCCACGGTGATCGAGCTCTCCCGCCAACCGTGAGCGACGACGTTCAGGGTGATCGTCTCCGCGAGTTCGCCGTCGGGGCGGGCGATGCGCAGTTGTGCGCCGGGTCCGTGATCGCGGTCGAAGCCGACCACGAAGCGCCCGCCGTCGTCCAGCATCACTTCGTAGCGTGCGGTCTCCTGGCCTGCCTCATCGAGGCTGATCAGCACCGCCGTGCTGCCGGGATCCGTGCGGCCGAACAGCAGGCTGCCCTGGCGCGGTGTGCCGTCCAGAACCGTTCCCTGGGCGCCGGCGCCAGCCGCGAATAAAGCTAGTAGAACTGTAAGAAGTAACGGTCGCGGCCTGATCGCGCGACGGGCCGCGTCAGTCATCGATCAGACCGTGCCGACCGCCTCGGTACCCGACTGCGACGGGGCGCTCTCGGCTTCCTGTGCCTGCGGCTCGATGCGGGTGATCGTAAAGCCCGTGTAGCCATAGATCGCCGAGACGAAGGGGCAGATCAGGTTGAAGAAGGTGAAGGGCAGGTAGGCGAGGGTGGCTACGCCCAGCGTGCCGGCCATGTAGGCGCCGCACGTGTTCCAGGGCACGAGCACGGAGGTGAGCGTGCCCGAGTCCTCCACGGCGCGTGAGAGGTTCTTGGGATCGAGACCGCGCCTTTCGAACTCGGCGCGATACATTTTGCCTGGCAGCACGATAGCCATGTACTGGTCAGCGGCCACGACGTTGATGCCGATGCACGTGGCGAGCACAGCGGTGATCAGGGAGCCCGTGGACTTGGCCGCGGCCAGGGCCGAGCGCACCAGGCGCTCCAGCATGCCGCCGCGCTCCAACACCGAGCCGAAGGTGAGCGCGGTGATGATCAGCCAGATCGTGTTGAGCATGCTGGCCATGCCGCCGCGCGAGAGCAGCGAGTCGACGGTCTCGTTGCCCGTGTTCGCTTCGTAGCCGTTGGCCAGCGCCACCCACACGCCCTTGAGGTAAGCCATGGGTGCGGACAGGCCTTCCGCGTCGGCCCGCGCCAGCACCAGCTGTGGCTGCAGGATCACGGCCATCACACCGCCGAGCAGGGCACCTATCATGATCGTTGGGAAGGCGGGGAACTTGCGCAGGGCCAGCGTCAGCACCACCAGCAGGGGTATGAAGGTGAACAGGGACAGATTGTAGTTGTTGGCCAGGGCGTCGGTGGTGGCCTGAGCCTGCGAGCCGCTGAGGTCAGACGACTGGCCGAGGCCGATGATGGCGAACAACACCAGGGCCAGGGTCAGGGATGGGATGGTGGTCGCGGCCATGTGGCGGATGTGCGTGAAGATGTCCGTGCCGGCCACGGCCGGTGCCAGGTTGGTGGTGTCCGAAAGGGGCGACATCTTGTCGCCGAAGTAGGCGCCGGAGATCACGGCGCCGGCGGTCATGGCGGGCGAGAGACCGAGGCCGGCGGCGACGCCGATCAGGCCCACGCCCACGGTGCCGGCGGTGGTCCAGGAGCTGCCGATGGCCAGCGCCGTGACCGCGCAGATCAGGCAGCTGGCGGCGAAGAACACGGTCGGGTTCAGCAACTTGAGACCGTGGTAGATCATCGAGGGCACGGTGCCCGAGAGCATCCAGGTGCCGATCAGGGCGCCCACGGCGAGCAGGATCAGGATCGCGCCCATGGCGGTGGAGATGCCCTTCACCACCGCAGCCTCGATGTCCTTCCAGGTGTGGCCGTGGCGCACGGCGATGATGACGCCGACACCGCCCGCCAGCAGCAACGCGATCTGGTTGGCGCCGTAGGAGGAGTCGGAGCCGAACAGGTATACGGACACGGAGAGCAGGCCGATCAGCACCAGCACGGGCGTGGCCGCCTCGAGCAGGGATACGGGCGTGATCTTGGGGGATTGTGGGCTGTTCATCCCGGCATCCTAGCATTGACCCGTATCGGGGAGCGGTGCCGCCCCGGTGGTGGTCGGTACCGTGAGAGAACCGGCAAACGAATGCCTGCGGGATTGCCCCGTTCCTCGAGGTGCAGCTGATGCAGCCGCGGGGGCCGTCGGCGCAGACGATCCTGGAGACGGCGGATCAGATCGATGCCCGCCTCATTGTGCTCGGCAGCCACGGCCACGGCGCCCTTCACGACCTGCTGCTCGGCAGCGTCGCGGAACAGGTGCTGCGTCGGACCACCCGACCGGTGATGCTGATCCCAAGCGAGCGCTGGGTAGCCTCCGTTTCTGAATCTGCATCGGGCTTGCGGCAGAACCCTGTTACATCGATCGCCGAACGAAGGGAACCGCGTGAAATCGATGCTGACCAAGAGTGTGCTCTGGTGCTTCTCCCTGTTGCCCGCCAACGGGACTCTCGCTGCTGAAGGGCAGGAGAAGGCGGTCGATCTGCAGCAGGTCCGTGATGCCATGGCCGGACTTGCTGGCGAATGGCGCGGTTCGCTGACCTACATCGACTACGGCAACGGTAACGAGTACGAGATCCCGCTGGCGACGCGCCAGGAACCCAACCCCGACCGTACGGCGCTCGTGTCCTGGAACGCCTATACGGATCCGGGCGTCATCGTGCACACGGTGGACGTGACGGCGGTGGATGGGGAGCGAGGCATCGTGACGATTGCCGGCTTTCGCGGCGGCGAGGCGACGGTGCTCGAATTCCGCGTGGCCGCGGTAATCCCTAGCGCGTCCCATCGCAGGAGTTCTCCATGAAAGCGGCTGCCCACGGTCGTCGAGGTCGACTAACGTCCTTGCTTTGTATGCTCTCATTGATGGCTGCGCTGGAGGTGCCCTGGGCGGTGGCCGACGAAGCTGCCTCGCCAGTTCGTGCCGGCTCTTCGCTGCTTCTCACGCCCGATGTGATCAGCGTTGAGGATGGTCGCACCGTGGAGGTGGAACGCGGTCTGCTGGTAGTGCCCGAGAATCGGCGCGATCCCGCGTCACGCCCGATCACCGTTCACTTCGTCAGATACCCGGCCGCAGCACCTGCCGGGGAGGGCGCGTTCCCCGTATTCCTGCTGGCCGGAGGCCCCGGCTGGGGGCTCGACCTGTCGAATGCGATGACCATGGACGAGATCGAGCTGCTGCGAGCAACGCGCGACGTCATCTACGTGAGCCAGCGAGGCTACGACGGCGCACCGCAAGGACTGGTGCCCGCGCTCAGCGTGCGCTACCCGGCTTATCCCGTAGAGCGCTACGTGCCCTCGGCGGAGCGCGAAGCGCGCAACCGCGAGGTCCTGCGTCAGAGCATCGAGCAGTGGCGGGGCAGGGGCGTGGACCTTGCGGGCTACGACATTCTCAACATCACCGATGACCTGAACGATCTCCGCCAGGCCCTGGGCTACGAGAAGATCGCCTTGCGCGGCTGCAGCTTCGGTTCCCAATGGAGTCTCGCCTATCTCAAACGTTGGCCAGGCTACGTGGATCGCGCCATGCTCTCGGGGGTCGAACCCCTGGACTTCGCCTACGACAGTCCCCAATGGCTGTGGGCATCGATGACACGCGTGGCGCAAGCGGCGGCGGCGGATGAGGATCTAGGGCCTCAGCTGCCCGAGGGTGGCCTGATGCAAGCGCTGCAGACGGTCATCACCCGTCTCGAGGACCAGGGACCCATCGCCGTGCCCATCAACTGGATCCCAGGCGCTGAGGACATCCCCATCGAAGTCGGCGTCGACGATCTGCGCGAGCAGCTGGGGCGCCTGCGCCTGAATCAGGGATCGGCGCGCCGCAACCTCGCCCACTGGCCGCGCTTCATCCTGGAGATGTACCACGGCGACTATCGATTCCTCGCCGCTCGCGCGGCATGGTTCCGCCAGTGGCAGCGCGCCGAGTCGCTCATCAACCCGCTGATCGACAACAGCCTCGATATCAGCGACGCGCGAGATGCTCGGCTGAGCGCGGAACCTGCGGCGAGGTGGCTCGGCGACATCAATCTGAACAGCCACGTCACCCGCGATGGGACCCCGACGCCGGACGTCGGCGACGAATTCCGCGCGGACCAGACGATCGAGGTGCCGGTACTGCTGGTGCAGGGCGACTACGACTGGAGCACACCGTTCGAGAACGCCACCCATCTGCAACGCCATCTGCGCCAGGGTCACCTCGTGCGCGTGAGGGGCGGGCGCCACTGCACGGAGTCGAACAAGGGTGAGTTGCCGGACCAGTACCCTGAGGAAACCGCGCTTCTCTACGGATTCTTCAGCGCTCAGTGGGAGGACGGCGATGCGCGCAGCTACTTCGAGACGCTGCCCGAGGAAGTGGTACTGAAGCCGATCGACTTTGCGCTGTTGACCGAGCGCGCCTTGTACGACGAGTGGGTGGAGGAAGAGGACTAGTTGGCGCGTTGCTGGTTGTGGTCTTCGCGCTCCTCGTTGTATGAGCTCTCGAGAGCCCGCCAGCCTAGGCCGGCAGGATCTGGCAGCACTGGGTCACGCGACGGATTTCCCTGGCAGGTCAACAAGTGCTTGAAGATCCGATACCCAGACGAACAGATGGTTGTCCAAGTCGGCATCTGTCAGATGTTCGTGTGTGCCAACGAAGGGAGTTCGTGAGCCGAGGTCGAGATCGTCGCCCAGACGATGATGCAGGGTGGAGCCGACTACCTCGCCAATCAGTTTGCTTACCTGACTTGGGTGGTGCCAGCTGACGACGGACCAACCGAGTCTTTGTAAGACATCGGACGCGCCGCGGCCGATGCAGAAGCTCACGAGCAAGGCATCGCCGAGTGGCTCGTAGAGGCGTCGCCGCATCTGTACCTGAGCGCCGGCACGTCGATAACCGGGGGCTGACCAGCCAGTGGAGGCCTCGAACAAGCGTCTGACCGGTGATGTCATTGGCTCGATCTCGATCACACTGGTGTAGGCAACGATCTCCGAACGATCAAGCGTGACGGCCGCACGTCCGTCGGACCAGCGCGATTGCAGGGTCGCGGCATTGAATCGTGCAACCCTGGGACTGTCCTTGCTCATGTAGTACCGAGCGGCTTCCCACGGATCGATGTCCATAAGCTCCCGCGGCGGGGCGCCATTAGCGATCGTCCTTGATTTCCAATCAAAAACTGGGCCGGGCACAGACTTTTGTCTATCCTCACCAGACGCTGAACCATTGCGTCATGGTTAATGGCTATGCCGATATTCTAGCGTGTTGAGGGTGTGCGTCTATCTTGTTGCCAGCCAAGACGCTCCGGTGCAACGACGAAAGCGCGAAGTACTTGAGGAAAAATAAGCGATTAGCGTTCGAAGCTGCGATAGCGCCGGGTATCGGTGATCGACTGGCGACGGCTGCTGGTCGCATCGGGACAAGAAAGATGGCGGCTGATGGGATCGGCATCTCTGTCGACTCGCTGCAGCGCTACCTCAGAGAGGAGCGCTGCCCGTCACTCGAAGTGGCTGCCAATCTGGCCAGAGTCTCCGGGGTACCCATCGATTGGCTGATCGCTGGCGACTCGACTCGTGGTGGCGCAGCGGGCACCGATCAGGAACGGGTACATCAGCTACCGCTGTTCAGCACTTATACTGAGCTCACCCAGCCCGCAAAGGACCATGCGGAACGAAGGCGCTACCTGGTGGCGGGTGTGGCGGTTGGGCCCACTGCATTTGCCTGGACCATAGGCGACGATGCCATGAGTCCGCTGATGCAGCGCGGCTCCGTGGTCGTTGTCGACCCCACGCGATCTCAGGCGGATGAGTCATTCGCTCTGGTTGCATTCCCTCAGTGGGAAAAGGCAGTTGTCCGCCGGGTAGTTCTCGACCTCGGTACGGTCCGCCTGGAACCTGTACGTAAGGGATACAGCGTCCGTGAACTCACGGACGTCGAGCATAGATTGATCGGCGTCGTGGTTCGTGTAGACACCATCGTTTGCCCGATACCGTCGAACGACGGCGCGCTCGAGTAGGCGATGGCATGCGCGTAACCCCGAGTAAGCGCGATCAGATCTCCATAGTCTTGGCGTTGAGGAGCAGGCCATTTCTGAGCTGCTCGTAGTACTCCTTGATGTTCTGGCTCGAGGGATCTTTCATGACCGCGATGGCTACAAGACGTTTACGCCCCTTGGAGTCAACTGCGGTGATCAGGTTTACGAAGATCTCCTCGTCGATGATGATCTGACCGGTCGTTTGATTCCGATCAATCGTCATCAGTCGCTTCTTGCCGTACGGGATGTCTTTCAGGCGTTCCAGATGAGCCCACTCCATCCGACCGACGTGCGCTCTGAGGTTGCCGTCGTAGTCAGGCCCCACCTGCTGGATCCGTATGTACTCGAACGCTCTGTCGTCCCGATGCATCGTGCCGATCTTGCGCTCAATGGCTCTGAGGAAATTGTCCCGCCAGATCAGCTCTGATTCGTTCACAGCATCGCGACGATAGGGATTTGGGATGACGAACACGCTGCGTCGCGCATTGTCTACGAGCTCGATCATCTTCTCGTAGCAGCGGTTCTCCTGCACACGATCGTCGAAGTCCTGCTCAAAGACGATCACGCTCTGTTTCTCCGCCTCGCTGAGCGCCGTACGAAAAGCCTCCTGGGCACTGCTCAGTTGCGCGCGCAGCTCCTCGCGGGCGTAGCGGCGCTGTTGCACGACGATGTTGTGCGAGTCGCGTGCGAAGGTAATGACCACCAACGTCAGTATGATCGTTGCGAGCAGGTAAGGGACGAGGAGCGCGGTGGGGGAGTCGCCGAGGAAACTTCCGATCTGGCCTGATGCGAGCGCGCCCAGTAGAAAGAACGTGGCGTACAGCAGACCGTTGCGCAACCCTTGGCTGCCCAACTTCTTCAGCGGTCGGAGATCCTCGCCCGAGTCTTGTGATGCGACTGCCATGATCCAGCGCCTTCCCAGGTCAGAAAGAGGAGGAGAACAGGATTATCGGAAAACGCTTAGCGATCAAGTCTCATAGCAACTTCTGGAGCTAGAATATTTTCTAGCTATGATGCGTTGCCAACCAGCGCCAGGAGCAATGCGGCAGCGACAGTACTGATGGTGATGATCCAGTTGCCGAGCGTTCCTGGTCCCTGAGCGCTTTCGGGTATCTCGCTCGCGTCTGTCTGGCGGG
>JAAUYD010224427.1_pt1 | contig 11584 bp, 4 predicted proteins | sample 7278101 | NCBI WGS metagenome assembly JAAUYD01 (sample SAMN14350128, study PRJNA611818) | marine sediment metagenome | isolation source: surface marine sediment (0.6m) | place: French Polynesia: Moorea | collected 2018-08 | reverse complement strand
GAAAGCGTCCACAGAAAAATCCCATTTGTCCATCTGCCCTTCATTTTTGGCCAATACATTACGGACTTCGGCAATAGCTGAAATACCGGAAGCATCAATCAAGGCCTTATCAATACCGATTTCCAATCGTTTTTCTTCGCCCTTTTTGTTGAATTGCCTGGGAAAGCGCATGGTCATCTCGTCGATCATCACACCTTTCCACATCGGACCAGTCAAGGCATTCTGGTACCCCGCGGGGAACACGATCCCTGGAACGCTCTCCAGGCTGCTATGGTCAAAAACAGCCCGTTTGACGCTGAACCCGAACCCTTTAAGCCCTCTCACCTGGAACGGCTGGATACTCACCTCGGCCAGGATGTTATTCCAGTCGCTCACCGATGTGGCAAAGCGCCCTTTGACCCGGCCTTCCCCGGGCTGGCCATTCGGGTTATCCGGCACGAACAGGTTACGCGAGAATTCGATTTCGGCTACCAGGCCCATAGCCTTAAAGCCGTTGCAATCCCACTCTACGAATGTAGCCTGACCTGGGCTGTTTTGCTGTGGGTCGAATTTGGAGCCACCACCCTTAAAGATAAGGAGCGTTTCCGGCCCGATCTTGGAAGCATGGTCGCCCAAAAGTATGAGTTTAGCACCGGAGGCCAGGCCACCTTCCCGTGAAAACCGGATGTTGTGCCCGGCAAAGGCTAGTTTCTTATCGGAATCCGGCATCTCAAAGACCATATAGGCATCGAGCAACGCGGCATCCGGCAACAAGGTCATCCCTTCAATGATGACGGTATATTCCAGGTTGCCGATGGTCTTTTTAATACCGGCGGGCAGGTCGAGCAGGACGGTTTCATCAAAAGTCTCTACGAACCGTTTGTTTTCGGTCACATACCGGTTGACTTCAAACGCCCGCTGCCGTTCTTTTTCGGTGTCGTCGGAAAGTATGGCGTTTTCATAGGCCTCAGGGGTAGGGAACGACTCCTGAAGGTTGACCGAAGCCTGTTCAAAATCAAACTCTCGCGTCATCACCCCACCATAAGCTGCTACTGCTGAAGTATGGTAAGAGGCAACGGTAGCCTCGCCCATAGGTGCTTCTATCACCTTTGATGGAAGCGAAAGTATCGGCCCGCCCCCTGCCAGGGAGTCATAAGCCGATGCCCCGCCCCGCGCATGCACCATAGTGCTCAAAAGCATCGTAAAGAGGATCAGGGAATGCGAAAGTTTGATCATTTGAAAAGTTTTTTGTTAATGATACAAAGCAAGAGCTGTTAAAAGCCCTTAGCGGTGTTCTAAAACAAGTATGGCTGCAGGAGAATCTTCCCCGGATTCGCCTGGTTCATCCAAAATTTCCAGTACAAAACGAGTCTCCGTTAACTCGATTATTATATTGTCAAATTCTTGACCATCCTGGTTAAGCGTGAGGACTTGGGCATCTTCCGAAATAGCCCAGATGGTCGTAAAACTATCTTGACCTTCAAAGCAGAGCTGATTTGCTGCAAATGTAAATTCATCGCTAACATCAAAGGTCCATACATCATCCCTTTGACATGCGTCTGAAATATCTTCGCCATCAATCCCTTCCAGCTGGGCGATTACTTGCCAATCTTTGGATGAACCGCCAGTAAGCAGAACAATGGCTTGCTCGCGCGGATCCACTGCCGCTTCACCGTCGTCGTCATCACCGCAGGAAAAAATACTGACACTAAAAAGCACTACTACTGAAAATCTTAAAAAACTAGTCATCTTCTTTTTTTGTTTATCGTTGATTTTAAAAATTAAAACTATACCCGAGTGTGCCGGTAAACTCGGTGAATTCACTGGCATTTTGCTCTGTTTCGCTGGACCTACTCAGGCCCACCAAATTCAGACTTACGTTATGCTTTTTCTTAATGGTATAACCACTCATGAGACGGATGTTCACTACGGTGCTCAACAAATCTCCATTGCTGTAGGCATTGTTCCATGAGGCCGAAAAGGTAGACCGCAGTTTTCTTTCCAGAAAAGAGCGGTTCACCGCCAGGGTAGGCCCCAGCGTGGTGGAATTCATGAGCCCACTCTCGTTCCTGGCATAGTTGAACGCTGCGGTCAACGACGTTTTGGCCTCGGTGAACGCCACACTGTAAGCGCTGTTTATGTTATAAAACCGGGTGCCGCTGTCCTGCTCTACATCGCCTTGTTTATCAGCAGCATCCTGAAACGAAAGGTTCAGGTTCACACTCTGCCGCTTTTTCTTTGAGGCGCCCACCATATACACCATGTTCAGGTTCGCATTCTGGGAGATCTGGGTAAAATCCAGGGTATCCAAATTGTCAAAAGGGGTCAGCTGGTTAAGGTCGTCAAACTGGTTCCTGATGTTCGTAAAGGTCTGAAAACTGGAATACGACGCATTGATGTTCAGCTTTTCACTGGCCGCATACGTCACGTTCACTGATCCTACCCAGCGCTGCATGGCACTGATCTTCGTATCGTCCAGGTTGTCGCGTTGTACGCCCGTGTTCACTCCCAGGTTTAGCTTGCCCTTGAGCAGGACGACTGCAGCATTGGCGGTGATGTTTTCCAGGTCGTTGTTAAAGAAATAGGCGCCCAACGTCCGGTACCCCGGGTCTACCCGTTCATAGCCTACCCCCAACGTATAATGAGTGCCTTGATAGGCCAAAGAGGTTTTGTAAGCGTTATAATAGGCCGATGAGGCGCGTGGGGTAAACAAGGCGCCGGCATAATCAAAGATTCCCTCGCCAGCGTCTGCCCCTTCCACCCGGATGTCCCGAGTAATAGCGCTGGTAGCCCACTCCCCGCTCAAGCGCAGTTTTTTGAACAACATTTTGCTTCCCCCGACGCTCAGCACAAGGTTTTCTTCTGGAAGTATATTGGTCTCGCCATCAGGTATGGTAATGGACGAGGCATCGTCTTTGGCCCGGAAAAGGATCAGGTCGAGCCGGTCCGCGCCGGTGCCATAGCTGGCTTTGAAGGCATAGCCCATCCGTTGGAAGGCCGCTTCTGTACCCCGGACGGTGTCCCTTTCTACCGCCTTTTGCAACCGGCCATACATGCCGCTGACCTTCCACTTCTCGGTAGGCTCGGCTTCTATCCCTGCCCCCAGGAACAGGTAGCCGTTCAGGGTGTACGGGGAGAAATTCATACTGCCCCAGCCCAAGTGTGCGGTGATCCATTTATAGGTGGGGTGGATCCCGTATTGGTTGAACGGCTGCTGGAAGCTGCTGTTTTGGTTCGATAGGCTAAACGAAACCGGGATACTCCAGCCGTACAGGTTCAAGGCAAGGTTGCCCGACAGGAAATAGCTGTAGGGGTCCCGTCGCTGTTCGGCACCATCGATGGCATAGAATATCTGGTTTACGCTCAGTCCGCCATTCACGCTTACACCACCCGCTTTGCCGACCTGTTCCAGGTCTTGGCCGCTGGCAGTAGCCAGCAAGCAGCAGGCCATGATGCCTAGAAGTGCTATTTTCTTCACCTGGTTATTCATAGATCACAAATTCTATCCTACGGTTGATGGCCCTGTCCGCCTCGGTACCGTTCGGTACCAGCGGCTCGCTGTTGCCTTTGGCTGTTGCTTTGAGGCGCTTGGGATCAATGCCCTGTTCTATCAAATAGTTGATCGCCGCTTCGGCCCTGCCCATTGACACTTTCCTGTTGGCTACAACAGTACCGACATCATCGGTATGGCCGATCACTTCCAGTTGGGTGGCCGGATTGGCTTTTAACAAGGACGCCAATTCATCCAGGTAGGCCTTGGCCTCGTCCTTCAGGTCTGTTTTGTTAAACTCGAATTTAAAGTCCTGGCGCAGGGCAAGGGTATAATCCCCTTTTTCGCGGGCAATGGACAATTCCCCATCCCTATTTTCCTGAGGCTTCGATTCCCTGTCGCCGAAGTAAATGTCTTTCACTTCCCCAAGGGTATAATTGGTGGTAACAGCAGGCTGTTTCTTTTTGAAAAGCCGTCGTAATGAAAAAGTGACCTCAATAGCATTCCCGGGGGCTGCCGTACCTCCCACGCCTATGTCATAGCTTATCCCTACCCGGAAGCCCGGTTGCTGCAATTCTACCCCCATCGAGGCATACTGTTCTTCCCTATATCCCCCCCGAAAGGCAATAAAACCATCTTTCAGCATATCGAAAGGATTGCGGTTGGTAAAGTAATGCCTGGCTACAGCACCGGCCTGAAAAAAAAGCTGGCCATGGCCATATCGATAATTGGCCTCCGGGCCGATATGCCAATCCTCATTGCGGAGCAAGGCCATGTAGCCCTGTACCCCATAGCCAGGACCCAACAAGGCTTCATTCGCAGTGAGGGATACGTCAGGGCGGTTCAGGTGAAAGGCAGCAACCCCCAGGCTGGAGATGTGGCGCCCGTCTTCATCCTCTTTGTAGTAAGTGAACCCGGCACCAAGGGTCAAAAATCCTTTTCTTTCCCTATCCAGGGCCTCCCCTATGGGCAACCCTGCGTCAAAACCGTTCAGGTCCGTCCATTGGCTGCCGGTGGTGACAGCGTCTATCGACAGGCGCTGTTGAAAGTACCCGGCCTGCATCCCGAAGCTTACATACTGTTTACGCCCAATCGCCAGGTTGTAGGCATAGGCAGCAGCAAGCCCCTGGACCATGAGGGTTTCATCTTGGCCCTGGGCATCCCTCAGCAACGAAAACCCTATCCCTCCTTTACGCTCCGTTTTCGTTTTGTCCAGCAAGGGATAAACGCCGGTAAGCAGGGCGTGGGTCGTTTGTTCGCCTGGGGCCAGTTCCTGCCCACGATATTGGGCGGTCACCCGGGCTTCGTTCCGCGTACCCACGCCGGACGGATTGGTAAACAATGTCGACTCATTATACTGGGTGTAGTCGGTCGTTTGCGCCAGAACGCTGCCGGATAGGCCTGATGCCAGGAATAGGCTTAATACAACTATTTTTTTCATCTGTTATCTCACCAATCTGATGGTCCCCTTATTTTTTCCATTAAAGTCCAAAGGACGGCCATCAAAATAGCGCCCTTTGACCGTCCAGAGGTAATGGCCTGTGGGCAGTTCGTTGCCGTTCGCCGTACCATCCCAACCGGTATGGATATCGTTACTGGTAAAAAGCTCTTGTCCGTTCCTATCGTAGACGGCCCATTGCACCTCCATGACCCCGGTGCCGTAGACATAAAAAATGTCGTTCACCCCATCCTGGTTGGGGGTGAACAGGTTGGGGACAAAAAGCTCGGAGCGCACCTTTACGGTCACGCTATCCTGGTTTACACACCCATTGATGTCAGTGCCGGTCAGGGAATAAGTAGTCGTTTGCAAGGGCTGTGCTACCGGTGTGGCGCTAATGGTATCGCTGAGGCCTTCGGTTGGGGACCACACATAGGTTTCCCCACCGGAAGCCAGGAGCTGGGTGGTTTCGTTAAGCCCTATGGCCAGGTCATCCCCTGCGTCAATCCCCGGGAGCGGGTCAACGGTGATGGTAACTGTAGACTGCGCTACTTCGCACCCCCCGCTAAACGTGATCAATTGATAGGTAGTTGTCTCTTTTGGCCATATACGGGGGTTGGCCGCTGTCGGGTCGTCCATAGCTTCACCTGGTGACCACTGGTAGCTATAAGGAAGAAAACTGCCTTGTGCGGTAGGGCTGCCGCCCAATACCAGGGTATCGCCGATGCAGATGGACCGGTCACCACCTGTATCCAACCGGGTTTCCGGGTTGGCAGCTACAGTAATGTCCGCCCTTACCTCACAGCCCCAGGAACGGGACACAATGGCCCACACGTCCGTATCCTGGGAAACGGTCAACTCCACTTCCTGATCCTCGGAGAATGGGGTAGCGGGACCGGCACCACTATACCAGGCCACGACATCGTTTTCACGCGCCCCGGTGTAGCTCAGGGCCATCCGGTCGCCACAACCGATGCGCTGGGCTTCGATCTGTAGGTCATAGCAAACATAAAATACGGCTTCGGTACTGAACGGTGACCCGGCAGTGGCCTGGTCAATGGTTTGGACGGCCCAAAAATATTCTCCTTCCGGCAGGTCTTTGACGACGGCAAAGGTATCCGTCTGTACGCCCGGCGCCGCTATTTTTCTCCAGCCACTGCCCAGTTCCGCCTGGGCGGCCATTACATCATCGTGCAAAGGCGCCGTTCCAATATAAAGGTTGTAGGTCAGCCCGTTTGTTGCGGTTTCTGCATCCGATCCGTGCCCCCAACTAAAAACAGCGGAATCGTTGTACACCTGGACCGTTAATCCCGAAGGGGCTGTGGGCACCGTGTTTACATTCGCCTGGGTATTTTGGTACAGGTTGCTGGCGGGGGCTGTCACGGTATAACCGGTAAGGAACAGGTCCGGTTTTCCATCGTTGTTGTAATCGGCAAAATGGGCTTCCCCACCACTTACGCCCGGGAAGGCCAAGCCTGAATTGGTTAATTGCGTGGGGTCATTGTTATAGAGGTAGCTCTTAAAAACCGTGCCTTCCAATCCTGAGTAAAAAAGGTCCGCATCCCCGTCGTTGTCATAATCACCATAGCCGCCGGTACCTTCTACAGTGCCCGGCAAACTTAAATACGGGGTAAATGTACTGCCTGAATTATTCAAATACGCCTGGGTGAAACTTGTGCCAAACCGGCTTCCCGCAAGCAACAGGTCGGGAAAGCCGTCCTGGTTGATGTCACCCGTAGTGGCTTTACCATTCCCTAGGTCAGGCAAGCTGGTGGGGCTCAGGGTAAAACTACCGGTTTTATCATTTAAGTAATAATAGATGACTGGCTGGTTGGCATTATCTACCCCATGATACAACAAATCAATGAAGCCATCTTTGTTAAAATCCCTGGCCAAAAGGCTGCCCTGGCTTACACCATCCAGTTCGACCTGGCTTTCGGCAAAACCTTCGGCCAGGTTAGTGTATAGTTTGGTGACCCGCTCACCACTTCCATTGACCCCTAAAAGGAAGAGGTCCTGCCGGCCATCGTAATTGTAGTCGGCAAAAGCCACATCACTGAACGCCACGCCTTCCAAACCAGCATTGATAACGGTAAACGTACCGTCCCCGTCATTGCGGTAGAGCGTAGTTTGGCGTTGGTCGGCCGTCGTTACACCGGTGACCACCAGGTCCAGCCAGCCGTCGTTATTGACATCGCCCGTAGCCATAGCCCCGTCGGATATAGCTTCTATCCCGGCGCCAAGGGCAGTGAAAGTACCGTTGCCCTGGTTGAGGTAGACATCGGCGGTCCGGGCATTGCCATTGTCGATGCCGCTCAGCGCCAGGTCAAGCAGGCCGTCGTTATCAAAGTCCGCCCACACGGTAGAAGAGCTTCCCACATCGGGCAGGCCATCGGTTACTTGCTCAAATGCCTGGCCGTAGGAACTTACATAAGACAAAAAAATGCACAGCCCCTGTAAAACCAGGGCTTTATGGTTCATTCGTACCATTCAAAAAATTAGTTTATCAAGACCTTCATCGTCTGTGTAGAGCCATCCACTTCCAATAACAGGAAGTACACCCCCTCTAGCAGGTCATTAAATTCATACTCTATTTCATAGCTGGCTTCCCCCTGGCCGATAAACTCGTCCAGGTCACGTTGCCCCTGGATATCGATCAGTCTCAACCGGATATCCTTCGCCTCTTTTAATACGACACTGGCCGTGAATTTACCATCGCTGGGGTTTGGGTAGATCGTGAATTCTTCCACGGTTTCCCCCTGGTAGCCAAGGGCCGTTTCCGTTGTTTCTCCTGTAGCCGACGTCACCAGCACCTGTTTCGTCATTTCGGCCTGGCAATTCGCCAATTCGGTGTACAGTGTTACCTCATAGCTGCCTTCCTCCGGAAAGACCAGTTGTTGGTGGTATCCATAATCATCCAAGACCTGCACCTCCTCCGGCAACTCCCACCTCGAAAAGGCTGGCTCAGGGTAAGATATGTTTACCAATACTACCGTATCCCCCGCTATGGCTTCGGTAAGTACCAAAAACTCTGCCTCCAACAGATCGTTGGAGACCTCCAGCGTGAAGGATGCTGAACCCATACAACCCTTTATATCGGTCACTTCTACCTCATAGGTACCCGCCTGGCCTATGGCCACTTCCTGGGTATTGGCGGTAAACCCGATGTCAGACGTCCAGGAATAGGTACTTCCGGGGTACCCCGCATTAAGTTGGTGCTGCTGTCCTTCACAGACGGTCAGCATACCCCCAAGGTCTGGTACAATGGGGGCTGGTGCTTCAAGGACAATTGTAGCAGCTGCGGAACATCCTGTAGCATCGGTTACCTCTACCAGGTATCCCCCGGCACATAAATTGGTTAGTGTGTTGCCGGTAGTACCATTTTCCCATTGGTAGATGTACCCACCATTTCCCCCTGTGACATCTAGGGTAATGTCCCCGTCGCAAGCTTCGTAGCATGTGGGTAGCTTGAGTACAGGGTCGATCACAAGGGGTTCAGGTCCCGGTATGGTGACGTCTATGAAAGTAAGGCAACTGGCCTGGTCGCGAATTTCGACTATATAATCCCCGGCACGTAAGCCGGTAGCTTCCGGGCCTGCCTGGCCATCAGGCCAGGAAATGGTGACGGCGCCATTAGATGCCGTTACCTCCACGCTAGCCGCCCCGTCATTCCCACCGGCACAGGAGACTGGTGTAATAAAGTCCATAATTACCTCCGGCCCTTCAGGGTTGGAAATAGCCACTTCACGCACCGCCTCACAACCTTGCCCATCCGTTACAATCAGCTGGTAACGGCCAGCAGCCAGGCCGTTCAAGCCAGGCAAGGTGCCAATCAGGGTGCCAGCGCTATCCTCCCATCGATAGTTATAGGGCAAGGTGCCACCATATACCTGTATCGAGGCACTACCCTGTGCTGTGCCACAGCCGGTGCCCGTAGTATTGGCCATCGTGATGTAAAGGGGCTCTGGCTGCCCAAGTTCGACGTTTTTGATCATAGGGCACATAGAATTGGCATCTTCGACCAAAACATCATACGTGCCGCTGGCCAACCCGTCGAACCGGCCACTTTCCGACCAGGTAAGGCCGTTGTCCAAAGAGAATTGATAAGGCGGTACACCGCCTGTGGCCACCAACTCAAAACTGCCGTCAGCCCCTCCATTACAACTTACCCCTGTTTGACTGGCCAGTTGCACTTGCAAGGCTTCCGGCTGTTCAATGGCTACTTCTACCGAATCCAGGCACCCTTGTCCATCTTCGACATAAAACTGGTAAGCCCCGGGCTCCAGTTGGCTATAGACATTGTTGTAATACTCCATCGATGTTTTGTCGGTGCCAAATTTGTACGGGACATTTCTCCATCCACCAGCGGCCTGGAGTGTGACCGAACCGTCAGCCTGTCCAAAACATGAGGCGTTTTCCAGGCTGCCATAAAAAAGGTCTAGCGGGGTGGCCGGTTCCGGGATCGTAAACGGGGTGCCCGACCGTGGGTATTGACAGCCATTGGCATCTTCCACAAAAACGTAGTAAAGCCCACCGGTCAAACCATCGACCGAAGCACTTTCCCTGGAATTGACCATGGCCGTTTGGAACGGGGTTTTGAACTCGTCCGTCCAGGTAATGGTGAAGGGGGCCGTCCCTCCTTCAATAAGCGTAGTGGCCGTGCCGTTGTCATCCCCTTTGCACTGCAGGGAAGTGTTGGTTACTGACGTACTAAGCCTTTCCGGTTCGGTAATGAATACCGTATCTATACCGGTACAGCCAAACCGATCTTCTATAGTCACTTCGTAGGGGCCGGCAATAAGATCAAGAAATACTGCGCTATCCAGGGGTATAGTGATGCTTTGTTCTACTTCAAACGGGAAATCAAGGTCTTCGGGAACGTCCAGGTGGCGGATGGAATACAAATAGCTTTTGCCGGCATAGGGTATGCCCGCAGCTGCTTTCAACCCAAGGCTTGCCGAGGCACTGCCAAAACAAGCCGAAGGTATAATGTTGAACGCATCAAGGATGACAGGGTCTGGCTGTGTAAGCTTCACTGACACGTCGGTAGTACAATCATTGGCATCATACAGGGTTACAACATAGTCCCTATCACCTTCGAGCCCGCCAATAAAAGCCTGCTGTGATTCACCTTCCGTAACGGCCTTTAGTTCACCATCGATATAAAGCTCATAGGGCCACGCGCCACCCTCCAAGGCAAATTCGAGGCTATCGGTACCCCCATGGCAACTAATGTCGTAAAATTCGTCAGGGGTGTCAGGGCTGGAGTAACTATTCACGGGCTCCACCGCAGCAAATTTTAGCGTGTCCGGCAAGGAGAGTGTGATTGTTTCGTCGCCTTCCTTATAACAGTTGTATACGTCCCACACTTCGTAGGTGTAGGTCACCAGGTTACCGGCATTGTCCAGCGGAGCCAGACCTCCGAATTCAGGGTCGTCGGTTTGTGTTTTGTCATAGCCATTGGAACCGGTCAACGTGTAGGTATAGGGTGGGATGCCGCCGCTGGCCGCCAGGGTGACCTGTCCATCTTGCGCATCATGGCAGCTGACCTCATAACTACCTTCGTATTTATAGGTAGCGGCATCCCCCGTCGTGAGCGGGGCAGCAGGTTCTTTGATCCTTATTTGATCTTGTGAGAAACACAGTTCTTTACCCTCTGAATTTTGGATTCCTACATACAACGCATACAATCCTGCTTCCAGCCCGGCAAATACGATTGGCGAGGCTGCAGAAGGTGGTGATTGTCCGTCCAGGTTGCCACCGCCATTTTGGCCTTCCAGCGGGTCTAAAGTGTAGAAAAAGTCGCGGTCATCGTCAATCTTCTTAATGCTGATGCTACCGCTGACGTCCCCTTTGCATTGCACATGTTGGATGTCAAAGTAGACATTGGAGAATAAATCCTCCTCCTCCGGGTCCAGCACAGCATCGGAAGTATTCGATGGAAGGCCATTGATCTCAGGCGGTGCGGGGTAGATCGTAATGTATTGACTAGGGTCACTAAAGCCAATGTTGGTCACTCCCTCAGCCGTGAACGATTTTACCACATACCGCACCTCTTGCTGGGGGTCAACGGGAGGGGCTGTGGCCAGATAGGCATAATGCCCGTCGCTTTCCGGTGCAGTCGTTTGTCCCACCTCAACCCATCGAAAGCCGCCATAAATTGGGTTCGTACCCGTAATACACTGGCTTTCATCACACCTAAGCGCACACGCATCAGCATCGAAATCAGCATCCAAGCCACAAAGGGCACAATCCAGCTGTACGTCACTGACACAGTCCGCATCAATGACATTTTCGTATCCTATAATTTCCCGCTCATTATTGACATTTTGGTACCACACCACTTTGTCGATATTGGCTGCCGGATAATCCGTAGGTTGCCAAACCATGTAGTAGGGTTCTTCGGAACAGGTCGTTGTAATGGACGATGACCTGCTGTCATCATCGTATTCATCGGCATAAACAAATGTGGGCGCCTGCATCACCGGAGGGGTGATGGTGTATTTGATTTTCAGGCTATAAAGGCCGCCTAAACTGCTGGCTGGGATTTCACGTATACCACTCCCCATGTCAGTAGACAATTGAAATGACTCGGCTAACCCATTGTTCTCCCGGAAATCTTGATCGTCTTTGTCACCACATCTTTGTCCTAATGGGTCACAATACCAGCTGCTTTT
>JAAUYD010012072.1_pt1 | contig 11585 bp, 10 predicted proteins | sample 7278101 | NCBI WGS metagenome assembly JAAUYD01 (sample SAMN14350128, study PRJNA611818) | marine sediment metagenome | isolation source: surface marine sediment (0.6m) | place: French Polynesia: Moorea | collected 2018-08 | reverse complement strand
TGCCACCGCCGGTCTCGAGAATGTTGTCGCCCTCCTGGCTGTAGAGGACGGTCAATCCGTAACGATCACCGGTCCCGACGCGCTCGACGATTTTCTCCCCCAGCCAGCCGAGGTTTATGACGATGGTACGAATCCCCGCTTCGCCGATGCTGGCAAGATGGCGTTCGAGCAAACTCTTACCACGTACATCGACGAGCGACTTGGGCACTTCATCGGTCAACGGGCGCAGACGTTCCCCGCGTCCGGCTGCAAGCACCATCGCTCTCATTCCCGCTCCACCAACGCGGGCAACACGCGCTCCTTGATCAGGCTAGTGACAAACGCAAGGTCAACGTAGCGCGGAGCAACATCGACGATGTAGGAGAGCGTGCGGGGTATGTCCTTCAGGTAACCGTCCTTGCCATCACGATGGTTGAGGCGGCAGAAAATTCCGGCGGCCTTGAGCTGACGTTGCACGCCCATGAGTTCGAAGTAGCGTCGAAAGCGTGCTTCCGACACGTCGCTACGAATCGACGCGTCACTGCCGTGGTAGAAGTCGAGCGCCCATTGCCAGACGCGTTCGGCAGGCCATTTGACGTAGCAGTCCTTCAATAGAGAGACGAGATCGTAAGTCAACGGCCCTTCGACCGCGTCCTGAAAGTCGAGTATGCCCGGATTGTTTTCGGCCGTGACCATCAGGTTGCGTGAGTGATAATCCCGATGTACGAACACCTGTGGCTGGTCCAGCGCATTGGCAACGAGCACATCACAAAGTGATTGCCATGCGCTCTCCTCGGCCGAGTCGAACTCGATTCCAAGGTGCGTACCGCAAAGCCAGTCATGAAATAGCGAAAGTTCGAAGCGCAGCAGTTTCTCGTCATACGGCGGCAAGCGCGACTGGAATGCACTGCCTTTCACCTGCATGACGAGCAGTGCATCGATCGCGTCGCGATACAGTCTCGATACCACCTCGTCGTCGCCCTGCAACGCATCGAGGTACTGGTGTGTGCCAAGATCCGTCAACAGGAGGAAGCCGTCGCCGGGACTGGCCTCGATGATCCGCGGCGCATTGAGCTGCATGGCCTCGAGGAATCCCGCCACGCGCATGAAAGGTACACAATCCTCCTGCTCAGGCGGAGCGTCCATAACAATGAAACTCCCATGGGCCGACTGCAGTCGAAAATAGCGACGAAAGCTCGCGTCGACGGAGGCCGGTACCGGCTCGCTGCCGGCCACGGCCTCGATGTTGCCGGCCCAGTCACGCAGTGCTGCCAGACGAGCATCGGCCGGGGTCATTGAACTATCTATTGTGGCTCTCCGTAACGCGTTGAAGCAATTAAGAAACCAAGGGAAGGTAACAAATCCCAAAGGCTGATAACATCCCGATTAATCAAGCACGTCCAACTCTGATCCGACCATCGTTTTGTCCGCGAAACCCGTAATACTCGCCTGCTTCCTGCTGGCCGTCGCCAACGCTCAGGCCGACGATCCGCTCAAATGCGGGACGTCCCTTGGCGAGCGGCTCGCACGCGAGTTTCCGCCCGGTGACGCGCTGCTCGATAATCCGGATACGGTAATACTTGAGGCCGGATCCTTCGAAGCACAGCTTGGCGCCAGCCCGACGGCACGCATGAGCGGCGGCGTATTACTGCGGCGTGATGACAAACTGGCCGGTGCGGATGCGGCCCACTACGACCCGGAGCAGCGCGCGCTGTTTCTGGAAGGCGGCGTGCGGTACGAAGACCCGGGGACACAGATTCTCAGCCGATCGGCCGAGTTCGGCTACGACATGGGCCGCATTCGATTTGAGGGCGCCGAGTTTTCCCTTGGCAGCAGCAACGCTCGCGGTGCCGCCGACTCGCTGGAAATCAATGAATCCGGCACTTTGACGCTTGGCGGTGTCGAGTACACGACCTGCCCACCCGGCTCGGAAGACTGGCTGCTACAGGGCAAGTCCATCGAACTCGACACGCGTGCGGGTATAGGTACCGCCAAGGGAATGCGGCTGCAATTCAAAAGCGTGCCCATTCTTTACCTGCCGTACATCTCATTTCCGATTGGCGATGCGCGCAAATCGGGTGTGCTGACACCGGAGATCGGCAGCTCGGGACGCAGCGGCAACGAGATTCGCGTGCCCTACTACTGGAACATTGCGCCCAACTATGACGCGACCATTACGCCGCGACTTCTGACGAGCCGAGGCTTGCAACTCGAGACGCAGTTTCGCTACCTGACTCCGCGCAATGAGGGTACCGTGACGGCGGACTACCTGCCCGATGACGACAAGCTGAATCGCACGCGGCACCAGGTGCGCTTCGGTCACCGTACGATATTCGGCAACGGCTGGCGCAACCGCATCAATTTCCGCGAGGTCTCTGACAGCCAGTACTTCGAGGACCTCGGAGGCAGCCTGAGCATTTCGAGCATTACGCACCTCGACCGCAACGTCAGTTTCGACTACTACTCAGACCGTTTGGCCCTGTTCGCACAGGTACAGGACTACCAGACCATCGACGATGCGATCGCCCCGAGCGATGAACCCTACCGCCGCCTGCCGCAGGTGCTCGTCAGCGCAAACCTGCCCATGGGACCGGTTCGTTTCGGCATCGACTCCGAACTCGTTAACTTCGATCGAGACTCGGGCTCGACCGGCTGGCGCTTCAATGCGGCGCCCTCCGTAGAGCTGTCACTCGGGCGACCCGGGCTGTTTTTGAAGCCGGCCGTCGCGCTTGACTACACGACCTACGATCTCTCCGACACGCCGCCAGGCCAGGACACGACTCCCGAGCGGACCGTGCCAATATCGAGTGTCGACACGGGCCTCATTCTCGAACGTACGATGGCCAACGCGAATCGTATCCAGACGATCGAACCGCGGCTGCTCTATGTACATGTTCCGTTCAGGGACCAGAGCGGTTATCCGGTCTTCGATACGATTGCGCCCGACATCAATCTCGTGCAGCTATATCGCAAGAATCGCTTTCTTGGCGTCGATCGTATCGGCGATACCGACCAGCTCAGCGTCGGTGTAACGTCGCGAGTTCTCGACGTCAGCTCGGGTCGAGAACTCATGTCGGCCACGGTCGGCCAGACACGATACTTCAGTGACCGCATGGTGACGCTGCCGAACACGTCGGCAGCTACGTTCGAAACATCGGACTATATTGCGCAGCTGCGATTCCTGCTGTTCGAGAATGTCAATTTCGACTTCGGCCATCAGTGGGGTACCGGCGAGAGCGGCACAACCAAGTCCGAGGCGCGCCTGCAATACAGTCCGGAGCGTAACAAGATCCTGAACCTTGCCTATCGCTTCCGGCGCGACTCGCTGGAACAGGGTGACCTGTCGTGGTCCTGGCCTGTCGCAAAGCAGTGGAATTTCGTTGGGCGCTACAATTTCTCGTTCCGCGACCAGGAAGTTCTCGAGCAATTCTTCGGCCTCGAATACGAGAGCTGTTGCTGGGGCCTGCGCCTGGTTTCCCGCCGCCACATCTCGACACGCGACGGAACTCGGGATTCATCCTTCGGTCTGCAACTGGTATTGAAGGGAATGACGAGTGTCGGCACGGCTGCCGACAAATTGCTCGAACGTGGTATTCTTGGCTATTCTGCAGACCTCCGGTAGTAAAACGTGTTTAAAGTCAAATATTTAGGCGTAGTTGCCGCGCTGGCGACCGCGCCCGCAGTAGTCGCTGAAGAGCTCTCTGAGACCGGCGAATTCCTGGACGGTGTGGCCGCCATCGTCAACGAGGGCGTCGTGCTCAAGAGCCAGCTGTACCGGCAGATCGACACCGTCGTCGAGAACGCGGAGAAACAGGGAATCCCGCTGCCACCCATGGAGGTACTTGAAGAGCAGCTCCTCGAACGCCTGGTTCTGACGGAGATCCAGCTGCAGCGCGCCGACCGCATCGGTCTCAGCGTTTCCGACCAGAACCTCAACCAGGCGATCGCGCAGATAGCTGTCAGCAATCAGGTGCCGTTTGAAGAGATGCCCCGTTTGCTGGCCGCGGACGGCGTCGATTATGCGGAGTTTCGTCAGCAGCTCCGCGAGGAAATCACGGTTGACCAGCTTCGTCGCATCGAGGTTGGCCAGAGCATCGATGTGTCCGAACGGGAGATCGAACAATGCGTTGCGGATCTCGAAGGCAATGTCGTTGCAAACTCGGAGTATGCCCTCTCTCACATCCTGCTCACCTTTAACGAGTCAGCCTCCGCGGAGGAGATCCGCGAAGTCGAGGAACTCGCCAACGAGATTTACGAGCAGGTACAGGACGGCGCCGACTTCCGCGAGCTCGCAGTTCGCCATTCCCGTCATGAGTCAGCGCTGCAGGGCGGTTCGCTGGGCTGGATGCAGGGGCAGCAAGTGCCGACGCTGTATGCCGATGTTTTGCAGGACATGGGCCGCGGCGACGTGTCCCAACCCATTCGCGCTTCGAGCAGTTTCCACCTCGTGCGTGTCGATGACCTGCGCAGCGCAATCGAACGAAGCGAGATCGATCAGTCCAATGTGCGCCATATCCTGATCATGCCGAACGAAATCATCGACGACGCGACAGCCAAACAGCGCCTCGAGGAAGCACTATCAAAGATCCGCGACGGCGAGGACTTTGGCGAGCAGGCCAAATTGCTCTCTGACGATCCGGGATCAGCGAATCTCGGTGGAGAACTCGGTTGGGCAGGACCCGATACCTACGCGCCCGAATTTGAGGCCACGATCGCGGCCAGCGAGGTCGGCGTCGTGTCGGAGCCGTTTCGCACTCAGTTCGGCTGGCACATCCTCGAAGTTATGGAGCGTCGCGTTTACGACAACACCGAGGAGATGAAAGAGCGCAACTGCGATCTTCGTATCCGCAACGGCAAGATGGCGGAAGAGTCGCAGCTCTGGATTCAACGGCTGCGCGACGAGGCGTTCGTTCAGTCAAAAATTTGACAGGCTGCTGAGCGTGTCCGCAGCCAGGCCACTCGTCATTACGGCCGGCGACCCGGCGGGCGTCGGCCCCGAGTTGTGTAATGCTCTCGCCGACAGCGACTATGCCGACGACATCGTCATCGTCGGGGACAATCGTCAGTTCGACAATCGCCTGCGTGTCATCGACACGCCATTCCCGGCCGAGGTAATGCCCGGCAAACCCGACCCCGCAAATGCAGCTACGTTGCTCGACGGGCTACGGATTGCGACGCGTGGCTGCCAGGATGGCGAATTCAGTGGGCTGGTGACGGCACCATTGGCGAAGAGCGTTATCGCGGACAGCGGTGTGACGTTTACGGGGCACACCGAATTTCTGGCCGAACTCACCGGTGCGCCGCTGCCGGTAATGATGCTTGTTGCCGGTGACCTGCGCGTCGCCCTCGCCAGCACGCATCTGCCACTCCGCGACGTTGCCGATTATCTGACGCCCGAAGGAATCGAACAGGTACTTCGCATCCTCGACCATGATCTGCGCGAGAAGTTCGGCATCGCCGAGCCAGAGATCGCGGTCTGCGGCCTGAATCCCCACGCCGGTGAGCACGGCCACCTCGGCGACGAAGAGGTGCGCTTTATCACGCCCTTAGTCGAGCGCCTGCGCGAGGCCGGCCTGAACCTGCGCGGACCGTTGCCCGCGGACACTGCGTTCACGCCGTCAGCCGGCCACAAAGATGCGGTTCTCGCGATGTACCACGACCAGGGCCTGCCGGTCCTCAAGTACGCGGGGTTCGGCCACGCAGTGAACGTTACGCTCGGACTGCCGATCATCCGTACCTCGGTTGATCACGGTACCGCTTTTGATATCGCGGGCCAGGGCAAGGCTGATCCGGGAAGTCTGCTCGCCGCCGTATCGCTCGCTGCCAAACTGGCGAACCGTTGATGGCGAAGCATCGCGCCCGCAAGCGCTTTGGCCAACACTTCCTGACGGATTGGGGCGTGATCGATGCGATCATTCGCGCGATCAGTCCGGCGGAAGACGACGTCATGGTAGAAATCGGCCCTGGACAGGGCGCGATTACCGGACCACTTGCAGAACGCGCGGGCCATCTGCATCTCATCGAGCTCGACCGCGATCTCGTGGCCCAATTGCGAACCCGCTTCGATGGCCAGGACAACGTGACGGTCCACGAAGCCGACGCATTGCAATTCGACTTCGGGGCGCTCGGCGACAAGCTGCGCGTCGTCGGCAACCTCCCCTACAACATCTCCACGCCGCTGTTGTTCCACTTGCTGAAGTACCGTGACGACATTATCGATATGCATTTCATGCTGCAAAAGGAAGTGGTCGACCGAATGGCCGCGCAACCCGGTACCAAGGCCTATGGCAGGCTTGGCATCATGTTGGGCTGCTACCTGAGCGTCGAATCCCTGTTCGACGTCGGCCCCGACGCTTTCTCTCCGCCGCCGGAGGTGATGTCGGCCATCGTCAGGCTCGATCCGCTGCCGGCGGGAACCTATGACATCGCCGATGAGAAAGGGCTGTCTGCGCTTGTCGCGGTAGCGTTCATGCAGCGGCGCAAGACGGTGCGCAATTCGCTGCGCAATGAGGCAAGCGCCGAGGACTTCGCGGCGGTCGGCATCGACTCGGGACAGCGACCCGAGCAGATCCCGATCGCTGACTACGTCCGCCTGAGCAATCATCTCGCGGAGAATTCACGTTAGAATGCCGGCATGGACGACGACCGCAGCGACATTCGTATTCAGGTAGCGACCAGCTACATGGACGATCAGTCCGAGCCTGACGCTGATCGCTATGTCTTTGCGTATACGATCACGATCATGAACGACGGCGACGAGCCCGCCACGCTGCGCAGCAGACACTGGGTCATCACCGACGCGAACGGCAAGGTGCAGGAAGTCAGCGGTGATGGCGTCGTCGGTGAGCAACCGCATCTCAATCCGGGCGAACGCTTTCGCTACTCGAGTGGCGCCGTCCTCGAAACACCGGTAGGCGCTATGCAGGGTATGTATCGCATGGAGACTGATTCGGGCGACCATTTCGATGCTCCGATCGCACCGTTCACGCTTGCTGTACCGGGACTGCTCCACTAGGGTTCAACATGGCCGTATACGCTATCGGCGATCTGCAGGGCTGCTACGATCCGTTTCGACATCTGCTTGACGAGATCGACTTCGATCCTGACGACGACACGCTCTGGCTCACCGGAGACCTGGTCAATCGTGGCCCCAAATCGCTGAAAACCCTCAGGTTTGTGAAGAGCCTGGGCGATTCGGTCGTCACTGTCCTCGGCAACCACGACCTGCATTTGCTGGCGCTGCAGGCCGGCGCCGTACGCTTCGGCAAGCGCTTCGACTCCCTGTCACGATTGCTTTCTGCCGAGGACGCTGACGAGCTGTGTGAATGGCTTCGTCACCAGCCGCTCGCCCATCGCAGCAAGAAACTCAACACACTGCTCGTGCATGCCGGTACACATCCTCGCTGGAGCGCGAGAAAGACAATAGAACGCGCGACCGAAGTCGAAGCGGCGCTGCAGAGCGATGACTACGTCAACGTACTTGGCAAGATGTATGGTGATGCCCCCAACAAATGGTCGGGCAAGTTGTCTGGCTACAAGCGGCTGCGTTTCATCATCAACTGTCTGACGCGGATGCGCATGGTGACGGCCGACGATCGCCTGAGTCTGAGCTTCAGCGGCTCACCGTGGCGAGCGCGCAAAGGACTGCGACCATGGTACGAGGCCGACTCGCCAAAATGGCTTGGCACCCGAATCGTGTTCGGGCACTGGTCTGCGCTGGGGCTCATCGTCCTTCCCGACCTGGTGTCGCTCGATACGGGCTGCGTGTGGGGCAGGCAACTCACCGCCGTCCGACTCGACAAACGCCTGCCGCGCGTTGTGCAGGTCGAAGGTCAACTCTGAACTCGTTCGTAGTGCTGGAATGAGAACGCGTGCTCATTGCGTTCGTCAGCCTTACGATGCTCCTCTTCAACAAGACGCCATTGCGCCTCGTTCAATTCGGGAAAAAATGCGTCGCCTTTAACCTCAGCATGAACCCGGGTCAGGTAGATCCGGTGCGCCTCAGGCAGAAACAACTCGTAAATCTGGCTGCCACCGATCACCATGATTTCAGCGGCATCGCCGGCCGCGGCGAGCGCCTCGGCAACCGAGCCCACTGCGTCGCATCCCTCGGCGACGAATCCGGACTGACGTGTAATGACGATATTCTGCCGGCCCGGCAGCGGCCGGCCGATCGATTCCCAGGTTTTCCGCCCCATGACAATGGGCTTGCCCATCGTGATCGCTTTGAATCGTTTGAGATCATCTGACAGCCGCCACGGCAGATCACCCTGCGCACCAATGACATGGTTCGCCGACGCGGCGACGATCAGGGTGATCACGCGATCGACTCAGACCGCGACTGCGGCCTTGATGTGCGGATGCGACTCGTAATTGAGAACCTCGAAATCGTCGTACTCGTACTCGAAGATGCTCGGCGGCCGCCGTTTGATCGCGAGCGTGGGAAGCGGCAGAGGTTCGCGCGCGAGCTGCTCGTCGGTTTGCTCGAGATGATTGAGGTACAGATGGCAGTCACCGCCCGTCCAGATGAAATCACCCACTTTCAGATTCGCCTGTTGCGCCAGCATATGCGTAAGCAGCGCATACGAAGCAATGTTGAACGGCACGCCAAGGAATATGTCGCAGCTGCGTTGATAAAGCTGGCATGACAACTTGCCGTCGGCGACGTAGAACTGGAACAGGCAGTGACATGGCGGCAAGGCCATGTTGTCGATCTCAGCCACGTTCCAGGCCGACAGGATGATGCGACGCGAGTCGGGGCTGTTCCTGAGCTGATCCATGATTTGCGCTATCTGGTCGATCTTGCGTCCGTCCGGTGTCGGCCAACTGCGCCATTGCACCCCGTAGACCGGCCCGAGGTCGCCGTTCTCGTCGGCCCATTCATCCCAGATCGAGACACCGTTTTCCTTGAGATAACGAATATTGCTGTCGCCGGACAGGAACCACAGCAACTCGTGGATGATCGAGCGCAGGTGCAGCTTCTTGGTGGTAACGAGCGGAAAGCCCTTGCTCAGGTCGAAGCGCATCTGGTGTCCGAAGATGCTGAGAGTGCCGGTGCCGGTTCGGTCGTCCTTGCGAGCGCCCGTGTCGCGGACCAGGCGCATCATGTCCAGGTATTGCTGCATAGATCAGGCCGTCCTTTTACGATAAGCAAGGGCGATCAGTAGCGCACCGCCGATGATCATTGGAAGCGACAGGATTTGTCCCATCGTCACCCAGTCGAGGGCCAGGTAGCCCAGGTGCGCATCCGGAACACGAACGAATTCGACCGCGAAGCGGAACACACCGTAGAGCAGCAGGAACAAGCCCGTCGTCGACATGTACGGCCGCTCGCGACTGGTGAACAACCAGATGATAACAAACAGCACCAATCCCTCGAGAACGGCCTCGTAGAGCATCGACGGATGCAGGACGATGCCGTCGACATTGAAACCCCAGGGCAGGTCGGTCGGTTTGCCCCACAGCTCGCCGTTGATGAAGTTGCCGATGCGACCGAAAAACAAGCCCAGCGGCACGAGCGGTGCAACAAAATCGAGTACGCCCCAGGCCCTCACGCCGAGTCTGCGCGAATACAGCCACATCGCGAGCATGACGCCGGCGAGACCGCCGTGGAACGACATGCCGCCTTCGTTGATCTTGAACAGGTACAGCGGATCAGACAGCAGCTGGTCGGTACCGTAGAAAAGGGCGTAGCCGATGCGCCCGCCGAGAATTACACCGAGCATCACGTAAAAGGCCAGGTCGTCGACCTGCGCCGGTTTGATGATCGACCAGGGCTTGATGGACCGCCGCCGCGCCAGCCACCAGCCAAGCAGGAAACCAACGACGTACATGAGGCCATACCAGCGCACGGCCAAGGGTCCGATCGAGAAGATGATCGGATCGATGTCGGGGAATGTCAGCATGCAGGGTATGATAGAGCAATCCATGACGAATCGCCTCGCCCAAGAATCCAGCCCGTACCTCCTGCAACACGCCGACAACCCCGTGGACTGGTACCCGTGGGGCGAGGAAGCGTTCGAGGAGGCACGTAAGACCGGCAAGCCGATACTGCTCTCGGTTGGCTACTCGGCCTGCCACTGGTGTCACGTAATGGCGCACGAATCGTTCGAGGACGAACCGACCGCCAGGCTCATGAACGACCTGTTCGTCAACGTCAAGGTCGACCGCGAGGAGCGCCCCGACGTCGACAAGATCTACCAGACCGCGCATCAGCTCATTACGCAACGTCCCGGTGGCTGGCCGCTGACGATGTTTCTCGACGGCGACGATCAGCGGCCGTTCTTCGGCGGCACCTATTTCCCGAAGGAAGCACGTTACGGCATGCCGGCCTTCGGCGACCTGCTGAAGAACATCACGTCGTACTACGTCGAGAAACGCGCCACCATACGTGAACAGAATGATCGCCTGTTGGAAGTCTTCGAGCAGATTGAGCCCGCTCCGGCCGACGGCCACCAGGCCTTCTCGCGGGCACCGCTGCAGGCAGCGCGCGATAGCTTCGAGCAGACATTCGATCGCGAGTACGGTGGCTTTGGCTCCGCGCCGAAGTTCCCGCACCCGACGACAATCGACCGGCTGTTACGTCACTGGCGCAGCACGGCCGGCGACGCGGAACCCGACGTCGAAGCTTTGTTCATGGCCGCGCTGACACTCACCCGCATGGCCGAAGGCGGCCTGTTCGACCACATTGGCGGCGGCTTCTACCGCTATTCCGTCGATCGTTACTGGCAGATCCCGCATTTCGAGAAGATGCTGTACGACAACGGACCATTGCTCGCACTGTATGCGCAGGCCGCGATCGCGAGTGGAGACGACGCCTTCGCCGAGGCGGCCAACGCGACCGCAGACTGGATGCTCGCCGACATGCAGGACCAGAACGGTGGCTTTTATGCGACGCGGGATGCCGACTCCGAGGGGCATGAAGGACTCTACTACCTGTGGGACCCGGACGAGGCAAAAGATCTGCTCGGCGACCGCTACGACGTCTTTGCGCGGCGTTTCGGCCTGGACCAGCCGGCCAATTTCGAAGGTCGCTGGCATCTCACCGTGCGCGAAGCCGTTAGCGACGACGAGGCCGACGTCATAGCGGAGTCCAGGTCTCTGCTACTCGAGCGGCGTGCGACGAGAGTACCGCCGGCTCGCGACGAGAAACAGCTCACGGCCTGGAATGCGCTCGCGATCCGCGGCCTTGCCATTGCCGGCCGTGCGCTCGAGCGTCCAGAGTTGATTGACGCGGCGGCTCGCGCAACCGAGTTTCTGCGCACGCAGCTCTTTACCGGTGAGCGACTGCTTGCCAGCTTCAAGGACGGCGAAGCCCGCTTCCCGGCCTACCTCGACGACCATGCCTTCCTGCTCGATGCGTTGCTCGAACTGCTGCAGGCGCGATGGGACTCCAACCACCTTGCGCTTGCACAGCACGTCGCGGAGCTGATGCTCGAACACTTCGAGGACAAGGACAACGGCGGCTTCTGGTTCACGGCCAACGACCACGAAAAACTCATTACTCGCAGCAAACCGCTGGCCGACGAGGCTGTCCCTTCCGGCAACGGCATCGCGGCGCTTGCGCTGCAGCGGCTTGGCTTCCTGCTTGGAGAGACGCGCTACCT
>JAAUYD010214924.1_pt1 | contig 11587 bp, 9 predicted proteins | sample 7278101 | NCBI WGS metagenome assembly JAAUYD01 (sample SAMN14350128, study PRJNA611818) | marine sediment metagenome | isolation source: surface marine sediment (0.6m) | place: French Polynesia: Moorea | collected 2018-08 | reverse complement strand
GTACACCGCCAAGGGTGACAATGCGCGAAGCCAACTTCTCGGCCTCTCTCCTGACATGGGTCACGAGAATTGTTGCAACGCCTGATCGGGTACGCAGAGCCGCAAACAGTTCCATCATGTCCTCAGCGACATCCGGGTCGAGCGACACAAAGGGCTCGTCCATCAACAGAAGACCGGGCTTGCATGCAAAGGCTCGCGCCAGTGAGAGACGTCTCTGCTGGCCAAGCGAGAGCTGCGCGGGAAACCGGTCCCCAAGCCCGGCGAGGCCCACTTCCTCAAGTGCGCGTTCAGCCTGATCTTCCGTCAAGCGAGCCGTGATCTGCAAGTTGCGCCGGGCGGTGCGCCACGGCAACAGCGTCGGCTCCTGAAAGACGAAGGCCAGCCTTTCTGTCGTTGCGCACGCGCCGTCAAATCCGCGCTCCAGACCCGCAATGACCCTGAGCAATGTAGACTTGCCAATGCCTGATGGCCCGATGATTGCAACGGTCTCGCCGGGGTACACCACAAGATCGAGGCGGCCCAGGATATGCGCGCCTCTATAGGCCATCCCTTCTAGCTCAAGTTTCAGAACAGGGCCGGGCGCGCCTTGTCCGGATGCCACCGGCCGGCTCAACTGCCCGGCTGAACGAACAAACCTTGCGGCAACTCTGTCGCCGCGCCGAGGAGCTCTGTACCACCGAGCTCGACCATCAGACGAAGCATCCGATCAGCCGCCTCTTCGTTCACCGCTCCATGTGCGGGAATGCCTTCCCGAAACCCTGCCTTCAATGCCTCGAACTGAGCATCCGTCTCGGCGTTCATGCGGGGGCGCAGACGATCCCACTCAGCGTCGCTGGCGGCAAGCAGCTCCTTCGCCGCGCGCGACGCGTTGGCAAGCCCTTCGACAAGTTTGGGCCGGTCTCGCAGCATCTCACCCCGCAGGACGTAGCCCAAAAGCGGCGTCTCGGTGTCAAGGCCCAGCACCTCGGACGCCTCGGCAACTGAAATGAGCTGACGCATGCCGCCCGCCTCCATCTTGGCCATGAAGTGCCAGAAGTTGATGGCGCCGCCCAGATCGCCCGCGAGCGCTGTCTTGAAGATCAGAGGTGGGGCGCCAAACACCTGCTCGGTCGCGCCCTCAAGATCCATGCCATGGGCCTCTGCGGCATAGGCCTGAAGGATAAGCCAGCTCTTGTCGAGGGGGCCGCCGGCAATCCCCAGCTTCTGCCCGTCGAGATCGGCGAGTGTCTCTGCCGTGCTCTCGGCAGGGACCATGACGCCGCCCACAGCCTTCGAATAGGGGATAAAGACAAAGTCATGTCCCTCTGCCCGCTGCCGCGCCACCCAAAGCCAGTCCGAGACAATCACGTCGGTCTCGCCGCCCTGAAAGGCGATCTTGGCGGCAGACCCGCCGGCCACGCCCTGCACATCCAGAGCAATGCCATTTGCGGTGTCGAAGCCGTTGTGCTGGATAACGTCCAGCTCCCAGTTTACCGTTCCAAACTTAAGGACCGAAATACGCAGCGTCTCGGGCGCGGCGAGCGCTGTGCCGGCGGCCAGAACGACGGCTGCCAGGATGGCGGCAAACCTGTTGAAACCCTTCATGCTGTCCTCCCCTGATATGTTTTATGTTTTGGTTTGAACCTAACACCATCCGGGTGGCTCAAAATACGACCAAAGCACGCTACCGGATCGAGATCGTCGGCAGCCAGTGTCCGTCGGGCTCTCCCGGTTCGAGATCGACCTCCCGAACGGGGCGCAGATTTCCATCCTCGGGCGGGGCGGAGAGAATATCCATGTCCATCTCGTGCAGCTTGCCTATGACCTGCTCTCCGTCGAGTTCGAGGCGGTAGTAGATCCCGTTCCACATGTTGATGCCGTATTCGTTCACCCTTTTCCACAGGAACAGAAGGTCATATTCAAGATCCGTCAGGTCATCAGCGCTGACCGTTCGACGGTTCTCGTAAGGGTATGGCACGCGGCACCAGTGCTTATCGGTCCCCTCCAGACATTTGAAAGGGCGCATCGAGAGGAAGAAGTCACCAAAACGCTCGTCCTTCCAGGTGATCTCGTAGGTCGTCCCACTACCCTCGGGGCGAAAGCTTATGTCGGCCACCTGAACTTCGGTGCCGTCGCTGGTCTGCAAGTAGATGCCCTTTTTACCCTGCAAAGGATCCGCAGCGGCAGGCAGAGCGGTTGCCAGACAAAGCAATACGGAACACTGGCGAAACATCGCGGACCTCGCAGGCTTGGGTGGAAAAGACGATAGATCGCGCGCCCTGACCATACCTTAAGACCATTGTCGCATGCCCAATAGGGGCTTGACGGCCACAGGTGTCATCTCCTCCTTACGACCATTGTGTCATTGGAGCCACCGGACTTCCAACTGATACTGATCAGGCGTGTGCGACCCGTCCTCGGGCCGCTATGCCTGAAGAAACGGTAAGGGAGGAAGAGGCCGATGAACCGGTTCGTTGCAGCCGCAGCGGCCAGTCTTCTGTGTGTGACGGGGGCAAGCGCTCAAGTCACGGAAGAGGATCTGGCAAACGATACAACCAATGTCAGTCAAGTCGTCACCAACGGGATGGGGCGGCACCTGCAGCGCTACAGCCCACTCGACACCCTGAACAAGGACAACGTGCAAAACCTGTTCCCGGCGTGGGCCTTCAGCCTCGGCGGTGAGAAGCAGCGCGGGCAGGAAACCCAGCCGCTAGTCTATGACGGGATCATGTATATCACCGGGTCCTATTCCCGCCTTTATGCCATCGACGTAAAGACCGGCGAAGAGATCTGGCAGTATGATGCGCGTCTTCCTGAGGGCATTCTGCCGTGCTGTGACGTGGTCAACCGCGGTGCCGCCATCTATGGCGATAAGATCTTCTTTGGAACGCTGGATGCTCGCATTGTCGCACTCGACCGGAAGACAGGCGATGTCGTCTGGCGGGACAAGATCGAAGACTACAAGGCCGGATACTCCTACACTGCCGCTCCGATCATCGTGGATGGGCTTGTGATCACCGGAAACTCCGGTGGTGAGTTCGGGATTGTCGGTGAGGTGCAGGCACGTAACGCCGAGAATGGCGAGCTTGTCTGGACCCGACCGGTGATCGAAGGCCACATGGGCACGCTGAACGGCGAAGAAAGCACCATGACCGGCACGCTGAACGCTACCTGGCCGGGCGATATGTGGAAGACCGGCGGCGGGGCTACGTGGCTCGGCGGTTCTTACGATATCGACACCGACACGCTGGTGTTCGGCGCGGGTAACCCGGCGCCCTGGAACTCTTGGCTGCGTGCGGCCGGCAATCCGGAAGGGACTGAAGGCGACAACCTCTATGCTGCCAGCCGGATCGGGATTGATCCCGCGAATGGCGAGATCAAGTGGCACTTCCAGACCACCCCGCGCGAGGGCTGGGATTATGACGGTGTGAACGAGGTGATCGCCTACACAGATGCCGAAGGCAATGATCGTTTCGCAACAGCTGACCGGAACGGCTTCTTCTACGTGCTGAACCGCGAGGACGGTGCTTTCGTCAATGGCTGGCCCTTCGTCAAGGATATCAGCTGGGCCGAAGGCCTGGATGAAAACGGCCGTCCGATCTTCATCGAGGATAACCGCCCTGGCGACCCGGCCGCCGCAGCCGATGGCAACAAAGGTGAGACGATCTTCGCCTCACCATCGTTCCTTGGCGGCAAGAACTGGATGCCGATGGCCTACAGCCAGCGGACCAACCTGTTCTATGTCCCGTCTAACGAATGGGGTATGGACATCTGGAACGAGCCGATCACCTACAAAAAGGGTGCAGCCTATCTGGGGGCCGGCTTCACCATCAAACCGCTCTACGAGGATCACATCGGCAGCCTGAAGGCTATCGACCCGATCACCGGCGAGTGGAAGTGGGAGTACAAGAACGACGCACCATTCTGGGGTGGCGTGATGACCACGGCCGGCGGTCTGGTCTTCACTGGTACGCCAGAGGGTAAGTTCATCGCGCTCGACGACGAGACAGGTGAAGAGCTCTGGTCCTTCCAGACCGGCTCCGGCATCGTCGGTCAGCCCATCACCTGGGAGCAGGATGGCGAGCAATATGTCTCCGTCATTTCCGGCTGGGGCGGTGCTGTCCCGCTCTGGGGTGGTGAAGTGGCCAAGAAGGTCAACTACCTGAACCAAGGTGGCACGCTCTGGACTTTCCGTCTGCCGAAAGAGCTGGCCGCGGCCAACTGAGCCAAACCTCTCTGAGCTTTGAAGCGCGCCCTCAAAAAGGGCGCGCTTTTCTTTATGTATAGAACTGACGAATTTTTTTCGGACTCGGTCGCAAAAGAGGCAGCAGCCGCACCACGCACCCTGAGAGTGTGCCGTCAGCGAAAACCCGAATTTCGCCCCTCGCCCTTATGGCTTTGCCGGTAGCAGAACTCACTGAGATACTGGCTCAGGCGACTGCCGGCAGCGCAGGTTTGGCGAGGGTGATCATCTATCCCGCAGACGACACTGATGGATTAGGGGCGAGACCAGCAAATCCACCAGAAGCAGCTATGAGAGGGGGCGGGCTCTGCCTTCGTCGCTATGCGACGCTGGCCTGCCAGCGGGCTAAAAGCTCAGACGGATGCCCGCGATCCTATCCTATGTGACCAGTCCGAAGGCTGCCGCTGGTCAGCTTGCGCGGATCGCAGCGGTCACTTTCTGTATGATTACAATTCAGCCTAAGACGCCAGCTACCGCGGTCAACGGTCTGGTTGGGAACGGGCGAAGCGAGGTCTGCGCGGAACGATCAGTTTCAATTCGGCGAAACATGGGGCCAAACCAGCGAGGTGGAGATTTCGGTCACTTGGTCTCGCCCCTTTGGTGCAATCAGAACTCCAGTCGCGCCACGAGCCCCGGTTCTGCATCTGCCAGCGTCAGTTGACCGCCGTGCACGCGCGCGACCGATGCGGCCAAGGATAGTCCCAGACCGGCGCCATCGCCCTGCCGGCTGGGCTCCAGCCGGACAAAACGTTCTATGACACGCGCCCTGTCTTCCGCCGGGATGCCTGGGCCATTGTCCTGCACTGAAAGCACGGCGCGACCGTCATCCAACTCTCGGGCGGCGATGGTGACCTTGCCGTGCCTGTCAGGCGCATACTTCAGAGCATTGTCGATCAGGTTGGTGAGAGCCTGCGCCATCAACTGGCGCTCTACCGGCCGGACAAGGGCTGGCGCGTCGACCTCCAGCTCCACCCCCCGCGCTTCGGCAAGCGGACGGTATAGGTCCACCGCGTCCTGGACCATCTGACCGAGATCCGTGTCGCTGAAATCGGTCGACGTCACACCGGCCTCGGCCCGTGCGATCCGAAGAAGGTTGTCAAGAATAGTGACGGTTGCATCCACTTCCTCCAGCGCGGCGCCCAGTGTGTCCGGATCGCCCTCCGCCAACTCCAATCGCGCGCGGAGGCGCGTGAGGGGCTTTTTGAGGTCGTGACTTATGCTGTCGGTGGCAATCCGCATCCCTGTCATCAGGCCTTCGATCCGATCCATCATTGCGTTCACACTGCCGGCCAGCCGGTCCAGCTCGTCTGCTCCACTGCCAACCGGCAGACGGCTTTCCAGATGGCCCGCCGCAATCCGCTCGCCAACCTCCGCCGCGCGGGCAACCCTGGTCAGGACGCGGCGGCTGAGCAGATAACCGGTGGCAAGACCGAAGACCAATGCCCCGCCGCCGATCCAGAGAATGGCGCCCAGAAACCGTTTACGGACAAGCTGCAAGTCCTCGGTGTCGCGAGCAACGAGCAGACGGTAACCGCCGGGCAGTTTGAACGCCTGTGCCTCCGCATGGCGGCTGACAACCCCATCTTCGGTCACCCGGCGGAGCGGCAGGATAAAGCGCCCATTGTCCGGTGCCCCCTCTGGCCAGCGGTTGAGATTACCGGCCACGCGCCGCAATTGCGGGGTCGCGAGCATGTAGACTGATGGTGTCCCTGGCTCTGCCCTGCTCCGCCGTTCGATTGTTGTGGCAAGCCGGGCGAGCCCGCCTGCGCGGAACTGTTCCGAGAGGCCTTGCACCTCCGCCTCGATGGTCGCGACTGTCTGACGCTCGATCGCGCCAACGGTCGTCCAGTAGACCCAACCAAGCGCCGCGGAAACCGCAACCGACACAATCAGGGTATACAGAACCGCCGATCGGAACGCCGTTGTCCGCCAGACCGCCGCCGCCCTCATTCGTCGGCCTTCAGGATGTAGCCGGACCCGCGGATCGTGTGCAGCAGCGGCACGGCGAAGCCTTTGTCGATCTTTTGGCGCAGGCGGCTGATATGGACGTCAATCACATTCGTCTGGGGATCGAAATTGTAATCCCAGACCCCCTCCAAGAGCATGGTCCGCGTCACCACCCGGCCCGCCCGGCGCAGGAAATACTCAAGGATCTTGAATTCGCGTGGCTGGAGGTCGATGACCTGGCCGCCACGCGTCACCGTCCGGCTGAGAAGGTCCATCTCCAGATCGCCGAGAGCCAGCCGCGTCTCGACAGCCGGGTCGGACTTGCCACGGCGCGTGAGCACCTCCAGCCTTGCGAGAAGTTCCGAGAAGGCGAAGGGCTTGGTCAGATAGTCATCACCGCCCGCCGTCAGACCCTGCACCCGATCATCGACCTGCGACAGCGCAGATAGAATCAGGACCGGGGTCTGCCGGCCCGCTGCCCGCAGCGCTCTGAGTACCGACAGGCCATCCAGCTTGGGCAACATGCGGTCCATCACGATGACGTCATACTCACGGTTCAGCGCGGCCTCCAAAGCCTCCGGCCCGTCGGCCGCGCGGTCGCAGACATGGCCGTGCTCGCCTAGTCCCTTTTGCAGGTAATGCGCTGTATCCGCATCATCTTCGACGACAAGAACCCGCATCCGGCCCTCCCTTTCGAGTGTCATATGTGCCGCGCCACCCGGTCCGGGGCAATGCGGAGGCGCTGCAATGAACAAATTGTAATCTTCCGGTCAGGTGGTGGTGAGGGATTGCTCCTAACTCCAAGACTGCACCACCGAATTGGCGACAGAACAGGAGCAGTTCATGACTTCACGCAAACTCGCGCTCGCCGCAGCGCTTGCCCTGACCCCGATGACCGCTGTGCCGGCCTTTGCGCTGGACGCCATCACACTTCCCTCCTTCGCCCCACTGGTGAAGGAAGTAGGACCCTCGGTCGTCACCGTCACGACAGAGGGCCGCAGCCGGAGCGTCGACCGGCGCTCTTCCCCTCAGATGGAGGAGTTCTTCCGCCGCTTCGGGCCGGGAATGCCACGTTTCGAGGAACGGCGCAGCCGCCCGCAACGGGGCATCGGCTCCGGATTCATCATTGAGGAAGACGGGATCATCGTCACCAACAACCACGTCATCGACGGTGCCGACGAGATCACTGTGCGGCTCAGCGATGGCCGGGAGTTCGAGGCGGAGCTTCTGGGACGCGATGATAAAGTGGACCTGGCCGTCCTGAAGATCGAGGCCAGCGATCTGCCGGCGCTCGCCTGGGGCGAATCGGACGAGATCGAGGTCGGTGACTGGACTGTAGCGATCGGTAACCCGTTCGGTCTCGGCGGCACAGTCACGACTGGCATCGTCTCGGCCCGCGGGCGGGATATCGGCTCCGGTCCCTATGACGATTACATTCAGGTTGATGCAGCGATCAACAAAGGCAACTCGGGCGGGCCGCTCTTCGATCTGGAGGGCAATGTCATCGGGGTGAACACGATGATCTACTCGCCCTCAGGTGGGAACATCGGTCTCGGCTTCGCTATTCCGGCTGAGCAAGCTTCCGTGATTGTCGAAGATCTGATCGATGACGGCGCGGTCGAGCGTGGCTGGATCGGCGTCCGCATCCAACCGGTGACCGACGATATCGCCGAAAGCCTCGGTCTGCCGAGTGCGGAGGGCGCGCTCGTTGCTGAAGTCACCGCCGACAGTCCGGCAGAGGCCGCAGGTCTGCGGGCCGGCGACGTTATTCGCACCTTCGACGGCAATGATGTCGAGGAATTGCGGGATCTCACCCGGACTGTCGCTGCCAGCGAAATCGGCGCATCGGTGACGATAGAGGTCTGGCGTGAAGGCGCGCTGACCGATGTCACGATTGCCCCGGCACTGCTCGAGAGCGCGTCGCTCACCCTGCCGGAGCGACGCGAGACCGCGACCGCCCTCGGCCTTGAACTCCGCACCCTGACGCGTGAGGAGGCAGAGGCGCTTGGCATCGACAGCGGCCTCCTGATCACGGGCGTGGATGAGAGGGGCGCGGCGGCCGAAACGCGCCTCCGCCCCGGCGATCTGGTGCTGGAGGTCAATCAGCGTCCGTTGAATTCCGCAAGTGAACTGGAAGAAGTGGTCGCTGCTGCCCGCGAGGACGGGCGCGAGACCGTGCTTTTGCAGGTGATGCGCGAAGGCAACCGCCGGTTCCTGACGCTGCCGACCGACGCGTCCTAAACATTGTGGCATCACCGCGGGCCACCAGAGGCTCGCGGTGACGCCGCCATCGACTGTTTTACTTGGACGCTTAGGAATCCGTCGGCAGGAGAGCCCCGAAAGAAGCCGGCTCCCAGCAGCTCCGCCACATCTCTCCGGCACCCTGTGTGTTTTTGACAAGCCATTCCGGGGGCACCGGATCAGAGTAGAACGCTTCGTTCAGACGTGTCTTCAACTACCCAATCGCAATCGCACACATGCAAGCCACGCGGCGCCCAATCGGGCGCCTTCCCCTTGGCAAGACTGCCAATGGCTCCCTACGGGTTGTGTGGGGCGCAATACCTGGCCGGGTGAGGAATGCCTGGACGGAAGCGAAGTTGGTAATCTTGCCTGACCCTGGCGGATCATATGACGGGCGACGGCCTGACCTACGGAGAAGGTGGAATTGACATTTGTATGCATGAGACGGTCAAACTCACTCGGGTCATAGTCTTTGGGCGGTCCCCGCAACTGCATTCCCGCATTGTTCACCAGGATATCGATTGGGGCCTCACGAGCGTCGAACTTGTTCAGAGCGGCGCGAACGGCCTCGACATCGGTCACATCGAATGAAAGGAGCTTGGACCTGGGGATTTTTGCCACCGCTGCAGCCGGCCTCTCGCCGCTTCGACCGTTCAGCACAACCTTTGCGCCCGCTGACGCCAGCCCTTCAGCAAGCGTAAATCCAATTCCCGGAGTCAATCCTGTGATCAGAGCTGTATTGTCAGACAGATCGAACAGGTGATGCACTGCGTTCTCTCCACCTCGGCTGCGCAAGCCTCCCGATCTTCTCCAAAGGCGCACCGTCACGCGTTCCGGCGACACAACTGTCTGGCAGCGCAGGGAAAGCCTGCCTAGACTGCGCCCATGACACGCAAGCCAGAGGGTGATCTGCGCACCGGGTTCACGACCGGCGCCTGTGCAACCGCGGCCGCAAAGGCGGCGGCTCAGGCGTTGCTGACGGGCACATGGCCCAATCCGGTTGAGATCACCCTGCCCCGCGGTGAGACCCCGGTATTTCCACTGGTCGACACTGATAAGGGCGAGGGCTGGGCGCAGGCATCCGTGCAAAAGGATGCCGGCGACGACCCGGATGTAACCCATGGCGCGGTGATCGCCGCCACAGTTCGGCATGGCGCCCCCGGCAGTGGTGTAATGCTGATAGCGGGCGAGGGTGTTGGTACCGTCACGCGGCCCGGCCTGCCCGTCCCGCCGGGCGAGCCGGCGATCAATCCGGTCCCTCGGCAGATGATTGTGGACGCTATCCGTGCGATCACCGAGACCGCTGGGATTGCGCCAGATCTGACTGTTGAGATCTCAGTCGCCGGCGGTGAGGAACTTGCAAAAAAGACCTGGAACCCACGGCTTGGCATCATCGGCGGCATCTCGATCCTCGGGACGACCGGGATCGTCCGGCCCTACTCCTGCGCGGCATGGATTGCCTCGATCCACCGGGGGATCGATGTGGCGCGCGCGAATGGCGTCGCGCACGCCGTGGGGTCGACTGGATCGACGTCGGAACGTGTCGCGCAGGCGTATTTCGGCCTGCCGGAGCACGCAATGCTCGATATGGGAGACTTTGCTGGCGGCCTGCTCAAGTACCTTCGCAAGCACCCACTTCCACGGCTGACCATTGCTGGCGGATTCGGCAAACTGACCAAGCTGGCGCAGGGTGCGCTTGATCTCCATTCGGCCCGCAGCCAGGTCGACTTTGACGCACTTGCAGACTTGGCGGAGGGGCTGGCCGACCCGGATCAGGTCCGGGCAGCCAACACCGCGCAGCAGGCACTGGAACTCGCCGGGCCCGTACTGGCCGAGCGTATCGCGAAGGGCGCTCGGAAGACCGCCAAGAGGACACTCGGCGAAGCTCCAGTTGAGGTGGATATCCTGGTCATTGATCGCAAAGGCGAGATCGTAGCGAAGGCTGGAAACGGTCAGGAATGAAGCATCTTCTGTTACTTGCTGGGACTGTCGAGGCACGGGAGCTTGCTGCGGCTCTGGTCAGGCGCCAGGATATGCGCGTCACGGCTTCACTCGCCGGTGTCACCGAGAGCCCTGCGGATCTCGGCGTTCCAACACGGTGCGGCGGATTTGGCGGCGCAGAGGGGCTGGCTGCATATCTCAGGCAGGAGAATGTTGATCTTGTGGTGGATGCAACGCATCCGTTTGCCGCCACGATTAGTGCGAATGCAGCCGTCGCTTGCGCGGCGACCGGCACAGCACTTCTCAACGTACAACGTCCCGAATGGTCGCCCACACAAACCGACGACTGGACCAGTGTGCCCACACTTGCCACTGCCGCGCAGACGCTCCCCCAAGGCGCGACGGCTTTCCTTGCGACAGGGCGCAATTCCTTGGCTGCATTTCTGGAGCGTCCTGATCTGACCCTGATCCTCCGCGCAATCGAGCCTCCGGACCATGTCCCGCCCAACGCAACGGTTGTTCTCGCCCGCCCACCCTTTTCGGTGGAAGAGGAAGACGCGACTTTCCGCGCGCACCGCGTCACGCATCTTGTCACCAAGAACTCCGGTGGGGCGAGTGGCGTCGCCAAACTCACTGCAGCGCGGAGGTTGGGGCTTCCCGTCATCATAATAGACCGCCCGCCGCGGCCAATGGGTGTTCCTGCGGTCCGCAGTGTCGCTGACGCGCTTTCATGGATCCCGACCATGGTCGGAAAAGGCCTCCCACGAGACGCAAGTCAACTTGACACTCGCCCAATCAGACTGCCATGACAGTTTCATGAGGTTCCCGTTGGGCCGCCGAAACGCGCCCGTGGGATCAAAAGGGAATAGGGACGGAGCCGACCCAAACAGGGGGTTCCGGAACCTAGCCGCCCCCGCGACTGTCAGCGGTGAGCGTGCGTCCAATCGCCCACTGAGGCCATCCGGCTTCGGGAAGGGGGACGCCCGCTGAGACCCGCGAGCCAGGAGACCTGCCTCAGGAAACCGCAGCAACGCCGTCGGGTGTGACGGCTGGGAGAAATAGACATGCATATCGAACCGGGAATCGTCGCTGGCGCCAAAATCGTGCTCAGCTACGCAACGGCCGCTGGCGCAGGCGGCTATGTTTTGAAACAGGCCTATGACACGGTGAAGGATACCGGCATTGGCGCCCTGGCCATACGCAGTGCAGCAAGTGCGGCCTTGGTCTTCGGTTTCT
>JAAUYD010022666.1_pt1 | contig 11590 bp, 9 predicted proteins | sample 7278101 | NCBI WGS metagenome assembly JAAUYD01 (sample SAMN14350128, study PRJNA611818) | marine sediment metagenome | isolation source: surface marine sediment (0.6m) | place: French Polynesia: Moorea | collected 2018-08 | reverse complement strand
GAAAAATTTTTATTTTGCCGGAGGCATTGGAATCCACCGGATGTTAATTCCTGGCAAACAACGAATTTCTCATGTTTTTACCCTTTCGGGAAAGCGGGAGGATTCCAGATCCCTCGTTGCCAAGGGATCGCAGTAAAGCATTACGGCGTCACCCTCGGCGCCTTGGCTCTGAAACCCTCCCGCTTTTGCGACGTTGGGGCATATACTGCTCGAATAGGGTCAGAATCTGTTTGTCCTGATAATTTTTAGAAAGCGCGTACAGCTTTCTGGCGAAAGGGCGATGGCGGTGGTCCAGGGTTTCCATGGAGCGGACACGCTCCTGAATACTGCGCATGTCGCCCATTTTGGCCATCTCAAACAGGATCTCCATCTCGGCTTGCGGCAGGGGGGCCAATTCGCCGTCTTCATGGACAATCCGGCCCGGTTGACCATCCATGGCAAGGGTCTTTTCCGGCGCTTCATAAATCCATCGGATATTCAGGTGAATGGCCAGAAGCTCAAAAAGCATCTCCGCGGTTACCGGTTTGGGTAAGAAAGCATCGCATCCCGCAAGAATACTCGCCTCCTGATGCCTCTGGAAGGTGTCGGCTGAGATAGCGATGATGGCAACGGGTTCAAGTTCATGCATTTTGCGGATTGCTTTAACGGTTTCCAAGCCGGTCATCCCCGGCATCACCAGATCGAGCAGAATCGCATCGGGGTTCAAATCGTTAAGAATGGAGATCGCCTCTGCGCCATCTCGCGCCTGGACACATCTGAATCCGATGGGTTCCAGCAGGCTGCTCATCATGGTGCGGGCGCCGGTATTGTCGTCGACCATCAAAAGCGTTCTTTTTTTTCCGGTGTAGCCGATGATGGATTTGGTTCGGACAACCCTGTTCTCATCGCCCATCTCTATTAGAGGGAGGTCGAGATCAAACCAGAAACGGCTTCCTTTGCCGATGGCACTCTTAACATGGATCTTGCTCTGCATCAGCTTCACCAGTCGCTGGCTGATGGCCAGACCCAAGCCGGTGCCGGTTGCACGCGATATGCGTCGTCCGGCTTGTTCAAAGGGCAGAAAAATCTTTTCCAGCTGCGCCGCTGCGATTCCCGAACCGGTATCTTCGATTTCGAATCGAAGGGTCACGCAACCCACATCCGATTCGGTTTGGTTTTCGGCTTCTCCCGGCCGCGGTGGGATGTGTCTTGCGGTTGCATCCTGCTTGCCCCCTGTGTCATCAGGCGATAGCGGATATACGCGAAAAACCACTTGACCGGTTTCGGTAAATTTGACGGCATTTCCAAGCAGGTTCAACAAAACCTGGCGCAAGCGCTTTTCATCGGTGCAGACACCGATTGGCAGTGCGCTGTGGTTGATGTCAAATGAGAATTCAATGCGCTTCTGGTCGGCCTTCATCTGGATGATGTCGGCAATTTCCTGCAAAAAGACCTTGAAGCGGAATTCGGTTGGCGAGAGTTCCATCCGTCGGGCTTCGATCTTGGAGAGGTCCAGAATGTCATTGATGAGGGTTAGCAAATGGAGGCTCGATTGATTGATCACATGGATGCCGTCTTTCTGGGATCCGCTGAACGATTTGTCCCGCATAAGGATCTGGGCATACCCCATGATACCATTTAAGGGGGTTCGCAACTCATGACTCATGTGGGATATAAATTCACTCTTGGCCTGGCTGGCGGCCTCTGCCGCTTGCTTGGCCTGCTCAGCTTCCCGGCGAGCGATCTCCAATTGATCGCTTTGGGCCAACAGCTCCTCCTGGGTATTGCGAAGCCTTGCCAATGTCGCCTTGAGGGTAATCCTTTTTCTTTCCAGCTCCTTCGTACTGCCGGCAACTTTCTGTTCCAGATGCTTGTTCAGACTGGTAATGTCCTGGTAAATTCTGGCCTTATCAAGCGACATATGATTGAATGTGCGGGCCATTTCACCGATCTCATTTTGAACATCCAGCGTCACTTGCTGGCCAAGTTGGCCTTCCTGGACCCTTCGCATGGTCGCTATGATCAATCCCACCGGCCGGATCACGGAGCGCGTCAGGAAGGTATGCAGCAAGATGGCCATGGCCAGAAGAATCGTCAGCAGCAGCGCGGAGAAAATCAAAATTGTCCGGCGACTCTCTCGAACCACATCCGTCAGAGAATAATATACCTTAACATACCCAAGGGTCTCACCGATGACGAAAATCGGTTTGCTGTAGATGGCGGCCGGCTGGTCTTCCCACCTCGTCACGTAAAAGCGATAGTCTCCGGAAAGCTGCCTGCGCTCCGTCTCGGAAAGGTTGTTCGACGGGTTGATTCCACTGGCCGCAAATATCGATCCGTCTTCTCTAAAGACGACGATGGCCAACATGCCCTCGATTCTCAGCATCCCATCGATAGCCAGCCGGACGGCTTCCTGATGGTTGAGATACAATTCATTGGCAATCAATGGTTGTCTCTGCTCGATAATGGCATGCAGGCTGGATTCGATTTTCTTAAGAACGGTTTGCCGGCGCTTTTTTTCAAAAGAGAAGAGGATCAGGCTATAGATCGTGGCAATGGACAGAAGGGTCAACCCGATCATGAAATAGGCTTGAAAACGAAGTGTTTTTTTTCTGTCCGGTCTTGCGCGAGACATAATCAACCCTTGACATCTTGACCATAATTTCCGCCCGGCAGGGCGCACGCCCACGCTTGCCGGCGGCGGGCCAAATCAGCGGGTTCGAAGGCCGGCATCGCCGCGGAACATATCGTGCGTCGACCACGTCATGACCTTCATTCTGGCGATGGATCGTCAAGATGATCGGTTTTTTGTGGCTGGATGGTCTTTACATAAGTGAGCTTGCCGTCATCAAATTGAACGATCACGACATCCCGGTCAATGGGATCTCCGTGCTCATCAAAGGTGATCTTTCCCGTGACGCCCTCGAAATTCATCGTCTTGGCGAGGGATGCCCGGATCCTGCCGGTGTCGATGGAGTTGGCCCTGCGGATGGCGTCTGCGATCACCATTACGGAATCATAGGCGAGCAATATGGATGATTCGGTAAAAGCACCATGTCGGCGCTGATATTCTTCGACGATCGGTTTGCTTTTGGGAAAGTCGCCTTTTTCATGCCAGAGGTCAACCATGAAGCTGCCATCCATTTCGTCGGTTGACAGGTCGTACATCATTGAGGACCAGCTGCCACTGTTGATAAAGACGGATTGAATGCCCATTCTTTTGGCCTGTTTCAAAACCAAGCTGCTGTCCCTCGAATAGCCGGGCAGGAAGATCACCTGCGGCGCGAGCTTTTTCACCTGGGAAAGCAGGGTGGTAAAATCAGTGTCCTCCTGCTGATACTTGCCTTCAAACAAAACCGCCCCGCCGTGTTGCCGAAACGATGTTTTGAAATAGCGGGACACACCGATGCTGTAGTCACTGTTGATGTTTGTCAAAATCACCGCCGAATGGGCATTCAAATCCTCGATGGCGAATCTGGACATCACTTCCGCCGAAAGCGTATCGATAAAGCAGATCCTGAAGATGTAGCTTCCCAGCCGCGTCACCTCTGGGTGCGTCGAAATCGGTGATACCATCGGAATCCGAGCCTCTTGGAGGATCGGTGCGATGGCCAACGAGTGTGAACTCCAATTGGCGCCGATCACCGCTGCGACGCGCTGCGCAATGGCTTTTTGGGCCGCCATTTTGGAACCCAGGGCAGTCCCCTTGTTGTCCAGTTCGACCAGCACTACCGGCCGGCCCAAAATCCCACCGCGCGCATTCAAATCATCAACGGCCAGTTGAACGCCGCGGAAAAGAAAGGGACTCACGAATTGCGCATCCCCGCTTTTGGCAAAAATGGCGGCGATTTTCAACGGCTTGGCGGCAAGATGAGCAGCCGGAGATAAGCAGGCACACACGGCAAGACAGAGCCAGATGGCACAGAGGTTTATCTTCATTGCCAACCAGCTTATAAAAAAACTGGCAGAATGTACAGATGGAATTCCTTACGGGATGGATCGCACGAATCGATAAATTCGTCGATATTGAAGGCCCGGTCAGTTGCTTTTGCGGTTGCCGTACCGGTCGTCCAGTACCTTTTTGAGGTAGCTGCCCTTGGTTTTGAGCAGCTTGGAGCCACGGGTGATCTTGCAAAGGCTGATTTTGTGCTCGGTGGCAATTTTTCGCTGCGTCTTGCCTTCGTAGAGGTCTTTGAGCAGTTGCCAGCGAAGGGTGAGGGTGTCGATCTCGCTGGGCGTGAAAATCTCGCGGAACAGCACTTCCATTTCTTTGCGATGGGTGGTCCGGGCGAATAGGTCAATCAGTTCCCGGGTGACGGTTTTCATGGAGAGGTGGCCTTTGATTACCGATTTCCTGTTCGCTCGCCCAAGCCCGCTTTCGCGGCTCGCAAGCCTTGATCGCAGTCATTTTACGAAGCCGCCCGAAATTCGTTTTGGCGGGTTGATCAATGATCTCGTGCCGCGACCTTCGGGGAAAAAGAGCTTGATTTTGGCCGCCCGCCTATATACTTATGGGGCGTCTGCATGCGTTTCTGTCTATCAGTACATAAAAAAAATCCTGTGGAAAAGAAAGGAAAAAATTGATGAAAAAACATGGCTGCGCCCTGACCGTTTTGCTCGTGATCTTTGCAATGGCCTTCGTTGCACCGGCTTTCGCGTCGGATCCGATTCTGATCGGTATTTCCAAAATCGTTGCCCACCCCGCCCTTGACGCCGTTGAAAAGGGAATCCAGGAAGTGGTGAAGGCCCAGTATCCCGATGTACGTTTCGATCCGCAGAATGCCAACGGTGAAATGTCGACGGCCTCATCCATCGCCCAGAAGTTCAAGTCCGAAAACGTGACCCTGGCCGTGGGTATCGCCACACCGACGTCCCAGGCCCTGGTCAATACAATCAAGGATCGTCCGGTGATTTACAGTGCGGTCACCGATCCGGTGGCCGCGGGATTGATCGCGTCAACGGAAAAGGGTGAGAAGAATGTAACCGGCATCTCCGACATGACCCCGGTCAGAGCGCAGATCGAACTGCTCAATCGCATCAAGCCCATCAAGACGCTTGGGCACGTCTACGCCAGCAGCGAGGCCAATGCCGTCAGTCTGGCCAACATCGCCCGGCAGGTTTGCCAAGAGATGGGCATCAAGTTCGTTGAGACCACCGTATCCAATTCTGCCGAGGTCAAGCAGGCCGTTCAGACCATCGCCGGCCGGGTCGACGGCATCTACATCTCCAACGACAACACCGTGGTGTCGGCCCTGGCCGCCGTGACCAGTGTCGCCCAGAAGCATAAGGTGCCGGTCATGTCGGCCGATCCCAGCAGCGCCGAAACGACGCCCGTGCTGGCCGCGTGGGGGTTCGACTACTACAAAATGGGCAAGGCCACCGGACGGCTGGTGATCCGCATTCTTGAGGGCGAAAAACCTGAAACCATCCCCACCATTTACATGACCGATGCGGCGGATGTGGACCTTTTCATCAATCTGGACGTGGCCAATGAACTGGGTTTGGTCTTCCCGGAAGATATCATCGCCAAGGCCAATACGATTTTCCAGGACGGTAAGCTGATCAAAAAATAGTTATCACCTGAATCTTGCACGAGTCGGAGGTTTTCATCTGCAAGGCATGTAAGGGCGCAGCCATAGTTGTTCTATTGCAAGCCCTGACTAACGCCGCAGATGGAAGCCTCCGACTCGCCCGACGGGTGAAAATAAAATAGTCGAGATTGCTTCTGCCCAATACACCAGTTGGGTATTTCGCCTTACCACCTAAAATCATATAGATCATCGGATTAACATTCAATTAAGATATCATTCTGATTTTCATGCAAGATTCAGGTGTCAAAAATGCTTGAAGGAGTTTTCGTCGAAGGTCTGATCTACGCCATCATGGCCCTGGGGGTCTTTTTCACCTTCCGCATTCTCGATTTCCCGGACCTGACCGTAGACGGCAGCTTTCCCATGGGTGCGGTGATCATGGCCACCGCGCTGACTGGCGGGATGCACCCGCTGACCGGATTGCTCCTGGCCTTTTTTGGCGGTGTCCTGGCCGGATTCGTCACCGCGGCCATTCATAATCGGCTCAAGGTGCCGCACCTGCTGGCCGGCATTCTGACCATGACCATGCTCTATTCGGTGAACATCCGCATCCTGGGCAACCGGGCCAACCTGCCCCTCTTGCGCGTGGATACGATCATGACCCACATCACCGCGGCGGGTCGGGACTGGATTCCCGCCGATTGGGCCTCGCTGATCTTTTTCGGCCTGGTCGTCCTGGCCATCAAGTTGGCCCTGGATCTGTTCTTTCACACGGACATGGGGCTGGTGTTCGGCGCGCTGGGCAACAACGAGCAGATGGTCAAGGTCCAGGGGGTGAACCCGGCCACCCTCAAGCTTATCGGTGTGGGCCTGTCCAACGGGTTGGTGGCCCTCTCCGGTGCCTTCGCCGCCCAGTATCAGGGCTTTGCCGACGTGAACCTGGGGCAGGGGATCGTGGTGTCCGGACTGGCCTCGGTAATGCTGGGCGAGTTTATCATCAAGTCCAACCGAATCGGCATGCTGACCCTGAGGGTGATCTTGGGTGCGATTCTGTTCAAAGCCATCATGTACTTGGGCCGATTTTACGGCTACTACATCAACATGACCCCCAACGACCTGAAGCTGATCGCCGGCGTCCTGATCATCGCCTCCCTGGCGGTGACCAATTACCGCCGTATTCGCGGCAAGGGAGGGGCCGCTTCATGATCCGACTGCAGGACCTCAATTGCACCTTCCACGCCGGCACCCCCAACGCCAAGACGGTGATTCGGGATCTGAACCTGACGGTGGATGCCGGTGAATTCGTCACCATCATCGGCAGCAACGGCGCGGGCAAGACCACCTTGTTCAACTTGATTTCCGGCAACCTGATGCCGACCTCCGGCAACGTCTTCATCAAAGGGGAAGATGTCACCGCCCACCCGGAATACCAACGGGCCAAAACCATGGGGCGCATCTTTCAGGATCCGCTGGCGGGCACCGCCTCCAACATGACCTTGGAAGACAATATGATGATCACCTGCAAAAAAGGCTTCAAGTGGCCGGTGATCAGTCTCAATCGCAAAATGCGGGCCTATTTCAAGAGCCAGCTGGTGAACCTGAAGATGGGCCTGGAATCACGGATGAAAGAGAACATCAGCACCCTGTCCGGCGGTCAGCGTCAGGCATTGACCCTGCTGATGATGGTGCTCTCCAATCCGGATATCGCGCTGCTGGACGAGCACACCGCGGCCCTGGATCCGCGCAATGCCGCCATCGTGATGGACCTGACCACCCGTTTCATCAACGAACACCGCCTGACCACGATGATGATTACGCACAACATGAACCATGCCATCGCCTACGGAAGCCGGTTGCTCATGATGGATGCCGGTGAAGTGATCATCGATGTCTCCGGTGCCGACAAAGCCGAACTCACCGTGCCGAAGCTGCTCGAGATGTTCTCCAACGTGCGCCGCAAAGCGTTTGAAAACGACGAGGTGCTGTTGTCGGGGCGCTGATCAATCGCTTGTTGGTTGATCACTTTCAGGATTTGGCCCGCGGTCATTTCATCGTGCGACGGTTGGAAAGCCAACATTCCCAAGCAGTCGTTGAAGCGGTCTACCCGGCGACTTGATCGATCAACAGGAGGAATTGAGCATGTCACAGAAAAAGCGGAATATTTCAAGGCGAGATTTTATCAAAACCGCGGGCGCCGGTGGTTTGGGATCGACGCTGATACCTTTTGGCGCATTGACCCTTGCCCATGGCCGCGCCTCCGCCAAGGGGCCCGAAGAGAAGCGGGTGCCGACACGACCGTTCGGGAAAACCGGCCGGCACGTCTCGATGCTGTCGCTGGGCGGTGTGCTGAGAGATTCTGACCAGGTGTTGTTCAAACTGGCCTATCAAATGGGGGTAACCTATTGGGATACGGCGGATTCATATGGTTGGGGCAAAAACGAAAAAGCCATCGGAAAATACTTTGCAAAGTTTCCTGACCACCGCCAGCAGGTGTTTCTGGTCACCAAAGCAGCGACATCGGATCCGAAAAAGCTAACCGACCGCCTAAACACATCGCTCAAGCGAATGAATACCGCCTACGTCGATATGTATCTGATCCATCATGTCAGCGATGCGAAAAATGAATTGACCGACGCGGTCAGAAGGTGGGCTGAACAGGCAAAAGCGGAAGGCAAGATTGGCTTGTTTGGATTCAGCACCCATAAAAATATGGCCGCCAGCATGCTCGAGGCAGCCAATCTGGGATGGATCGATGGCATCATGATGAGCTACAATTATCGATTGATGACAAAAAACGAAATGAGAAGCGCCGTTGATGCCTGTGTCAAGGCGGGAATCGGATTGACCGCCATGAAAACACAGGCCGCCTTCTCAGCTAACTTCTACGCCTCAATCGGTTCCGAAACCGATGATGCCCTGAAAATGACCGAAAATTTTTTAAAGAAAGGCTATACGGCCGAACAGGCCAAACTCAAGGTGGTGTGGGACAATCCGAACATTGCCAGCATCTGCTCGGCAATGCCGAATTTGACCATTCTGAAGGCCAATGTCGACGCGGCTCTCAACAAGACCAATCTATCTGAAGGTGATAAACACCGTTTGGAACGATATGCGCAAAGAACGGCTCCCGGTTATTGTGCCGGATGCGCCACGATTTGTGAAGCCGGGGAAAATCGTCATCTTCCGATCAGCGATCTGTTGCGCGCATCCATGTACGCCCACAGCTACCGGGACCGAGAAATGGCCTTAAACGTATTCAACGCACTGCCAACCGACGTCAGGCAAAATATGCTCAAGGCCGACTACACCCTGGCAGAAAAAAGATGTCCCCAGAAAATACCCATTGGTGACGTTCTCAAAAAAGCCCATGACGATTTGGCCTGAACCGAATCGTCATGATCACCGAGACAATCCGCATTGCTTTGAAATGCTTAGACTTGAGGAGACGCCGGGCAGGCGATGAGCGGATTTAAAAATGGGTAGCGTCCGCGTGAAGATGGGCTACCGTTGACGGCTTCGTAAAAAGTCCGATATCTGCGTTACGCTTCATCCTTCGTCACTGCGGAGTACCGTAAGTACGCCTCATTCCTCAGGATTCGCAAGCCTTGATCTCGAACCTTTTAAGAAGCCGTACGAAATGCGACTTTTTACGGGTCCATCACCATTGAGCAAGCCGCATCGCCAATTGGCCGATATGTCGGTCGTCCGTCCCGCAGCAGCCCCCCACTATTTTTATGCCCAGGTCGTGGTTAAGATTGGCCACGGATTGACCGAAGGCTTCCGGATCTTCGGTTACCAGTTGTTCGCTGTTGTCCAGCTCTTCAGGCGTCAGCGCCGCCGTATTCGCCAGCAATCCGCAAACCCGCTGCCTGACCAGAGATGAAGCGTTGTCACCATGCCCAAGGGCGCTTGCGAAAATCGTGGCATGCGTGCAGTTGACCATGTAGCCCAGTGGTTTCGGGCGCACCTGGGCGTCGATTTCCGCGATGGCGATTTTAAGGGGTGTGCCGTCCATCAATGTGCCTTCGGCGAGCGCAATGAAGCTGATCAAATAGGGCAGCCCGGTGGCGGCCAGCGCTGCTGCCAGGCCGCTCGCTTCGCTCAGTGCGGGCAGTGTCGCCGCCAGCAGGAAATCGACGCCGGCATCGGCCAGCTTCGCGGCCTGCCAGGCGTGAAACGATCGCGCCTGACCAAATGACAGGGCCTGGGTCGGGTCGTAAGCGTCCCCCCGGCAACTCATCAATCCGCAAATGAATATCTGTCGCGCATAGCGCCCATAGCTTTTTCTAAGCGCGTCGAGAAAACGAAAATTATCGCGGTTGATCTCCTTTCGGGCCAATCCGGCCTCGGATATCCGCTCCCGGCTGGCCCGCCAGGTTGGGGTGGAAAGGATCATCGGCAGGTTGTATTGGCGCCCGATATTCAGGTATTGGCGATAGATGGTCTCCAATGCGTCCCTTTTGGGCTTTGCGTAGATGAACGCCGAGTTGACGACATGGGGATCGAGCTCAAAATTGGTGTCACGACGCAATCGTTCGATAACCGCGCCTTCACCGAGGATTTTGGTCGCTCGATTAAAAACCGTTTGAAAGGGGTGACCGTGCATTTATTTGCTCCTTGTGTGAATGCGAATGGCCAAATCCCGAAACATATCCTTTGCCGCACTCACAACTTCAGCAACCGCGCAGCGTTTTGTCCGCATACCATTTCCATTTCATCTTGGCCCAAACCGGCCTCGGTCATCTCTTGCATATAACGATCGGGTTCGAGCAGGGGGTAGTCGGTGCCCAGCAGCACCTTGTCCAACCCCACCAGATCTTGGGCATAACGGTAAATCCGGCTGTCATAGAGAAACGGCGAGGCGGCGGTGTCGTAATAGACGTTGCGCAGCGTCTCCTTGACCGCTTTTTTCAGCAAATGGTAGAAAAAGAGTCCGCCTCCCCAGTGGGCCAAAACAATCGTGTTGTCCGGGAAGCGGGCCATGGTCTCGTAGATCTGAATCATGGTATTGGGCGTCTTGCCCGGGTAGAGGTGACCCACCTCCTCATTGGTGTGCAGCAGCACCGGCACATCATGCTCCCGGCACATGGCCATGATGGGACCCAGACTCAGCTGACACGCTCCGTCGATGCCGCAGCCATAGAAAGCCAGTTCACCGACGCCGCTCAGACCGGCGTCCAGGCAGCGTTGCACCTCTTCGGCCGCGTCCGGGTTCAGGCTGTCCACGCAGCACAGGCCGCGCAGTCGCTGCGGATATCGGTTCACCGCTTCGATGACATAATCGTTGTTGCGCCGGCAGGTGTCGGGTGTCCTCCAGGGAAATCCGAACACCACCGACATATCGACCCCTTGGTCGTCCATCATGTCGATGATGGCCGACGCGGAAACCAGCTTGGATCGGGGGGATTCATACAGCAGCTTGAATTCGGGTTCGGCATCGAAAAGACGATCCCGGTAATTTCGGATCTCGGCGGGGAAGGTGTGGACGTGAAAATCGATGATCATGCGCGACTCCCGGCAAGGTGGTTTTGCATATTGACTATGGGGCTTTTTCTTATACAATACAATCCTCGCTTTAAAAAAAACTCAAGCGTTCACCGGTTCAGCGTTTTGGATGATGGGCAAAGCCCAACCCGAACCCCGAACCCTGAACCCTGAACCCATAAACGGCTTATATGTTTTTGATCGCCGGTGTTCAACCCAAAACCAGGCGGGTGGATGAAAACCCGCAACGATGCCCTTCCTGCGGGCTGTCGCAGGCCTACGTCACCCGGGTGGATCACTACCTGAGCCTGTTTTTCATTCCCCTGATCCGGGTGAAGCAAGGTGCGTCGTTTTTATTGTGCGAAGGCTGCCAGCGATCGGCAAACGGCAGCGGGATGCCCGCTCAGGCGGTACCGCCGTCGGGCGATCTCAATCTCTGTGTGGCCTGCAAAAGGACTTTTGACCGTTCATTCAAATATTGTCCCCATTGTGGGCAGCGGGCCTAACCCGAACATTGCATGAAATATTATCAACAATTGGCCATAATGAAAGCAAGTTCCATTGTTAAAATGTGGATATCGCTTAGTCAACCAGGG
>JAAUYD010039866.1_pt1 | contig 11591 bp, 7 predicted proteins | sample 7278101 | NCBI WGS metagenome assembly JAAUYD01 (sample SAMN14350128, study PRJNA611818) | marine sediment metagenome | isolation source: surface marine sediment (0.6m) | place: French Polynesia: Moorea | collected 2018-08 | reverse complement strand
TGCCGAACGGGCGGCCGTTAGCAAGCGTCGCAAATTGATCATAGAATGGAGAATGGTGGCACAAATGGGGGTAAAAGACAAGAGACAGGAGACAAGAGACAAGAGACAAGACCAAGGTTGCAGCATCGTGGAGCCGATGTCAAAATCAATGAACGACACACACCAAGCAATATGAACGAGATTAAGCCTCCCACCCCCCTTCCTCCACTCCCTCGTTCTCCTGCCCTGTTTTTGGCCGGGTCGATCGACAACGACGCGGCCGAGCGCTGGCAGGAGCGTTTTGTGGCGATGCTGGCAGATCGGCCGGGCACGATTTTTAATCCGCGGCGTGACGAGTGGGATGCCACCTGGGAGCAGCGTTTCCATCATCCGCAGTTTCGCGAGCAGGTGCAGTGGGAGCTTGAAGCCCTGGAGCGGTGCAACCTGATCGCCATGTATTTTGCGCCCCGGTCAACCGCGCCGATTACTCTGCTCGAGCTGGGGCTGCACGCCCGTTCGGGCAAGCTCATCATCGGCTGCCCAGACGAGTTCTGGCGCAAGGGCAATGTCGAGGTTGTAGCGGATCGATATCAAATTCCGCTGGTACACTCGTTTGACGACCTGGTAACGGCCGTAAAAATCAGGCTGGACAAAGCAACCCGTTAACGGCGAACAAAAGGAATGAGCAGGGTGTTCCGCGGCCGCTTATTGACGGCAATAACGAGGTTGTCTCCAGACCCTGCTGAAAACTGGGCCATTAATCGGCCATCAGGTGAATTGTTTGGCAGCTGTATGACCGGTGACGGCCCCCCTTCCGCACCGCCGCCGGTGACAAAGTTTTCGCCAAACCAGCGGTTGTTGCAGCTGGAGCCGATTGCAAAACAGGCATCGCTGCTGTCTGGGTTTACTTCCACTTCAAACAGCGACCGGTCGATCTGGTCGTGATAAAAGTAAAGCGGGGGCCTACTGCCTGCATCGCTGTCAAACATTGAAAATCGGTATTCGCGGACCGCGTCATAAGCGGTTGTAAATTGCAAGGGAATCGATATGCTTATCTGGGCCATCGGGGTCATCGGTAAAGCATCAACAGCCAAAACCCACACCCCGTGATCGATAACGTTGCCATCGGCCCGGTTGTTGGCCAGCGCCACGTGACGCAGATTCACGTCGCTCGGCAGACCGGTCACGGCGGACGGCGGCCCGGCCCAAATCCCAAAGCCGTTCTTTGAACTGCCGCCGTTGGTGGTCACGTCGAGAAAGAGCGAGCGGTACCCCAACCGGTCGGGCAGCAGATCGACCGTATCGCCGCTCAGGTCGATTTCAAACCCTCGGCCGGAGCCGGGCAGGGTATCGTTTAAACCAGGGGGGCAGCGGTCGGGGTTGCCGTCTTCGAGATAGCCACCGGTGGGGCTGCCGCAGTTGGTAGGCACGCTGCCAAAGTCGTTTGCGGCTCCGGGTGATACCCAGCGCATGTCGGTGCCGTGATCCCAGGCGTCATAGTCGGTGTTGAGCATGTCGGCTGTCTTGTTTCCGCTTTGACCAGTATAAAATGCCAGCGGGGTGCGCTGCTGGTCGTTCTGCCAGTAGTAAAGCTCAAATAAGGTCGTCGTATTGTAATTTTCACTGTAGCTGCCCGGCTGGCCGCATGTTCCATTTCCGCTTCCGCCACCCGTGCCTCGATTTTCATCGATGCGCAGCACCCAGAACGGGTTGATGGTCGCCGTATCGGTTAAGGTGGCCAGCGTGTCGCTGCAGCTGCCGCTGCCATTATCCCTGTCTCCGTCGGCCTGATCCCACTCACAGGTGTGAATCACACAAGGGTTTTTTTGATTTGAGGTGCAGGATACCGTCCGTGTGACCGGCTCGCTGGGGTTGAGCTCGAGCCACGCCTGGGTTTGAGTTATTATCGTTGAACCAGGGTTACCATTCATTGAATCGGGATCGAGGAGTTCCACGCGCACAATTGAAGTGCCATTGCGAGTTTCGTAATCGGGCGAGATCAGAATTTCGTAACGATAGGTGAATGAGCCAGGGGCGTAAATGCTGGTAAACGGGCTAAACGGGTCGCCGTAGCCGGTACAAATCTGCGGCCCAAACTGCATCAGATAGAACTGCTTAACGGCCGGTTCCCCCGGCTGCTCCTGAAAGGGAATGGCGCTGCTCTGTGGCCAGAGGTTGGCCTGTGCGGCCGCGCGGGCTGAACCGCCCATTAAGTTTAGAAGCACCCCGCCCAGCAAAAACAGGGCGATGGCAAATATCAAAGTCGTGCGAAAGGCTATCCTCATGAGGCCTCCAATTCAATCTCCCGCCTGAATCTCAAACGGAAATACCCCCAGCGTCTGCGTTTCGGCCGGGGCGGCATCCCCTTCATCGAGGCGGGCAAAAAAGTAGCCGGGCTGCCCGATCGTGCTGCACGCCTGCGATGTGGTTGTGGAGATTGTCTGCGTGCCGGTGACGGTGGTGGTGAAACGGGATGTGGCCCCGGCCGCCTCTTCGTATGGCTCATCGGCGCAGTAAAGATTGTGCGTCCCTACCCCGGCCGGATGATTCCATGCCAGGTCGATGGTGCTAGATTCTTCATGCATCGCCACCGGGATGAGCAGCATATTGAGCGGCCGCTTATCAACCAAAACGACAAATGAATCTCGATAGCCAGCTTGGATTTGAGCCATGAGCCGGCCATCCGGCGCGTTTTCCGGCAGCCTTATCACCGGAGAATCTCCCCCTTCACCGCCTCCTCCTGACACAAAATTTTCACCAAACCACTGATTGTGACAGCTGTAACTATTGATAAAGCAATCTGGCGTGATTTCAATCTCAAAATCTGTCCGATCAACCTGATTGTGGTAAAAAAATAGCGGCGGTCTACTTAGAGAGTCGATATCAAAAAAGGAAAAGCGGTATGCTCGAACTGAATCATATTGTGTGGTGAGCTGCAGGGGAAACGACACCGTAAACGTCGACATCATGTTGATAGGCATGGCATCAACAGCCAACACCCGAGCCGTATTATCTCTGATAATTCCATTGTAGCGGTCATTGGTTAAGGCCAGATGACGTAAATTTATGTCGCTCGATAGACCGCTGACGGCCGACGGCGGCCCCGCCCAAATACTAAACCCGTTTTCCGAACTGCCACCGGTGGTGGTCACACCAACAAAAAGGGAGCGGAAGCCGTGCCTGTCGGGCAGCAAATCAACCGTATCGACATTCAAATCAATTTCAAACCCCCGACCGGAGCCAGGCAGGGTATCGTCAGGACCGGCCGGGCAGCGGCTGGGATTGTTCCCGTCGAGATAACCACCGGTGGGGCTGCCGCAGTCGGTCGGTACGTTACCAAAATCGTTGTCGGCGCCAGGTGAAACCCATCTTAGATCGGTGCCGTGATCCCAGGCGTCAAAGTCGGTGTTGAGCATCCCTGTTGTTTTGTTGCCGCTTTGACCGGTATACGATGCCAGGGGCGTGCGCAAGCTGCCGCCTCGATAATAATAAAGCTCAAATAAGGTCGAGGTGTTGTAGGCGATGGTATATGAAACAGGATGCCCACAGGTCCCATCTCCACTGCCATCCCCATTCCCGCGATTTTCATCTAACCTCACCACCCATGTGGGATTGACGATCGTTTTATCTGACAGCGCAGGTACGGGTTGGGAACAGGCGACAGATGAAAAGCTGTGATTTCCCTGGGCCTGATCCCATTCACAGGTCTCTATTGCACATGGATCTGTCTGATCAGCTATGCAGCTTGCCGTCTGGGTAATCGGCTCGCTGGGGTTGAGCTCGAGCCACGCCTGGGTGTGGGTGATGACCGCTGTTTGGTCTGGACCATTTATTGAATCTGGGTCGAGCAGTTCCACCCGCACCACCGATGTACCATAGCGAGTTTCATAATCAGGTGGGATCAGAATCTCATACTGGTAGGTGTAAAGACCGGGCATGTAAGGGCTGTTTAGCGGGCTAAAGGGATCGCCAAAAGGAACACATATCTGCGGCCCAAACTGCCCCAAATGGTGCACCTTGGCCACCGGCTCACCCGGCTGCTCTTGAATAGGAATACCGTCTGTTTGCGGCCAGTGGTTGGCCTGCCCGGCCGCGCGCGCTGAACCATCGGGGTTCATTAAGTTTAAAAGCACCCCGCCCAGCAATAACAGGGCGATGGTAAATATCAGGGTTGTGCGAAATGCTGTCCTCATGAGGCCTCCAAAAGGATGATAGCTACAAGTAATGAGCAGCTAAATTATACGCCCAAACACGATTAAAGTTAACCGTTATTTGTTCAATTTTCCCCGCTGATCGTTAACCACCGTTGCCAGAACCTGTAATTCTTATTCTCTACTCTCTTCTTTTTCAATCTCCCGCCTGAATCTCAAACGGAAACACCCCCAGCGTCTGCGTTTCGGCCGGATGATCCCACGCCAGGTCGATGGTGCCAGTGACCACTTCGTCGTTGATGGCCAGAGGGATGAGCAGCATGTTCAGCGGCCGCTTGTCCACCAAAATGACGTACGTATCGGCCTTGCCTCCCTGAAACTCAGCCATCAGCCGGCCGTCCGGCGCAGCAGCCGGCAGCTGAAACACCGGGGACTCACCCCCTTCCGCACCGCCGCCAGTGACAAAGTTTTCTCCAAACCAGCGGTTGTTGCAGCTGGAGCCAAGCGCAAAACAGGCATCGCTGCTGTCGGGGTTTACTTCCACTTCAAAAAGCGAGCGATCGATCTGATCGTGATAGAAGTACAGCGGCGGCATGGTTCCGGAATCGCTGTCAAACATCGAAAAACGATATTCGCGAACCGCATCATAAGGGGTTATGAGCTGCAGGGGCACCGAGTAGCGAAAGGTTCCGGCAGAGTTGATCGGCAGGGCGTCAACGGCCAGCACCTGCACCCCGTGATCCATGACGATGTCGTTGGCCCGGTCGTTGGCCAGCGCCACGTGACGCAGGTTGATGTTGCTGGGCAGGCCACTCACGGCCGACGGCGGCCCGGCCCAGATCCCGTAGCCGTTCTCAGAACTCCCGCCGATATTTGTCACGTCGAGAAAGAGGGAGCGGTACCCCAGCCGATCGGGCTGAAGGCCGGCCGTATCAACGCTCAGGTCGATTTCAAACCCCCGCCCAGAGCCGGGCAGAGTATCGTCAGGACCGGCCGGGCAGCGGCTGGGGTTGTTATTGTCCAGATACCCGCCGGTGGGGCTGCCGCAGTCGGTGGGCACATCACCAAAATCGTTCGGTGCGCCGGGGGAGACCCAGCGCATATCGGTGCCGTGATCCCAGGCGTCTAAGTCAGTGCTGAGCAGCCCGGCCGTTTTGTTGCCGCTTTGACCGGTGTACGAAGCCAGCGGGGTGCGCTGCTGGTCGCTTTGCCGGTAGTAAAGCTCAAACAAGGTTATCGTATTGTACCCTACCGTATAGCTGCCCGGCTGGCCGCAAAACCCATTTCCGCTCCCCCCACCCGAGCCGCGATTTTCATCGATGCGCAGCACCCAGAACGGGTTGATGGGCACCGTATCGGTCAAAGTGGCCAGCGCGCCGCTGCAGATGCCGCTGGCGTCATCCCTGTCTCCATCGGCCTGATCCCATTCGCAGGTGTGAATCACACATGGGTTCTTCCGATTCGAATTACAGGTCACTGTCCGCGTGACCGGCTCCCCCGGATTGAGGTCGAGCCACGGCTGGGTTTGGGTCATCACCGCTGTATTTTGGTTACCATTCATTGAATCGGGATCGAGCAGCTCCACACGCACGATCGAGGTGCCGGTTTTGACCTCGTAGTCGGGTGGGATTAGAATTTCGTAGCGGTAAGCGAATGAACCGGGGGCATAAATGCTGTTAAACGGGCTAAACGGGTCACCGTAGCTCGTGCAAAGCTGCGGTCCAAACATGGCCAGGTTAAAGAGCTTGACGGCCGGTTCCCCCGGCTGCTCTTGAAAAGGAATACCGTCTGTCTGCGGCCAGGGGTTGGCCTGCCCGGCCGCACGTGCTGAACCGCCGGGGTTCATCAAAGTAAGCAGTACCCCACCCAGCAAAAACAGGGCGATGGTTAAAATCAGGGTCGTGCGAAAAGCTGTCCTCATGAAGCCTCCAAAAGGATTAATATAAATACTACGGTACGTCGCCTGGTGCAGCACCCTTGCCATTCTGAACGGAGTGCAGCGGCGTGAAGAATTTTGTAAGGGCTTGGCTAGCCAAGCCCCTACTAGCCAAGCCCCTACACAAAGGCTTTGGTTTGATCCTGGCCACCCCTTTAATCAACTCTAAATATGTGGCTAAGGGGTCTGACCTGATTGCAAACCAACCGTTTAACCGTCGATTTGAATCGGTGGATAGCGATTTGGGCGATGAACCATCAAAATTAATCAAATGTCACCAGAACCTAATTAATCAACGACAGAAATCACTTTTTCTTCCATAATCGGATATTTTCTTCTTAAAGGGGCTCCCTACCATTGATAATTGGCCATTGATTATTGACCATTGATAATTATTTACTCTCCCGGCCGATACGCTCTGCTCAAATTTGCCCGAATATCCGCCTCATCGAGCCACACCGGCCGCAGCTGGCGGGCGGCAAACAGGGGGGCCTGATCGTCGAAATGGGGTGAGCCTTCATCGAGGGTAGCGCTGCCAAACTGGTGCACGCTTTGAGATGACACATTGCCATCTGCATCCCAAGTGACGAGCATGATGTAAGTATCCCCAGCGATGCCGGACAGCCGGCCGTCTTCCGCAAACTCACCATAGATGGCGTGCAGTAAATCAGGGCCGCCGCCCAGCGGCAGATCGGTTTCACCACGCAAAAGGCGGTTGACCCGCCCCCAGGGAATGTCCACGCGGCCGAAGTTGGCATACATATGCTCAACCGCCAGTTCCAGGCTGGCAAACACCTGCTCTTCGGTGAACAGGCCATCAACCAGCTCCGACGGCTCAATTTCAACCCCCTCCTGCTCGACGAGATAATAAAGGGTCAGCAGGCCAATAGTCGCGGGAATGCTTTCTTCGCTAGCCACTAGATCCCACTCGGCCAGGAAGTCGATTGCCTCCTCCTGGAGCGGCTCCGTCGGCCGCGGGCCGCTGAGCAGCATTTCCACAATCCGGCCGACATCCGAAGCCGGGTCGTAGGCAAGGTCAAATTTGATGACCGCAATCTCTTCGGCCGTCAGGCTCTCATCTGCTTCGATCAGGGTGCGCATGCGCAGGGCGCGATTGGTCATAAACTCTTCGATGCCAAAGGTGACCGGATACTGCGCAGGATCGGGGTTGAGGTCGCCGGCGGTTGTTTCAAAGGGGGTGCTGTTGGCGTTTTGGACAAAGCCGGTTGATGGGTTAAGCACCTGCGGCAGCTCGTCAAACGGCAAATACTCGGTCCACAGGGTCTCTGAAGTGGTGCCCGGCAAATACTGTTCCCAGTCGTAGTTGGGGGAGCGCAGCGGCAGCTTGGCATTGTAAAGATAGTAAATGTTGCCCTCTTTGTCGGCGTACCCAACGTTAAACGAGGGCAGCGGTCCCTCTCGCATGGCGTTTTGCCACTCATCAAAATTGGCGGCTTTGTTCAACTGATACCACTGCTCTACCAGCCCCACTTCTTCCATCCCGGCGTAGCGGATGGCGTAGGTGCCGTGCGGCTGGCGGACGGCGGGTCCGTAAACCGACCACAGCATCTCCTGCCTCACGGTCCAGTAAAAACGGCCGATCACCTTGACCCGAATTTCCTCTTCGCGTACCTCAAAATCGCGCCACTCGCCGTCAAAAAGATACTGATTGGGATTGTCCGGATTCACCTCCAGGACAAAAACGTCAACCAGATCCGGTTTGTTGACCGTCATCGACCATCCCAAATCCCGGTTGTGCCCCATCAGGATGATCGGCGTGCCGGGGAACAGTCCTCCGGCTGCGTCCCACCCTTCCTCACTGTGCACGTGCGCCTCGTACCAGGCCACCGCACCGGTCCACGGCTGATGGGAGTTGACGGCCAGAAACGTCTCGCCATTTTCCGAGCGGTCGGGCGCGATGCTAAAGGTATTGGAGCCAAAATAGGTGATGGCCGGCAGGCGGAGGCGGGGTGGCCCGGCCGTGATCGGTTCGGTTGAAACCGGCCGCTGTCGCTCCTCGGCAAACAGCTCTCCCAGCACGTTGTCTAAACCAAAAAAGAGGGGGGTTTTGTGGACAAAACCGGCCGCCACATCGCGTCCGGCAACCGGAAATAGGGTCACACCCAACACTTCATCTGGATGGAGGGCGGCATAGTGATTGAGACCGGCCGCGTAGCCATCGAGCATGGCCCGCGTTTCGGGGGTTAAATCGCTCTCATATTTTTCATCGAGGAGCTCCTGAATCCGCAGCAGCTTGGCAAAGTAATCGGCCGGAGCGGCGCTCTGCCCATAAATTTCGGCCAGCTGTCCACGCGAAGCGGCCAGGCTTTGCTGAATGGTCATAAAATCGTCTTCAGCGTGAGCAAAGGCCAGCCCATAGGCGGCATCAGCATCGGTCTGACCGAAAATGTGGGGAACTCCCCAGGTGTCGCGCCGGATGAGGGCATCGTATGGATCACCAGCGTTCTCCAGACCGCGCAGGTCGGGCGATTCCGGCCAGAAGACATAGCCAACCAGCAGCAAAATGATAATTAAATTGATTATTACGATTTGGAGCCAGCGCGGCTGCTTCAAAAACCAAGACATGGATTAATTGTCAATTGTCAATAGTTAATTGTCAATTATCAACGGTGGGTGGTGGGTGATGGGTGTAAGGTGTTGGGTGTTGGCAATTGATTATTGACCATTGGAAATCGTATCAAACTGTCTATCGTACAGCCGCCGGTACAGCCCGCTTTGATTGGCCAGCAAATCGGTGTGGGTACCCTGCTCGACGATACGACCCTGATCGAGCACGAGCACCCAATCGGCGTTTTGCACCGTGCTCAGGCGGTGAGCGATGACAAAGCTAGTCCGGCCGGCCATCAGCCGCTCCAGCGCTTCCTGCACCAGGTGCTCGCTTTCGCTATCGAGCGACGAGGTGGCCTCATCTAAAATCAATATGCGTGGATCTTTAAGGATGGCTCGGGCGATGGCGATGCGCTGTCGCTGGCCGCCGCTGAGCTTAATGCCTCGTTCACCAACCATCGTCTCATACCCAAAAGGCAAATCCTGCATGATAAAGTCGTGGGCGTTGGCCGCATGGGCGGCCTCTTCAATTTCTTCTTGGGTTGCGTCCAGACGGCCGTAGCGAATGTTGGACAGCACCGTATCGGAAAACAGCAGCGTTTCCTGCGGCACAATGCCGATTTGCTGGCGCAGGCTTTCGACCATGACGCTGCGCACGTCGTGCCCATCAACCGTGATCGCCCCATCCACCACGTCGTAAAAGCGGGGGATCAAGTTCACCAGGGTTGATTTTCCAGCCCCGCTGGGTCCAACCAAGGCGATAATTTGGCCAGGTTGGGCGGTGAAATTGACCTGCTTCAACACCGCCACATCAGAGGTGTAATCAAAATCGACCTGTTCAAAAGTAACCCGGCCCACAACTGGTGGGAGGGGGGTGGCATCCGGCCGGTTGGTAATCTCCGCCGGGGTGTCGCGCAGCTGAAAAAGGCGTTCGGCCGCGCCCAGAGCCGACTGGAACTGGGCGTACAGACTGGCCAGGGTAGCTACCGGGGCGGCCACCATCATCGTGTACACGAGATAGGCCACCAGCTCGCCGGCCGTCAGCCGCCCCTGAATCACCTCAAAACTGCCAAACCAAAGGGTGATGGTGATCGAGGCAAAAGCCAGGAAGCCAATAATGGGCGACAGCGTGGCCGAGAGGCGGGCGCGGCGCATTCCGGCTTCATAAGTATCTTCGATACGATCCGCAAAGCGGCCGAATTCATACGGCTCACGGGCAAACGATTTGACGACCCGCACCCCGGAAATCGTTTCTTCAACCACGTTAGCCGATTCGGCCAGGGCATCCTGCACCTCTTTGGCGGCACGACGAATACGGCGCCCCAAAAAGACCATGGTCAGTGAAATAATGGGGATGCCGATCAAAATCAACAGGGTTAATCGCAAATTCAGATAAAAAAGGAAGCCGGCCGCTCCGATCAGCGTCAGCATCTGCCGCACCAAAGAGGTTAAATTTGAGGTAATCGCTTCTTTTAATAAGGTGACGTCGTTGGTGATTCGCGAAACCAGTTCGCCGGTGCGATTATCCGCATAAAAATTGAGCGACAGGGTTTGAAGATGAGCGTAAATATCTTTGCGAATATTGGCAATGGCCCGTTCACCAACCAGCGCCAGGGTAATTTGATGGGCAAAGCTAAAAATCGCCTGGACGGCAAACACCCCCATTAACCCGGCCCCCAGCTGGTTCAGGCGGCTCATATTTTGCTCAACGAGCACCCCGTCAACCAGGCTGCGCACCACCAGCGGCAAAATGAGCCCCAGGCCGCTGCTGACCATTAAAGCCAGGGTGGAGATCCCCAGCCACCCCAGCCCATCGCGCAGATAAGGAAACAGCCGGGCCAGGGTTCTTATCCCCTCCCGATCAATCCTTCTCTTTTTTTCGGTTTCGTTATCTTCATGCTGCCGGCCGATCCGGCGAGGGTTTGTGGACATAAAATACGCAACTGTATGTTAGATTCATTTATAAGTATATTTGTGTAATAGTATATTGGAGTATTGAGTAAACCAGTACCCAAATATACGAATATACTAATAAACCAATATACCAATCATCAATCTAAAAACCTCTCATGATAAATTTTAGTTTTCCCAACAACATTGTCCTCATCACCGGTGGTTCTCGCGGAATCGGCCGGGAAATCGCCCGGCAGTTCGCTGACGCCGGGGCTCGAGTTGCGGTTCATTATCGCCGCAACCGCGCTGCGGCCGAAGAAACGGTGAACCTGCTGGCCGGTGACGGGCATTTTGCCGTCCAGGCCGATCTGGGTGTAGCCGCTGATTTGCCCCGTCTGGTTGATGAAGTATTGGCTACAGCCGGCCGGATCGACATTCTGGTCAACAACGCCGGCATATACGGCTATCATCATTTGGCCGAAGTAACGTTTGACACCTGGCGTGATGAGTGGCAAAAAACGCTAGCCGTAAACCTGCTTGGCCCGGCTGATTTGTGTTATCTGGTCGGCCGGCAGATGATTGCGCAGGGGGGCGGCCGGATTGTCAACGTGTCGTCACGGGGGGCGTTTCGCGGCGAGCCCAAAGCGCCGGCTTACGGGGCCAGCAAAGCCGGCCTAAACGCCATGGGACAGTCTCTGGCTCAGGCGTTGGCTCCTCACCACGTTTTTGTGCATACCGTGGCTCCCGGTTTTGTGGAAACCGATATGGCCGCCAAAATTTTAGCCGGTCCGGAAGGGGATGGCATTCGCAGTCAAAGCCCGCTCGGCCGGGTAGCCAAACCCCATGAAGTGGCCCGAACGGTGCTCTTTTGTGCAGCAGAAGGCACGGAGTTCCTCACCGGATGCGTGATTGATGTGAATGGAGCGTCTTATCTTAGGTGATGGGTGATGGGTGATGGGTGATGGGTGATGGGTGTTGGGTGTTGGGTGTTGGGTGTTGGGTGTTGGGTGTTGGGTGTTGGGTGTTGGGTGTTGGGTGTTGGGTGTTGGGTGTTGGGTGTTGGG
>JAAUYD010270361.1_pt1 | contig 11593 bp, 9 predicted proteins | sample 7278101 | NCBI WGS metagenome assembly JAAUYD01 (sample SAMN14350128, study PRJNA611818) | marine sediment metagenome | isolation source: surface marine sediment (0.6m) | place: French Polynesia: Moorea | collected 2018-08 | reverse complement strand
TAAGGACTGTTTATAGTATTCTATGGCCTGTCGATATTGTCCCAGGGAATTGTAAGCATTCCCCAAACCGATATAGGAAGATGCTTTACTGTTGTGATCGCCTATTTCTGTGGTGATAGCTAAGGACTGTTTATAGTATTGTATTGCTTGTTCATATTGTCCCAGGGAATCGTAAGCATTCCCCAAATTATTATAAGAAGTTGCTTCACTTTGTTTATCTCCTATTTCTCTTGTGATAGCTAAAGATTGCTGATTATATTGTATCGCTTTTTCATATTGTGCTAAATAGTTATAAATAATACCTAAATTGTTTAAAGAATTCCCTTCTCCATATCTATCCCCAATTTCTCTGGAAATATCTAATGCTTGATAATAACAACGTAACGCTTTTTCTTTATCATCAGGAAAATTAACTGATTTACCGTTTCTGATGCGATTAAAATAGACTTTTCCTAAACGATTATAAAGGGTAACTAAATTAGGATCATTTTTACCCCTTTTCTTTTCCGTATTGCTGATAAGTTCTTCTAAATCTTCTAAAGATAAAGAGTGTGAATAATCTTCTCTTAAATGATCATAAGAAATAAGTTGATTATCATTCGGTAAAATAGGAGTTAAAGAAGGTTCACGAGTAAAATGAAATACCCCTTTTCTCCAACTCCAAAAATCTGGTGCTTTTCGACTTAAATTAACTAAAATTTGATTCGTTACCCATAAGACAATGGGATAAGGAAATTCTCTTAACCCTTCCCTTGTCCACTGTAAATAACCAAAAAATTTATCTTGTTGGGATCTTTCACAGTTGTTACGAATAAATAATAAATCTTCTGCACCTGTGATAGTTAAAATTACATTTTTTTCATTTTTTTTAAACTCGTCTGAGTGAACAATTTTATAAATAGCTGCTCTTAAACTGGGTTCATTTTGATCAAGACGATTATGATAACTGGCAATATTAGGGGATAATTCTGTTTCGTAAGCTTCGATAATTTTATCTCGTAATCTTCTATCATCACAAACAGCAATTAATAAACTTAGAGTGTTCTCACTTGCTTCAATAACACTCAATAATCCTTGATAACTACGATTATTTTCATTACTTAGTTTTAAAGTAGTTTCTAACGGCATAATTTATTAACCTTTATGATTCTAATAATAAGCCTTTACGGTTCAATAAATCAATGACAATAGGATGAACGTCATACCATAAATCATCATTAATGTATTCTAAAATATAGACATTATGTAATAAGTCTAAAAATTGATTTTGATCACTCTCATCATCAGGATTAAATTTATAATAAATTGTTGTTAAAAGCTGATAATCTTTATTAGATAAAGGTCTAGCCATATCATTTCTTAACTCTCTTAATGCTGTTGTTAAAATATCTTTATTTATTTTCATGTTATCTTGTTTAGATTCCATACGAATTAATACTAAACATTCAGAACAACATTGATTCATGATACGTATTGCTTCTCGTAAAACACCTCCACTTTTTAAAATAATTTGGTCTAATATATCAGGTTCAATTAAATCACTAGCAATTCTTTTCCCTAATAATTCTCTAAAAGTATTGAATTTTTTTTCATTAGGAAAAGCATCAGGATTACGATTTTCTCCTTTACCAAAAAACTTAGCAACAGGCATCAACTTAACTTGATTATTGCTTTCATCTTGCATAATTGTCCGTAAATTTTTATCCCTCATAGCTGCCATTGGAACTGTATAAATAATCCGAAATTTAGGACGCATTAAAACCTTAATATGGTCGCTAAAAATTGCTCGAACTACTCCTAGATCGAGTTTATCAATATCATCAATAATAACTAAAATTGGTTTGTCACATTTATCTATAATTGCAGCAGCAATAAGATCCAATTGATCGGTTAATTCAGAAATATTCCGTTCAAATTCTTGTTTTATTTCATTACGAGTTGTAGAATTTGTTTTTAATAAAGCTTTTATCCAACCAAATAAGTTAAATTCTGTCCCTAATTCTCGCTTTTTTTCTTCAATATTCGTTCTTGTTTTTGTAGCAAACCATTGATAAAATTTTTCCTTAATTGAATCTTTTATTTTTATATTATCCTCTTCAGCTTTATCCATCATTTGCACTGCTATAGCAAATAAAATATTAATATGATTCACATCTGACATTTCTATCATGTCAGCAATAGAAAAAAAGACCACAAAATAGTTATCTCGTATTTGACGACTAAAATAAGCAAGTAAGGTTGATTTTCCACAACCTCGATGTCCCGTGAAAATTACTTTATTATTAATCTCAGTACAATCTTCTACTACTTGTTCTAAGTCTGCCATAACACGAGTTCCATATTCAATCCTAAAATTAGCTAATTCTTCAGGAGTAATTAATGGTTGAAGTTGTAAATTTCTATAAGTTTTGCGGAACGCTTCTAATAGATTACTGGTTGCCATAATTGAATAAATTAGACACTATCCTTATGATAGATCATCTCGATCTAAAAATAACAATATAGGCACAATTAATTATAAAATGTTTATAATAGTAATTATAACCCTCATCAAGCAAAGCGTTAAAATTAAATTAATGGTGGTCGGAGGCATTAAATGTTAGAAATTGAGTACCTGAAAGATCAAAATGGCAAAGCAACAGGGGTTGTTATCCCAATCGAAGTATGGAAACAAATATTTCCTGAAGAGGAAATTACCTTAGATGAATTATCACATGGATTAGAAGATTATTGTCTCAATCAAGCAATGGATGAAGCAAAGTCCACTCCTTTATTAGACCGCAAAACGGCATTACAATACTTGGAGGAATAATTTGCAAGTTGAGTATCGCCAATTATTTTTGAAAGATTTAAAGAAGTAAAAAAAACAACAATTCTAGTGTTAATGTAGTTAATTTAGGGTGGGTAATGCCCACCCTACAATTCTATTTTAACTGATAATAAACACCCCAGATGGCCATCGCCCTTAAATAATGACAAGCGCGATAGGTTCCCACTGCGGTTATTGCTTCAGGAGTCCGAAACTGTAACCCATTTTCATACACTTGTTTAACCACTGCTTCTGTTAATTTTAAGGCTTCATCTTTCATTCCCATTTGTATTAGAAATGCAGCTAAACCGAAATTAATTCCTGTCCAAACTTCTTGAGGATGAGTGGAGTTGGGATCTTCGGGTGTACCGTCGGGTTTCATCCCGTTTGCTGCCCCATATTTTCCATTTTGAAACTTTAAAAAACAAGCTTCATAAACCTTTTGTAAAGCTGATAGGGTATATTCCTGTTCAACCACATCAGGTAACCCCAATAAACGGGCATAAAATTGACCACATAATTGATCCGCCATTACCACATCGGAACCGCTTTCACTATCTAATTTATAGTATTCTCCATTCCATAATGTGGAGTGATAAACAGCACGAGATTGTTGTAACCAATTGTTATATTTATCCAGTTCTTTTTCAATAGATTCGGGATAATTTTCGGGTTCTAATTGTGAATTATTGGCAGGGTTTTCTAATAATATTTTTCCTATCCTAATGGCAGCTTCTAAAGCAGCGATCCATAACGCCCCACAATAAGCACTAATACCCCGTAATTCCCAGTCATCAAATGTCTGATCTGGTGCGCCAGAATTTTCGGGAATCCCATCATTATCTAAATCAAATGCTTTGAGATAGTTTAACGTTTCTGGTATCGCTTCCCAACATTCCCATAAAAATTCAATATCCTCTGCTCCTGTTAACAGAAAATCTCGGTAAACTTGTAAGACAAAATCGCTGCCTAAATCTTTCCAAAGATTACAATCTTGATAGCTGGTATAGTTTGTTTTTTCCCAAGGATGTTCATTGGGCGCACCTAAATCATGAGGGGTTGCTCCTTTGGCTTTTCGTAACCCTTCCGCTTGATTATAACCAATAATTCTAACAGTATCATCACTACTAGGAATTACCCGTGCAAAAGCTTCCATCACTGCCTTTTCTAAACGCGGCCATAACATCAATAATCCAAACGATCCATATAATCTTACATCTAAACTTTCATACCAACGATAATCTAGACATTCTAAAACCCCAAATTTTCCTACGGGATCGGTTTCAGAGGCTGCTGTCCAAAGGGTTCCGCCATCTGTTAATAAATATAATTCATTAAATAAAGCCATCTTTAACCAGCCAGGTAAATTATCCTGCTTTAGAATAGAATTATGCCATTCTTCTATTTGTTCGCGCCATACATCAGAATGCTTTAAAGCCGTTCTTACCATTGCCCAACCATTGTTCCCATTGCGCCCAAAAAAGTCAGTATAACGACGATAATACTGCACGCCTGGAGCAAACTCTGTTATGGGTAAATCCCAAGCTAAAATAAAAGGAATTTTTTTAATTCTTCCGGGTTTAATAGTAAAACGTATGGCCATAGCAGCAGCAATTTGTTCCCCAGGTTCAGCAGGTGTTTCATCTTCTTGATCCGGCAATGAGCCATTCATGGCAAAATAATCCCAAACCTCAGAACCATCTCCTGTCGGATTCCATTTTCCTAGATAAAAAACCTCGACACTCGGATTAGTTACACTGGCAATACATATCTGTCCTTCTCCCTCTTGTACTTGTTCATGAGGTTGTAATCGATTAAGAATAAAACCCACCCGAAAATTATCTTGTACCCACTGATTAAAATTCCCTGTACTATGACCCCATCTGGGTTGATATTCGTACTCAGGACTTCCATCGTCTCTCACGGTAATTTCAGGGGATTTAATGGCATTGGTAAACCAACCCACAATATTTTGCCAGGTGAGCATAATACTGAGGGTAATGGGTTTATCTGTCGGGTTTTTTACCGTCCATTCAAATATCCCAATGGGATAACTGGTTTCCTGATAGTTATTGGGAATAATGGGAGAAAACTGGTCACAATAAATTTCTGCTTGAAACACCCCTTCATACTGATACCAACTACAGGGATAAAGTGCCGAGTAAGTTCCTTTTTCTTTCGGATACCAAGACCAACGAGATAGGGTTTGATCTTCTGGGGATTCCGTTGCTAACGCATAAGCTTGCGCCGTCCCATCTTCTAGTTGTTCAAAAATACTAAATTGACAAGATGGGATACTTTTAAATATATGTTCTCCCCCATCTAAATGCCAAAGGTTAAAATCACCACGAGGTGATCGTCCAATACAACCGGCACCAAACCCACCGAGAGGCATCCCGTGCCAAGGACCGTCATCTAAATTACTAGCATAGCGTACTGTATAGGGATTATCCCATCCTTGACCGATAAGACGTTTCCAAGCACAAGAAGGGATATTTGGGAGGGAAAATAAAGTCTTCATGAAATCTTATAGAAAAACACGGGATGTTCAAAACACCTGTTTAAAAACATATGAATCTCCTTACTAGAAGTAAGGAGAGCGTCAATTTAGAGTATTTAAGAATGAAGAAAAAACTAAATTCTACATTCTCAATTCTAAATTCTAAATTTGCTTAACCTAATACCCAATTAACCAAAGTTCTCACAGGAAAACCAGTTGCCCCTGCATTATTAACCCCATTTTCTTTATCGGCCCAAACCGGTCCGGCAATATCTAAATGAGCCCAGGGAGTTTCTTTGATAAACTGTTTCAAGAATAAAGCTGCGGTAATGGAACCCCCAGCCCTCGGTCCGGTGTTTTTCATGTCTGCAATAGGAGACTTTAACCCCTCAAAATACTTCTCTTCCATCGGCATCACCCAGAACTTTTCTCCGGCAGTTTCAGAGGCAGTTTTAATCTCTTCTGTCAGGGTTTCATCTGTACTCCATAACCCAGAAATATTGTCCCCTAACGCCACAATACAAGCACCGGTTAAGGTAGCTAAATCAACGATCGCATCCACTTCTAATTGTTCGGCAAACACTAACCCATCTGCTAGGGTTAAGCGTCCCTCAGCGTCAGTATTATTGACCTCAATGGTCTTCCCATTGGATGCGGTTAAAATGTCTCCAGGGTGCATGGCCTTTCCACTAATCATGTTTTCTGTGGCAGCACAAATAAAGTGAACTTCTACATCGGGCTTTAATTGGCCAATGACTTTAGCGGCCCCTAACGTTGCTGCACCGCCTCCCATGTCCATTTTCATGGTTTCGATACCACTGCCGGACCCTTTTAAGTTTAAACCGCCAGAATCAAAGGTTAAACTTTTGCCCACAATAGCTAGTTTCCGTTTGGGGGTTCCGGTGGGTTTATAGGTTAAATGGATAAATTTCGGCGGTAAATCTGAGGCCTGAGCGACCCCTAAAAATGCCCCCATTCCTCGTTGTTCACAGTCTTGTTGTTCTAAAATTTCGATGTCTAAACCGTAGTCTTGTGCCAATGTTTGGGCAGTTTCAGCAAAGGTGACAGGGTTAACTGTGTTGGCCGGGGCTGCTACTAATTCCCGTGCTAAAATGACCCCAGAACAAACGGTTTGAGCTTGTTCAATGGCTTCGGTTTGTTCTCCAACCCCTAAAATGTCCACGGTTTCGAGTTTTGAGGGTTTGTCTTCCGGTTCGGACTTGAAACGGTTATCTTGATGCAAAGATAGAATCATTCCTTCTGCGATCGCTGCAATGGTTTTCCCTGCATCATCATTAACCACAGGAAAATGAATGCCCAAGGTTTGCACCTTCTCTTTTTTGCCTAAACGGGCTACAACAGCAGCCCCTAAACGCAGGGTATCTAAGCTTAACTCATCCCCTTTCCCTAAACCGATAATGATCAGTTTGCGAATGGGACTATTACCCCCAATACGAGTAACGGCACTACTGCCTGATTTTCCTTCAAATTCGGCTTCTTCAATTAATTCGGTGATGGTTCCCCCCATTTTTTGATCTAATTGGCTTAATTCGCCTGTTATGTCCGTTTCATTCTCAAAAAAGCCCAATGCAATCGCATCTCCACTCCAATCTAATAATGGGGTATCGGTTCCACGAATATCCATATTTATTGTTCCCAAGTATCTCTCTAAATTGAACCTTCAACAATTTTACAGGATACTGCATTCTACATCCCACGCAGTTCATAGCACCTACTTTTTTCCTGATAACCTGTAACAAAATCTACTAACGATTAGTAGGTTTCGAGATCGGAAATGGCTCGGTGATTCCGCAGGTTTTTCTTCCCAACCAAGTTACTCACAAAGAAATTGATAGATTATTGGCTCCTAGAAAAAGCAGTTTTCAATTTCAGTCAGTCCTTAATTTAATTATTAAGTTTTATTAAAAATCGTTGCAAAAGGTTTCTCAATCTGGCTTGATGTTAGAAGAAAAAAGTAGCAACAACCTTAATCTGAGAAAGTTGGTGTGCAACCATAACATTTCTTAGAGATAAACTTTCATTGATTGAATTAACTTTTAACTAACTGTTTAGGAGATTAGAAACAATGTTGAAAAAGTTATTCGGTGGTGGCAACCAAAAAGAATTCTTCTTAGAATTAGACGAAACTACTGGTGTTTCTGCCTCTGAACCGAAAGTGGAAACCCCCGCCCCTAAAGAAGTAGAAACACCTGAACCTACCACAGAAGTTTCTCAACCAGAAGCAACGACAGAAGTCGTTCCACCACCTGCACCAGCTAAAAAAAGTAAGAAACAATCTGTTAAAAAGGTAGCTAAAACAGAAACGCCATTAACAGAAATTGTTCCCACAACCCCTGCTTTAACCAATGGTCAAGCTGCTAAGAAAGAAGAACCGACAGAAGTAGAATTTGCCACTAAATTCTATATGATTTCTACCCCTCGTCGTCGTCCTGGTCCTAGTTTAAATACTTTTAAAAACATGGCTTCTCAGGTAAAAGTACGACGGGGTTAATCCCTTGATTTAAGGTTCGTTTTGATTGTAGTCTAGAACTAAGTTCTAGACTGTTTTTTATCAAATAAGTGACAATTGAATATTCTATTTTTGCATCCTAATTTTCCCGCGCAATTTCGTCATGTTGCAACGCTTTTGGCTAAAAATCCTAAAAACAAGGTTGTCTTTGGCACAAAGCGCAAAGAAGGCAGGATTCCAGGGGTTTTTAAAGCTATCTATACCCCTTCTCGCCAAGCCCGTCCTGAAACCCACCACTATGTGCGAACCTTAGAAAATGCTGTACTCCAAGGACAAGCGGTTTATCGTTTAGCAGACCAATTAAAACGAGAAAACTTCATCCCTGATGTGGTGTATGGTCATTCTGGGTGGGGTCCAACCCTATTTATCAAAGATATCTTTCCCAAAGCAGAATTATTGTGTTTTTTTGAATGGTTTTATCACGCCCACGGAACGGACGCAGACTTTGATCCCAAAGAACCCTTAACCGTTGATGATCAAGCCCGCATTCGTATTAAGAATACACCCATATTAACCGATTTGTATAGTTGCGATCGCGGTTTATCGCCAACTGCATGGCAAAGACAACAATTTCCTCCAGAATTCCACTCTAAAATAACGGTACGTCACGATGGGGTAGATACTAACTATTTTCAACCGAAACCTGGAGCAAAATTGGTCTTACAAAATAAAAAACTGGACTTATCAGAAGTTAATGAAATGGTTACTTATGTCGCTAGAGGAATGGAACCTTATCGGGGGTTTCCTCAGTTTATGGAAGCGGTTTCTATCTTGTTAAAAAAACGACCTGATTGTCATGTAGTTATTGTGGGAGAAGACAGAGTCGCTTATGGCCGTTCTCTACCTGATGGTAAGACCTATAAACAGTTAATGTTAGAGACATTTGATTATGATTTATCCCGTTTACATTTTACGGGATCATTACCCTATTCTCAATATTTACAAGTGATACAAGCGTCATCGGTTCATGTTTATTTAACCCGTCCTTTTGTTCTGTCTTGGTCTATGTTAGAAGTCATGTCTACAGGCGGTTTAGTTTTAGGTTCAAAAACCTCGCCAGTAGAAGAAGTAATCGAAGATGGGGTTAATGGTTTATTGGTTAATTTCTTTGCTATTGATAGGATAGTAGAAAGGGTCGAGGAAGTCTTAGAACATCCCGATAAAATGGCTGATTTAAGGGTTAAAGCGAGGGAAACGATACAAGAAAAATATGATTTATCTCGATTGTTACCTGAACATATTGAATGGATTTATAATAGATAAACGATCAGAAAGCCCAATATCCACAGATTTTATAACCTAGTATTCCAGACATAGGACATCCGGTCCCTCCTTCGCCTGTTTCAAAACCTCCAAGGATTTTACTAAGTTCTTCATCATTGATGTTGTTAAATTTTTCGATCCTATTCTTGTTTAAATCTTTAATTTGAATGTGTTTGTTTATTTTAATTTGATTATTTTTCATTGATGTCACTGTAATTTAATCTTCTATAATTCTACTTCAAAAGTGTAAATTATTCAACAAAGTGATTTCCAAATTAATTGTTTGTATAGATTATTATCGAGATAATAGGGTCTAAAACCTGGCTTTTAAAAGACGTTCGGCGAAGCTCAGTCGAGCCGCGAAAAGTTTTTGTCACGAGGCATAAATCCTCGTGACAAAAACAACTTCTGTGCGATAGCGCCGGAACGCAGTGAGGAACTTCTGATTTCTGACTTCTGACTTCTGACTTCTGACTTCTGACTTCTGACTTCGTTAAAATTGCCCAAGCTTATTTAAAATCATCATCTGATAAGCCTCTGATAAAGACCCTGTTTCGTAAGCCAATCTGAAAGTATTCGTTAACTTAAATTCAAGGGTAGCTTGTTGAGTTTTATCCTTTGAATTAAATCCTTTTATGGTTAAAGTATTGTCTCTAAACTGCCATTCTCCTTGCCAAGTTATATCTTCGAGAATTTCCCTTTCTTGATAAATACGGTGTCTAGCTAAAAAACTACCATCAGGTCGAAATTGATAACCATAATAAACCGTTAATCCCTCAGATTCATGAAACCCACGCCAAAGACCAGTAATAAAATTACCTTGGTCTATATTATTAGGAGAATTATCAGTATTAATCTTATTCTCGCTGTCCCCTTGAGAGTTTAATCCAGATTGAGCAAAATACATTGTCTGATTACTCTTTAAATATCTTATCTGTTGCCTGTTATTATCGTCAGTTAAATTCATTTGATTCAGATATTTACCCCTAACTGGCTCATAAAAAAGCCAAAAGTTTAAACAACAATCACAGAAAAGACAAAAATAATTGATCATTTATCCGTCAATATCGTTAATAATAGATAATATAAGGCCACAAGAGGCAGAGTATCAGAGGACTTATGACACGACTATGTAAGGGCGTTGAAGTTGAAATTTACACAGGGACACCCCAAGGACAAATAGTGGGATTGTCTGATCGCATTAGTAAGGATCTTAACGGATTCGTCAGAGAACCTGATAGTCGTAACGTTGAATATACTACCGCACCGCTATGCTGTTACGATCGCCTCCTTTGTGCCTTAGTTCGTCCCAGACGGTCTTTAAGACAATATTTACAAAAAATTGGCAATTACACCATCCTTCCAGGAAGTACCCTCTCTTTAGGAGATAGTAGTCAATTTTATCGTTCTGATCCCATTAATCCTTATCATGGCTTCATTGAACAGACCTATGGTACCAATGTCGTCACCGCTAGTGTTCATCTTAATATCGGCATCAATGATCCAGAATTATTAATGCGGGCCTGCCGTTTAGTGCGGGTTGAAGCCCCTCTATATCTGGCGTTAAGTGCTTCGTCTCCTTTTCTTGATGGACAGGTGACAGGATACCATTCTACTCGTTGGCAGATGTTCCCTCAAACTCCTCAAAAGGTTCCCTTCTTTGAGAGTCATGCTCATTTTGTCCAGTGGACAGAAGAACAATTACACCTGAAAACCATGCAAAATGTCCGTCATTTATGGACATCGGTACGGCCCAATGGTCATAATCGACCTTACCATCTCAATCGCTTAGAATTAAGAATTTGTGATTTGATTGTTGATCCCATTGCTTTACTGTCTGTTATTGCCTTATTAGAATCCCGTCTTCTGCAATTAATCGACGATCCTACCCTCGATCCCCTCACCGAAAGTCAGTTATCCCCTGACATCCTACTAGATATGACCCATGATAATGAAATGGCAGTGGCCAAACATAGTTTAGAGGCACAATTGTATCATTGGCGTGATGGCCGTAAGATGACAGCAACGAGTTGGATCGAACAGATATATCAAGAAGTAGGTCCATTCGCGCAACAGAATGGATTTAGTTGTTTTCTCTCCCCCGTTAAAAAGATTCTCCGTTATGGGAACTTAGCCCAACAATGGTTAAAAAAATATCAACTTTCTGATGATATTCCTTCAATTATCGTCGCAGAAATCCAAACCATTGCCCAACAAGAAAAAATGTTAGAAGATAAACTCTGTGATGCTCTGCTAGTTGCGTGAACTACCCCAACTAAATCAAAGATTATAGTTGGGGCTTCCAATCTCATTGGGAGTTGCGTCTAAGAGGCAAGAAATCTTACCTCCTAGCCGTCTTACACTCCCTCCATTGGCAGTATCGCTAGTTCCTAACTCCTGTCTTGAGTGCGTCTTACATTCGGCTTGCGAAGCCGAATTACGCACTCGCAGTATCCGTAAGGCTTCATTTCTAATATTTATTGAGGCGTTT
>JAAUYD010305061.1_pt1 | contig 11597 bp, 8 predicted proteins | sample 7278101 | NCBI WGS metagenome assembly JAAUYD01 (sample SAMN14350128, study PRJNA611818) | marine sediment metagenome | isolation source: surface marine sediment (0.6m) | place: French Polynesia: Moorea | collected 2018-08 | reverse complement strand
CTAATTTCAAGAATTTCAAAACCGATATTTCTCATGGCAGCCACCACCTGTATCCCATTCTTATCAGCGAATCCCGAGCAGATAAAAATTCCGCCTGGTTTCAACAGGCCCCTGATATCGATTAGCAGGTTCAGTTTCAGATGGCTGAGGATATTGGCGGCATCCATATCATAGGTCTCCTTGATCCCATCCGCTAGGTTGGCGCAGATTACATAATATCTTTGCGCATCCACGTCGTTTCGCCTTAAGTTCTCTGCAGCGATGCGAACCGCGGTTTGGTCATGATCAACCCCGCAAATTTTACCGGCGCCTAGCTTGTCGGCTGCGATCATTAGAATACCGGAGCCCGTGCCAATATCCAAAAAATAATCATCTTTTTTCAGGTATTTTTCAATCAAGGAAATACTCATGGCTGTGGTCGGGTGCGTTCCGGTCCCGAAGGCCATACCGGGATCCAACTCGATGACGACGTCATCGGACCCCGCCTTGTAATCCCGCCAGGTCGGCTTGACCACCATATTGCGGCCGATCTTTTGCGGCCAGAAATATGCTTTCCACGCATGAGCCCAGTCTTCTTCATCCAGCGCTTTGTAACTTATCCTGTAGATCAGGCCGAGTTGCTTCTTGATTTGCAGTAGTTTTTTTTCAAGGATTTTGCATCGCTTCTCGAACCGTTCATCGTTGGGGAAATACCCGCTCACCGCATGATGTGCGGGCCGGCCGATAACATCTTCCGACCATCCTTCCTCGGGTTCGATCCGGGGATCATCAACAACAACTCCCTGCAGACCGAAATCGTAAAACACGTCGGAGATCAGGTCGACGGCCAAATCTTTATCCGGATGGTCAAAGGCAATTTTTGTTTCAATCCATTTCATAACCCCGCTTCCGCATCCCCTCAATTAGCGGCCACCAGCAGAGGTAGCCCCGGCTCCTTCCTGTGGCCTCTCTCATGCCCCCAGCTCTGCTGCTGGTCGCTGATTGTCTTCAGCTTCGACGTAATGTTGAACCCCACCGGCAAAAGCCCAATTTTCTCGGGCTGTCTCAACGAACAATACCATTACATCATGGGGTGAAATTCCCGGCTTATCCTTTAGATTGCAGACAATTCTTGTCAGCAACTCTTTTTTGAATTCAATACTTCGGCCAAATGAAATTATGATCTCAATTAAAACGAATTTTTCAGTTCGTGACTCAGTTAGATTTGGATGTCGATCATCGTATATATATTGGTCCTTCGATAGCCTGTGAATCTTTTGAAACCTGTCAGCTTTTGGAAAACCGACCCCGACAATAGCCTCGTGGATGCCATCGGCGATCAGCTTCTGATCTTCTATCGACCAGGTCTTGGAAAGGCTTATAGTGACTAGCGGCATAATACTCCTCCTGTATTGGTTTGACTCAATTCATAAACCACCGGCCATGCCGTCGGCTTTTAAATTAAGATCGACATTTTACATCATTCTGACTTCTTGTCAAGATCACCACCAGGCGGAGCGAAAGTAATGTCAAAGTAAATTCCAAAGCGATTTCCTTAGAAGATATTACCAGATAACAAAATCACAAATCTCAATTGCTCAAAATAATTGTACAAAAAAGATGTAATAATGTTAGAATGTTGATGTATTGCTTTGTTTTGAAGCGGATATCCTATGATGAAGAACCCAAATGTAAGATCTGATAGTCGCCTAATGCTTAACTCACTTTAACCCAATGATCAGAGGAGGGCATCATGGAGCAGAACAATGTCACTAAATGGAAAAGCTATTTCCTGAGGGTACTATGGATATCTATTCTCTGCTTTTCAATGGTTTTGTCTCCGACCTTTGGGACTCAAGCCGCCAACGAGAAAAAAGTAGCCCTTGTCATGAAGGCACTTTCCAATCCCTTTTTCACGACAATGGAATCGGGCGCCAAGCAGTATGCGCAACGAGAAAAAATTCCTTTGGAGGTTTTTGGTACGGAGCGCGAAACCGATGTCGACCGTCAAATCGGAATTGTAGAGAACCTCATTTCCCGAGGGTACGGGGCCATTGTCATTGCCCCAGCCGATTCAAAGAAATTGGTTCCCATCTGTGCGAAGGCCTTGGAAAAAAATATCGTGGTGGTCAATATTGACAATCCGCTTCATAAGGAAACCATGGCGCAACACGGCCTATCCATTCCCTTTGTTGGTTCCGACAACCACACCGGAGCCAAATTGGTCGGCGACTATATTAAGCGAAAATTAAATGGGCGTGGACGCGTCATCGTGATTGAGGGAATTCGGGGGGTGGAAAACGCTGATTTACGGAAGGCAGGCTTCATTGAAGCCATCACCCAGGATAGCGAAATCAGCGTGGTTGCTACCGAAAGCGCCAACTGGCATACTGACGAAGCCCTTTCCTTAACCGTAGATTTACTGCGCTTGCACGACCCTGTGGACGCAATCCTATGTGCCAATGATAAAATGGCTCTGGGTGCATTGCAGGCGTTGGATCTTATGGATCTCACGGGCAAGATCCTGATCGGCGCCTACGACAATATTGAAGAGGTGCGCAACGAAATGCTCAATGGCCGTATTCAGGCCACTGTCGAGCAACACCCCGAGCTCATGGGGCAATACGGGGTGCAGCTGGCCTGGCAAGCATTAAACGGGAATAAAATTCCAAAGTACAAATCTACCCCCCTGGATCTGGTTACCCACGAGCCTTTTGGCAAAAAAATTGCGCTGTTCATTTCCCATCTTCAAAATCCTTTTTTCAAGTCATTAAATCAAGGTGCCCAGAAGGCCGCCGATCTTTTTGGAGCGGAATTGGTTGTATTTGACGCCAAAAATGACGATGCCCGACAATTAAGCGACATGCTGAACATGGTGCTGGCGGAAGTTTCCGCTTTAATCGTGAATCCTGCCAACTCGGACACCATTGCACCGGGTATCGAACTGGCAAACGAAAAGAAAATTCCGGTAATTACCGTCGACCGCAAAAGCGCGGGGGGTGAAATTGTCTGCCACATCGAGTCCGACAATATTAGAGGGGGAAGGATGGCCGCAGACGCCTTGGTGCGTTATCTCGGTGGCAAGGGACAGATCATTGAAATGGAGGGTATTCCAGGAACCTCGGCCGCCCAGGAGAGAGGAATGGGCTTTAATCAGGTGATAGGTGAGCATTCCCAAATGAAGGTAGTGGCACGTGAAACCGCTCATTTTGACAGAACAAAGGCCCGGGAAACCATGTTGCGGGTTTTACAGACAGGTGTCAAATTCGATGCCGTGTTTGCGCACAACGACAATATGATACTCGGCGCCTTGGAGGCGATGGAATCTGCCAAATACGCGCAGCCCCGGGTACTCATTGGTTTCGACGCCATTCGGGAAGCGGTTCGTGCCGTTGAGCAAGGCAAGCTGACTGCAACCATCGCCCAACGGCCGGAAAGCATGGGGCATTTAGCGGTTCAGAGCGCTGCTCGAATCATAAGGGGAGAGCAGCTACCCCCTGTGATACCAGTTGAACTGAAACTGATTGAAAAATAGGAGGGTTCCGTGTTCCGCAGCGTAACTCATAAATTCTATTTGATTGGTGGTCTTCTCGTCCTTTCATTTTTAGTCGGCTATGCCCAACTGGCTTTTTTTCTACGTCATGAAACCCGGAGTGCCGCCCGGGGGCAGAAAGCCGTGTTCCTTGAAAGAGAAATTCGTTCCCTGAAGGAAAATTTTTTTGAGATGCGACTTTGGGAGAAAGCACTTTTATCTCAGGGACGTCCCGAAGCAGACAAGAAATTTGGCAAACTCATGGAGCTGATTACCAAAGATCTGAACGCCCTGATAGGGCAATCGACCGGTCCGGACATACAGAACGGGCTTGCCAATATATCGAGATTGATCACGCAATACGAGAAGGAATTCAACCGCATCATTCAGCTTAGAACAGAACAGCGCTTGGGCCAAACCTTGCTCGATTCGGATTATCAGTCCTTGATATCCAATGTTCTGAGGAGCAACCAAATCAGTCTGTTAAGACCACTATTTAATCTTTCGCATTTTCAAAAAAACTATCTGTCGAATCACCGCGAATCAGAATACCACGCCCTCAACGTGGTCATGGGATCTCTGGAGAACAGGTTAGTCCGAGAAGCACTGATGGACGAGCGTTTGAAAGGCTACATCGCAACCTACCGGAAACTGATAGATCATGATTTTAGTTTCGAAAAAGAGATTCGGGAGCTTAGCCGTCATTTCGATAACATCAGCACATCACTGAGCAGTCATTTTACGCACATTTCCAACTTGGCTGGAGATATTTTAAAATCTGAGTTTCAAGGGACCGAAAGACTTCGCATCCAGTTAAATCGGTCATTTATCATTTCTATGGCCTTGAGCGCACTTTGTGTTTTGTTGATTTTTTCTGTAATGGCACGCCAGATCGTTCATCCTGTCAGGGCCATCACCAAGGTTGCCGAGGATGTCAGATTCGGCAATATTGGCGCACGCTTTATCGCCAAGGGAAGACAGAAAGATGAAATCGTCCGATTAGGACTAGACTTCAACCGCATGCTAGACACCCTCGATAAGAACAATGAACAATTAATTACCTACCAGAACGAGCTTGAAAACAAAGTCAGTGAACTTGCCTCACGGGAAGTCGAGCTAAAAAACCATCGGCAGCATCTGGAAGAACTCGTCGAAGAGCGTACGGTAGATTTGAAGAAGATAAACATAGAATTGCAGCAGGAAATCGATGAACGCGAAACAGCCGAAGAAGCCTTGCGTCTTGCTCACAGAGACCTGGCCAGGAAAGCCTCCGACTTGGAAGATGCCAACAAGGAACTCTCGCAGTTTGCATATGCCATCTCCCACGATATCATGACCCCTCTACGCGCCATCCACAACTACGCGGATTTTTTACGGGAAGACCTTGAAGAAAACCTCGAGGAAAATCATAAAATGTATCTTAACGGCCTCGTCAATGCCGTCGGGCAAGGCCAGGAGTTGGTCGAAGATTTGTTGGAACTCTCGCGAATTAGCGATACCACCGAACAGAACTCAATCATTGATATGGGGCAATTTCTTAAAGAATTGATCGAGATTCTCGATCTGCCTCCCGATGTCGCATTAGTACTGGAGAATAACTGGCCGAGTGTTGATGCCAACCGTTCGCTTCTGCGCCAGATTTTTCAGAACCTTATTATCAACGCGATTAAATTTAACCGTTCTTCAGATAAACGGGTGGAAATCGATTGGCGCCCGGTTGAACAGAAACGCTATGAGTTCTGCGTGCGTGATAACGGTATTGGAATTGAACCACGCTACCACGAACAAATCTTTCGGGTGTTTCAGCGACTTCATACGCGTGAAGAGTATGAAGGTACCGGCATTGGCCTTGCCATCGTCAAAAAAGCAGTCAGTAAATTACACGGCACGATATCTATAAATTCGGAGTTCGGGAAAGGAAGTTCATTTTTTGTAACCCTTCCCAAAACACAAAAGGAGATTTAAAATGAGTAAAAAACCCTTCGGCGTTCTCATGGCTGAGGATGAGTCGCATGACATTATTGCCACCCAACGGGCCTGGAAGAAATCACACATCCTCAATCCACTTTATATCGTCAAGGATGGAGAAGAGTGTTTGGAATTTCTCCACCAACGTGGAAAATATCAAGATCCTGAAATCGCCCCCCGACCCGGAATTCTGTTGCTAGATATTAAGATGCCCAAAATGGATGGTATGGCTGTCTTAAAGCACATCAAAGAGGACGAGGAGCTTCACCGCTTGCCCGTTGTCATGCTCACTTCCTCCAAGTACGAGGAGGATCGCCTTAAAAGCTACGACCTTGGCGTCAATGCCTATATCGTGAAGCCGGTGGGCTTCGGAAACCTATCGGCAGCAGTCAGAACCATTAATCTTTTCTGGGAACTGGTCGAGCTTCCGGGAGGACATCATGAATTCAAATGAGACATCTTTGACCCTTCGCATCCTACTGGTTGAAGACAATTCACATGACCGGATGGCCTTCTGCCGTGCCCTTCAAAAAGGGCAACTGTCTTGTGAAATCACGGAGTGCGTCCGGGCGGAAGAGGCTCTAGAATACATTCGTTTCGATGATTCGTCATTTAACCTGATGGTCGTCGACCATGGTCTGCCCGGCGTATCCGGTCTGGAGCTGTGCAAAGAACTACTCGATGCAAAAACACCCTTGCCTATGGTGCTTTTAACCGGCGCGGGGTCGCAACAACTTGCAGTGGAAGCGCTTAAGGCAGGCGTTTATGACTATATTATCAAAGATCCCGGCCGGGACTATCTATCGCTGTTGCCCGTAGTGCTACCGGATGTAGTGCGAAGGCATGGAGAACGCTTGGCTCGTGAGCAGGCGGAGGATGCGCTACGTAAGGCCCATACTGAGTTGGAAATGCGGGTTGCGCAAAGAACCACCGAACTTGCCCGCGCCAATCAGGAATTGCGCGGCGAAATATCTGATCGTCAGCGGGTGGAAGAGGCACTGCAGGAATCTGAGGAAAAATATCGCATCTTGATTGAAAACATTCAAGACGGGGTCTTTTTGATGCAAGATCTCAGGATACGATTTGTTAATGATGCCTTCGTAAAAATGGTGGGTTATACGGTGGATGAAGTTGTCGGGATGGATTTTCGGCAATTTATTGCCCCTGAAGATGTCGATAAGGTTGTGGATTGGTATCGACGAAGACAAGCCGGGGAAAATGTTCCCGGTGACTACGAATTTCGTTTGTTACAGAAGGACAATGACATACGCGTTTTTGCCAATATGAGTGTGGGCTTTGTCGATTTTCAAAAAGATATCGCCAGTATGGGAACGGTTAAAGATGTCACTGAACGCCGCCTGGCAGAGAAAGAACGCCGGCGACTGGAGGACCAACTGATCCACGCCCAAAAAATGGAAGCCGTCGGCACCATGGCCGGTGGCATTGCGCACGATTTTAATAATCTGCTCATGGGGATCCAGGGGCGCACCTCCCTTATTATGTTTGATATTGATCCCGCACATCCTCATATCGAACATCTCAAAGGAATCGAAGACTGTGTAAAAAGTGCCGCCGCTCTCACTACCCAAATTTTAGGTTTTGCCCGAGGAGGGCAATATGAAGTTAAACCGACCAATTTGAATGAACTGATTGAGTCAAACTCGCAGATGTTTGGACGAACAAAAAAAGAAATAAACATTAGCAAAACGTACCAGAAATCTATCTGGACCGTTGAGGTGGACCAAGGACAGATCGGGCAGGTTTTAATGAATCTTATTGTCAACGCCTGGCAGGCGATGCCCAATGGGGGGTTGCTCTCAATAACAACCGCGAATACTACCCTCGACTCGAAATATGTGAAGCCGTTTCAGCTTGAACCCGGCCGATACGTAAAGTTATCCGTTACAGACACCGGCGTGGGTATGGATAAAAAAATCCAGAAAAGGATTTTTGAACCCTTTTTTACCACCAAAGAAATGGGCCGGGGCACCGGTTTGGGGCTTGCTACGGTATACGGGATTATAAAAAATCATGACGGATTCATTGAGGTTAAAAGCAAAAAAGGCGATGGTACTACTTTTGATGTTTACCTTCCGGCAACTGACATAGAAATCGTGGAAGATAAAAAACGGGAAGAAGCATTGGTGCGAGGGTCTGAACATGTTCTTCTTGTTGATGACGAAGACCAGATTGTCGATGTTGGAGAAAAGATATTAGCTCGAATGGGGTATAGCGTTTTGGTCGCCCGAAGCGGAAAAGAAGCGATTGAAATCTATCGCCAGAAAAAATACGATATCGAAATGGTCATTCTGGACATGATCATGCCGGATATGAGCGGCGGAGAGACCTATGACAAGCTGCGCCGAATGAATCCAGATATAAAAGTACTTCTATCAAGCGGCTACAGCCTCAGGGGCCAGGCGAAGGATATATTGGCACGGGGCTGTAGCGGGTTTATTCAGAAGCCGTTCGATATGAACGCGTTATCAAATAAGATGAGAGAAGTCTTAGAAGGCTAGCATAGCCCAAGGAAAAGTAGTATGGGGAATTATTTTCGCGCCCCTTTAATATTCTACCGAAAGGACGCGCCGCTTAAGGATAATACCCAAAGCCCGTCTGAATATATCCTTTTCCTAAACAGCCCGCCAGAGTGCAAAATAATCTGCATACAAAGTTTACAAATACTTCCCTAATGTACAAACCAACTTGACATATGGCAACGTTTCTTTTCGATTTCATAACATATCCATTGATGGCTGTTCCCAAAATTTTCGAATTAATATCAGAAGCATATAATAATGCTACGGTCAACGTGAATTATGGCGGTGGACAAGTGGCGACCATGTGCCGCCAAATCATCACCTCAAACATGTCGGCGGGCGGCGACTCCGGCAGCCTGCTTCTCGATATTGTGAAGGTCAAGTTTACTTTAAATCTCATAGACCCTGTAAAGCTCAGGAATTATTACCTTGCCTTTGAATCTCATTTGAGCCTCACGCTGCAGTTCCTCGGGCAAGAGTCCCTGTCTGACATCAAAATGGCATAGAAAAAGGGTATCAACACCGGCTTTTTCTGCAGTTTCCCCTGCTTGCAAGGCGGTAGAATGACCATCTTCATTCAATATTCTTCGGTTGCGATCGCTGCCGGTGGCTTCATGGACGAGGGCCGTTGCATCGGATGCTTCTTTAATCACGCTATCAGACGGGGCCGTATCGGATGAGAAAACCAAAGACGCACTCGCAGTGGATATTTTTATGCCGGATGTTTCAATGGAGTGATTGACCGGAAAAAGAGCGACCCTCATCCCGGGAATTTGGTCAAAGGTAGTGTTTCCCCCGCAAACCCACTCAATCGGAAAAGTCTCCATATCCGGTAAAATGAGGAAAAGCTCAAGTAGTTGTTTTGCCTTTATCTCGGTAGCCCTGTTGCAGATGATGCGTAGGGGCTTTTTTCGCTTAATCAGCAACAGGTTTTGAATCAGAACCGGCAGGGCGTGCATATGATCCGGATGGGCATGGGTCAGGATGAGCGCATCAAAATCCGATACCGCGACACCAACTCTCAGTAGATATTGGCAGGGGCTTCCCGAAGCATCAACCAGAATAGAAGCAGGCTCTTCAATGATGGAAAAAGAGATGTTGGTGTTATCTGTCGTTTGAACGGCACCAGTTGTACCGAAAAAAATGAGTTTCATAGATGACTGACCGCCGAATCCGCAAAGGTTACATCTGCAACCGCAATTGGTTTCCTGAAAAATGGAAGGGAATTACGGCCTGTCGGTTTTCCGGCCGGCTTATTCCCGCAGAACCGGAAGCTGATCTGGATCAATGTAGATTTTGACGGTTTCTCCGACAGTCCGCTTTCGGCGTACATCGCCCTTGGCCCTGATAGTGGATTCCCCCAGGGTGAGCTGGTAATCGATTAATTCACCCACATAGGTGGCCCTATCTACCCGGGCATCAAAAATATTTAAATCTCCGTGCGGCGTTGAAGCCTGAGACTGCCCGAGAAACTCAACATTTTCCGGTCTGACGGCCACATCCACGTCCTGGCCCTTCTCCAGGCCCAGTCCTCTGCCATGCAGGATCAACCCACCGTTTGTCGCCACAGCGGCATAGTCGTCGGAAATATTTTGTACGTTCCCGCGGATGAAGTTCGTCGTACCCATAAAGCCGGCGACGAACTTGTTGGCCGGGCGGGAATATATCTCCGCGGGCGTGTCCAGCTGAATGAGTTTGCCTTTATTTAAAACGGCAATACGGTCTGAGATGACCATTGCTTCGGTTTGATCGTGCGTAACATATATGGTGGTTATCCCATACTGTTTGTGCAGCTGGGCGATCTCAAATCTCATCTGCTCGCGCAACAGTGCGTCCAGGTTGCTCAACGGTTCGTCCAGAAGCAAAATATCCGGTTCGAGCACCAGGGCCCTGGCCAAGGCCACACGCTGCTGCTGACCACCGCTTAATTGTCGGGGATAACGGTCTTCGAGCTCCTCCAGTTTTACGATGGTCAGGCCTTCCGCCACTTTTTTGCTGATCTGAGCCTTTGGCATTTTTTTCAGCTGCAGACCAAAAGCCAGATTTTGAAATACGGTCATGTGAGGCCAGAGGGCATAATTTTGAAACACCAGCCCGATGCCCCGCTTTTCAGGTGGTATGTCTGAAATCCTCCGATCACCGATATAGATGTCACCGCCGTCGGGAGCCACAAAGCCTGTAACCGCCCGCAGCGTCGTCGTCTTGCCGCACCCCGAAGGTCCCAGCAGGGTTAATAATTCCCCGTCCTCCACTGTCAGGTTCAAGTTGTCGATTGCCCGCAGTTTCCCGTATGTTTTTACAATATTGACCAACCGCAGATCGGGCATTGATAAAATTCCTTCGATTTATGTGCGTTACCGTCGTTTTTATCCCATTCCGCCGACATACTCGGCTTTCAGTACACGCTGTATCAGGACCATAAAAAGAACGCTGGGAATCAACAAGATGATGGCGATCACCGAAGCAAACTGCATGTTGTAGCCGCTGGAAGAGTAAAGGGTCATGGGCAGTGTATTTACAAAGGGCAGCCCCACAAAGAAGGTACCGGTAAATTCATCCAACGACGTAATAAAAACAAATACGGCGCTGGCCAGCAGCCCGGGGGCCGCCAGGGGAAGCGTTATCTTGTAAAAAGCTTGAAACCGGCTGGCCCCGACACTCCTGGCAGCCTCCTCCATGTGAGGCGGAATCGATTTAAAGGTGGCATTGGTGATCCAGACACCGAACACCAACCCAACCAAAATGTGAACCAGAATTACCCCTGATACGGTCCCGGCCAGACCGAGCTTGGTAAAGGTACGCAACAGATTCACAAAAATCGGCTGTTGCGGGAAGGCGTTGGGCATCAAAAACAAAAACAGGATAAAGGCCCCAAATGGGATGCGGTATTTGGCCAGGGCATATCCGGCCGGAATAGCGATCAGCATCGATATGACGACAACGATAATTGCAATCATCAAACTTAAGAAAAAGGCCGGAACAATACTGACCGCACCGATGGCCAGGCTTTTCTGCAAGCCTAAAGCCTGTTTCCAGTAGTCAAGACCCAGCTTCTGGGGCAGGGTACTTGGCCAGTACCAGGTCTCGGCAATGGACCAAATAAACAGGCTCATCATGGGCCAGATGACGAGCAGAAAAACGAATATCAGGAAAATAATCTCCACCGATACGATCAGGGTTTTTTTGTTAAACATTATCGCTCCTCGACCGGTTTGGCTTCGGCCATCTTTTTTACGCTGGAACGAAGATAGTAGATAGCGGTGAAGAAAACCAGGAAGTAGGAAAAAACGCCGAGGCTATTGGCGACACCGAAGTCTCGAAAGTAGTTGACCCGATGGGCAATGTCCACGGTGATGGTTGTGGGGCTTTTTCCCCCGATCAACATATAGGGCAGCGTAAAAGTGCCAACGATCTGTGAATAAACCAGAACCAGTGCCACCATGATACTCGATTTGCTCATGGGGATCAGAATGCGGGTGATGATTTTGAAGAGCCGCGCACCGGCGCTGCGAGCTGCCTCAATATAGCTGTCGTCGATCATCTGAAAGCCGCCATGGATGATGAGCACGGAAAACGGT
>JAAUYD010141483.1_pt1 | contig 11603 bp, 9 predicted proteins | sample 7278101 | NCBI WGS metagenome assembly JAAUYD01 (sample SAMN14350128, study PRJNA611818) | marine sediment metagenome | isolation source: surface marine sediment (0.6m) | place: French Polynesia: Moorea | collected 2018-08 | reverse complement strand
TGACATGAAAGGGGTAATCAGAATGGTGAGAATGCGGTCCTTTTCGCTCTCAAGGGTACGGGCGGCCATAATCGCCGGGACGTTGCAGCCAAATCCCATCAGCATGGGAATAAAGGATTTGCCGTGCAGCCCGATCAGGTGCATGATTTTGTCCATGAGGAAGGCGGATCGCGACATATAGCCTGTGTCCTCAAAAATGGCGATACAGAAAAAAAGGATCAGTATATTCGGCAGAAAAACGATAACGCTCCCTACCCCGGCGATGATGCCGTCCAGCAGGAGCGCTTTGAAGAAGTTGTCCGGCAACAGCCCGTCCAGCGTTGACGAAAGCCAGCCGACGCCGGCATCGATCCAATCCATGGGATAGGTCCCGAGGGTAAAGGTCAGCTGAAACATGGCCCAGATAAAAAACAGAAATATCGGGAATCCAATAAAACGGTTGGTCAGCACCAGGTCGATATTGCGTGATACATCAACGCGCTGTTTGGTAGAGGTGGTCTGAATTTCCTTCATGATTCCGGCAATAAATCCGTAACGTTCATCGGTCATGACAATCTGGGGATCGTCATCGAAACGCTGCTCAAGATGCTTGCGAAGCGCCTGGGTGGTCTGAAGGATTTCAAGGCCAAGATCATTGGTGCTTTGTAAAATACGCTCTTTTATAATTTTGTCATCTTCCAGCAGCTTAATCGAGGTCCAGCGGATGTTATAGGGGGTTGAGCCGCCGGTTTTTTCTTCAATAAATTGCTGAAGCCGGGTAATGGCGCCTTCAATATCCTTGCTGTATTTTACATTGCGCTTTTTGGGGGTTGTTGCATCGGTTTCCGCCAGTTTAATGGTCTGTTTTAATAAGACATCGATCCCTTCATTTTTGTTGCCAACGGTAAATATCACCGGTACGTCAAGCAAGAGAGAGAGTTTGTCAGCGTCGATTTTCATGCCGCGGGTACGGGCAAGATCGGCCATGTTCAGGGCGAACAGAACCTTGCAGTCAAGCTCCCGCAACTGGGTCGCCAGATAAAGACTGCGCTCCAGATTGGATGAATCGATGATATCGACGACCACATCCGGCCGTTCGTCCAGAATGTAATTTCTGGCAACGATTTCTTCGATGGAATAGGGGGTCAAACTATAAGTGCCGGGCAGATCTATTATTTTAAGATCATAGCCGAATTTGTGAACCCGTCCCTCTTTTTTGGCAACGGTTACCCCCGGCCAGTTGCCGACCTTTTGCCGGGTGCCGGTGATAATGTTAAATATGGTTGTTTTACCAGAGTTCGGGTTGCCCGCAAGGGCAATGGTAAGGTTTTTGGGGTGCATGCGAAATGGCCTATCCGACGTTATCCACCTCAACCTCCGCCGCTTCTTTGACTCTCAGAGAAACATGATATCCTTTGACAATCAATTCAAGGGGATCTTTTAACGGGGCATATTTTTCAATATAAATCCGGGTGCCTTTGAGGATGCCCATTTCCAGAATCCTGCGTCGCAGGATTCCATTCCCACCGACGTGAACAATGGTGGCGGACTGTCCCTCTTTCATCTCACTTAACCGCATGAAAAACCTTTCTCTTCAGGAAAGTGGCCATCGAAGGTGATTTCTAAAAATACAGCCCAAGAATAATGCTGTTGTGAGAGGTTGTCAATCTAGCGAAATCCAATCGAAAGACGGATGATTGAACCGTTGTTGCCCCATGGAGGTGAAATCCATAGTTGCATGATGACGGAAAAAATACTATGAAGCGTTTTAACAATTTTATACATTGTCATTTTGTTTACAATTGAACCCGATTAAATGGATTTAAGCACAGGAGCAGTATTCGACAAGATGATCGATGCTGGATACTGGATAAATGAGGTATTCTGTCTTTTTTATAACTATAATATGATGAAGGGGGAAAAATGGGCATAAAAGAGGAACTGGAAGAGAAGGAAGAGGCTTGTGATTCAACAGAAACATATGTGGAACTGGCCAAAGAGGTCGTCGAAAAACTTTCCGATAAGGAATGGGCTAAGCGTCTCATAGACGAAGGCGCCGACTGGGCGGAATATGCCGATGATTTCATGCTGTTGGCCGCCGCTACCTCGGCGGCTTTGGATGACAAAGACAAAGCCAAGACTTTTCTGACCCAGGGCAAGGATTATTGCACCAATGTCCAGGAATTTATGAATCTTGCCAAAGCGGCGAAAGACACGGGCGATGACGAGACCGCCAAAGAACTATGTTCGGCGGCCCAGGGAAAATGTGTTAAGATAAAAGATTTTCTGGATCTCAGTAAAAACGTCCTCGAAATGCTGTCCGACGCGGAACTTGCCAAAGAAATTTCCGACAAGGCATTGGAAAAATGCAACACTGTGGCGGACTACAATGATTTTGCGAAAAGTATCCAGCAAGTATTTAACGATTCGGCACGGGCCAAAGAAGTGTATAACTCAGCGCTTGAGAAATGCAAAAAGGCTGATGACTATACACTATTGGCCAAAGGCGTTATAGAAAATCTTTCCGACAAGGAATTGGGCAAGGCCATCTTCGGCAAAGCAGAGACGTCTCTTGATTCAGGAATAGAGCTAATGAAACTGGCCGAGTCCGCGCTTGAAAATCTTGAGGACAAGGAATATGGCGGGGCACTATACCAAAAGGCTCGGGAAAAGATGGAAAGCGGTGATGAACTGATGAAGCTGGCCGGATCGATCGCAGGTAAGCTTGATGACAAGAACCTGATCATGGACGTTTACAAAAGCGCGGAAGCCAAATTCAGCTCTTACAACGACTTTGTAAAACTGGCCAAAGCGGTAATTAAGGACACCGGGGATACCGGGTTCGCCGGTGAACTCTATCAAAAAGCGGCTGGAACAAATCCGGATTGCAGCCAGCTGACGGCTGTGGCAACTGCCCTGGCAGACGATATCGAGGATAAAAATTCCGCCTTGGATGTGCTGAAACAAGCGGAGATTGCTGTGAAAACTCCCGCCGATTTTAAAAAGACCGCGGAAGCCGTCCTCAAATATGCCGAGGACGAAAAATGGCTGTCGGACACCAAGCTACAACTTGAAAAAAGAGAGGCTCATAAGGACCTTTATGCCGAATTTGTCAAACGGGAGCAGGAGTGCATCACGAGCGCGACCATGAGTCGTCTGGCACACGATGTCATGGCGCAAACCGGCGATATCCCGTACACCCGGAAACTTTACACCAAGGCGGAAGGGTTATGCACTTATTTTCCAGAGTTTATGGATCTGTCTCGACGGATCCATGAGGATCTTCAGGATGAAAACTGGATTCGTAAGATTTATGAAAGCCTGCTGGACAAGTGCGACGATTACCACAAATTCAATGATCTCGCAGACGGTATATTGGACACCCTGAAAGATGAAGACTGGGCGCGGAAAATTTATGCCGACCTTGAAGAAAAATGTGTCAACGAAACCGACTTTGGTAAACTTGGCGCAATCGTAAATGATAAATTTGATGATAAGGAGTGGACCCAACGGCTGCTCGCTTCTGCTGAAGATAAGGCCCAAGACCTTCCCGGCCATATCTTTGTGGCCGGTTCGGTACTTAACCAATTGTCCGACAAGCAATGGGCCGAATCAATTTATGCCAAAGCCGATGCGGCCTGCAGTGACCGCGATCAATACTATACACTCCTTACGTCCGTTTGGAATCAGACCCAAGATAAGGAACTGCTCAGGAAAATGCACCGCGGCGCTGAGGAAAAACTGAATACGACCCATGATCTCGTCTATTTAGCTGAAAGCATTTTAAAATATTTTTCCGATACGGAATGGGCAACCCGGGTATACAATAAGGCCGAACAAGCGATGGACGTCCACGCTTATGGCTATGAACTGGCCAAAAGTCTGGCCGATAAGCTTGGGGACCGGACGTGGGCCAGGCGCATACGGCAGCTATAGGCTTCTGCAGTCCATTTTTTCTGACGACATGTTGTAAGGTATGCAAGGTGTCAGCAAATCACAAAATCCATTGATTGAAGATTGTCGATTGAAGATTGAATATTTAAGGTCCGCCTACGGCAGGATCAATCCTTAAAAAAGATCATAAAACAGGCAGAGCGCAGTGACATCCAAAAATCATCAATCTTCAATCTTCAATAGTCAATCCCGGCTTGCCCGGGTCGGGTATAAGGAGTTCGCCGTTTATGTTAAACGATAAAAAGATTGCCATTCTCGGGGTAGGGAATATGGGAGAAGCGCTGGTCAGTGGTCTGATTGGTTCCAAATCATCTGCACCAGAAAATATTATCTGCACCGATGTCAGGCAAAGCAAGCTCGATGAAATCAAATCAAATTATAACGTTCGCACCACCGGCAACAATCTCCAGGCGGTGACGGAAGGAAACATCGTCATTTATGCGGTAAAACCACAGATCCTGGCAACGGTTTTAATCGAAACCGCCCCTAAACTGGATACGTCCAAACTCATAATCTCCATAGCTGCCGGTGTTCCGCTGGCAGCCATGGAGACCTGTGTCCAGAAGGATTTACGGCTCATCCGGGTGATGCCCAACATTGCAGCGGCAGTCAGAGAGGCGGCAACCGCGATTGCCGCCGGGGCCCATGCCACCCAAGAGGATATTAAACTGGCCATAGAGATTTTTAGTTCCATTGGCAAGTGTATTTTTTTAAAAGAGAATGAATTAATGGATGCCACCACTGGTTTAAGCGGCAGCGGGCCGGCCTATATCTTCTTAATCGTGGATGCTTTGGCGGATGCCGGCGTAAAAGTGGGACTCTCACGGCAGGACTCCCTATTTTTGGCAGCCCAAACGGTGCTGGGCGCTGCAAAATTGTTAATGGAGACCCAGGAGCATCCCGGGCAGCTGAAAGATCGGGTGACCTCACCCGGTGGTACGGCGATTGCTGGACTGGCGACGCTTGAAAGTGGTGGTTTGCGCACCACCCTAATCGATGCAGTTGAGGCTGCAACCAATCGTTCTATAGAATTGGGTGCAATGATGGTACAAAATTTTTGCGACGCCAACTCGCATAATAGTGATTAGATTTCAAAACTCCTGTTCCGCATAATCAGTTAGAACCGACGTTGACGTTTCCTTGATTCTTCGGATGGCCATATTTGAATATCGTTCGGATAAATGCTAGGAGTTCAGAGCAACGTGTAGCACTTATCGTTCGCAGAATAGGTGAATAAACAAATGACAATATTGACGTCGCTTCTGGATGTCGCCACCGGACAGTGAAGAGTGCTGCCAAAATGAAATCGCTTTTGCAGTTGAAAGATGTAGGTCTCGTGGATATCGATATTGAGGGGTTGAGGGACATTATATGTAATCATCCCTCACCTGAACCTCCTGCTGACCGTGCCTTTAAACCAGCCTGTGTTTTCCTCCTTATATTTGATCTTGAGGAACCTCATATTTTGGCAATTCAGAAAGCGGATAGTGAGGGCTACCCCTGGCGCAATCAGGTGGCCCTGCCGGGAGGCCATCTGGATGCAGAAGATATCAGTCCCCTTGACGGTGCTTTTCGTGAGTTGGAAGAAGAGGTGGGTATCCGCCGCGATCAGGTTGAATTCATAGGATCCTTAGGCCATTTTCAAACCATCAACAATAGAGATATTGAAGTTTTCACCGGGTTGTGGAAGGCAGGGGGGCCGATGCGACCCGATCCAGCAGAAATCTCAAGAATCCTAAAAATTCCCCTGCGAGAGATTGTCCGGACCCATAATACCAAAAATTTCAATGGCCGCATACCAGATGTTGATGAACTAATATATCCGTTTGAAGATGTCGTCATTTGGGGAGCCACCGCCCGTATATTGCATCATTTCATCGAGCTTTTACTTGAGGTAGTGACGCCTGATTAAGCGAATGACGGCGGATATCATGACGCCGGTACTCAATACGACGAGGACAACTGGCACCCAGACGTAGTCATGGTATTGCTCAATTTCGCGAGTCACCGAGATACCCACCAATCCGAAAAGGAGCACTACCACCATGAAAGTAATGGTAAGCGCGTATACCATCTTGGATTGATACCAGGGATTGGCCGTTTTCCGGAACACGGGGATTTTGATGGGCGACATATTAAAATTATAGGTAGAGCGGTTCAGAGTTCAACGTTCTGGGTTCAAGATCTTATTCGCGACCTCTGTTACTAACCCTGACGTTAAACCCTGCACCTGTGAACGGTAGCTTTAAATTTCAGGGCTCCTGACCTCAATTGGATAAATTTCTCTGGAGGCCTTGATATCTAACCTACAAAATTTTTAGTAAAAATAATCGTAAATATTTTACGACACATCAGTAGTTCTGAATTTTATGCCGACAAGAGAAAAAAATCAAGTTATGAAACACATAAATGCTATGCAGGCGATTAATTGGTTTGGCAAAAGACCTCGATATTATCTATTCGGTCTGACCTTAATGCTTTTTCTGTGGGGTTGTGCGGTGGCACCAATAAAAAAACTTAGGATTCAAGATACTGACCAGTCTTTTGAGGAAGGTATGATTATTTCCGCAAAGGTTGGAAAACCGGTATCTTTTGAGGAACTTTTAGCTGATTTGAACAACTGTCGAATCGTTTATATCGGGGAAAAACATACCAATGTTGCACACCATCGCATCCAGTTGGAGGTCATACAGGCCATCTTTAAAAATCAACCAAACCTGGTCGTGGGCATGGAGATGTTTGATCATACCTATCAGGAAATACTTGATATGTGGTCGGCAGGTGAATTGGATCAAAAGGATTTCTTAAAGAAATCTCACTGGTATGCCAATTGGCGTTTTGATTTTTCCCTGTACCGTGAAATTTTGGTATTTATCCAAGAAAACCACATTCGCCTGGTGGCCTTGAACATCCCCAGCCATATTCCCCCCAAGATTCGTGAAGGCGGTATCGACAATTTAAGACCAGCGGAAAAAAAACATCTCCCACAACAAATAGATATGACCAAGACGGTCCACCGTGACTACCTTCAAAATGTATTTGATGGCCACAAGCACCATTTCAGGGGCGAGGTTGAATTTGAAAATTTTTATGCCGCCCAATCCGTGTGGGAGGACGCCATGGCGGAGATGATTTCCCAACATCTAGAAGATGATGTCATGGTTGTGATGGCTGGAAATGGTCATATCCAATTTAAATACGGGATACCAGACCGAGCTTTTAGCCGGACCGCTGAAACCTTCCGGACGATTTATCTGGCTCCGGTGGGCGATGTCGTTGAATTGGATATTGCTGACTATATCTGGGTGACGCCCTAACCGGAGGGCAGAGGACGGAAGACAGATGACAGAAGATAGAATATGGAGGCTATTGAATGGAGAATCTGGGATGCGGAAAATAAAAATCAAAACAGAATGGAGGAGTACATGAATACCGATTCCAAAGTCTGGTTGAACGGAAACTTGATCCCCTGGTCGGAGGCCACCGTACCGCTTTTGTCCCATGGATTTTCACGGGGTTCAGCCTTTTTTGAAGTATTTGGGGTTCACGTGGGACCTGAAGGCCGGATGGCATTCCGGATGAATCAGCACCTAAAGCGGCTTATGGGAAGTGCCGAGTTGTTGGAGATGGAGCTGGCCTATTCTAGCGAAGAGATCATTGCGGCGGTAAAATCCACGGTTTCCGCCAACAACCTCGGGCGGGGCTTGATTAAAATGCTGGCCTACTGGGGCGAGGAGGCCATTATTAACCTGGTATTGGACGCCAAGCTGGATCTGGCTATTTTTGCCATCCCACAAAGTGATGATTTGAAATTAGACCAGGCCAGCGCGATATCCGCCTGCGTGTCAAAGTGGCGCAAGATCCATCCGGCCACGGTGCCTGTGGCCGCCAAGGCGTGTTCAAACTATTTGAACGGTTATCTGGTGCGAAAGGATGCCAATAATCGCGGCTTTGATATCGGTATCGCACTTGACACGGAGGGGTTTCTGGCTGAAGGGTCAATCGAGTCGGTATTTATCGTAAAAGACGGCGTTCTCAAAACGCCACCGTTGGGACGGATTCTGTCAAGCATCACCCGAATGTCCATTCTTGAAGCAGTTTCTAAAATCGGTATCCCTGCCCGGGAAACTCCCATCAGCGCTGATGAATTATCAGACGCCGACGAAATCTTTACCTGTCATACGGGTATAAAGGTCGAACCGATCGCCCGTCTGGAGGATCGGGAATTGGAAGCACCCGGTCCGGTGACCGCGCAGATGATGCAACTGATGAGTGACATTATTGAGTTTAAAGATGAGCGTTTTAAGGATTGGTTTCAACCTTTGGGTTGATTAAAGAATTGTCATTTGTTATGGCTCAGGATTGGGCTAGGACGGCAACCTTGGGGGCGAGGACTTTTCTGATATCCGCCGGCGCCATTTTCAGCATGGTGCCTCTCTGCCCGGCATTGATCAAAATTTTATCGAGCGTCAACATATCCGCTTCCATGACCACCGGTAATTTTTGTTTGGTTCCGAACGGGCTGATGCCGCCAACCTGATATCCGGTGAGGCGTTCGGCGGTCCGGGTGTCTGCCATGGCCGCACGTTTTACGCCACAGGCTTTAGCCAGGTGTTTCATGGATAGCTGTCGATTTCCGGGCATCAAAATAAGGGCATAATTTTTTTCTCCCAGGTCCACCACCAGCGTTTTAACGGTCGCTGCCAGAGGATATCCGGTGGCAGTGGCCGCAAACTCGGCACCCTTCTCCTCGTGGCTATATTTGACAACTTCAAACGAAATCTTTTTTTGTTTCAGAAACTGGATGGCGCGGGTCGACATAGTTGACTTCTATTTTCGAAAATTATTTGTTTTGGCAATGATGAGGACATCACAAAGCAATTTTTCTGTTAAACCAGAGATATCTGGAAGGTTCGGTGAATTTCCGATGTTGACTTTGGAAATTGCCAAAAAGTAGGTTGCCAGTTGTGCCCTTTCACAGCAAGCGCTGCAACATATCCAGGAGCTGGTTTCCATGCATTCAAGGACCAGCGAGAAGACTCTTTGGGAGCTCCCTCAACGTTTAGCAAACGGGCTGGCTCTCCCGGAGCCAGCGAGACCTCAAATTGATTTAGTGGTTGGGACAATCCCTTGCCAATTGCCTTGATATAGGCTTCTTTACGTGTCCAGCAGTTGAAAAATGCTTGTCGTCTCTGGCTGGTAGGGAGGGCATTAAAAGTCGCAATCTCTTCTGCAGCAAAAAATCTGGCAGCAATCTGATCCGCATCCGGCAAAGCCTGAAGATATTCAATGTCAACGCCAATCGCACGGCAGCGTGTGAACGCATAAAGGGCGATATCTTTTGAATGACCTATATTAAACTGAAGCGTGCCGTCACTAACGGTTTCTGCCAGATAGGGCTTTCCATAGGGGCCATAGTAAAACTGAACTCGGTTCGGCTCGATATGCAGATAACGCCCTAGGATCATTCTGAGTACTGCACGGCACACAATGAACCGCACCCTATCCTGCTTGAAATGAAAACGCCCTGCGCTTACAAGCTCGTTATCGCTGAGACAGTGTGCCATTTGCTGAACTTGCGTTTTCAATGAATCAAGCTTTGTAATCCAAACATGGGCATCATGGTTTGACAATTCTAACGTAGACGGTGGTGGGGACCAGTAAAAGGGGTTAGGACTACCTTCCAACTTCGCCGGCGGAGTTATAAAATCTTTGGTTTTTTGGTTTGAGATTTTTTTCATAAACTACAAGCTTATAACTTTAAATAAATTTGATTTAGGGCTATTTGTCGACTAATTTTTTGTATCTATTCATTCTTCACTATCCTTCTGTGCCTCTTCTAAGCAAGCTTTTAGCTGCTCGGCTAATATCTGGACATGAGGATCGCGCCACATACTTATGATGGTTCCTGGTACAAATCGGATATCTAGTGCGCCAACAGTTAAATCGTACCAATCGCTAATTGCTTCTTCATGATCCTGAGAATATTCTTCACCTAGGAGGCATGTAATCCGACCGTGGTAGGCTTTTGGTTCGTAGTTCTTTCGAGCCCTGCTGAAATCATCTATAAATCGGCGCCAACGATGAATGTCACCTGGTAGAAATCTTTGGAAAATTTTCCAGTGCCAAAGAACACGATTTAAGAAAGCATGCCTAATATTGGATAAAAGTGGTCTCTTTTTCATAAGTCCAATTAAAAGACGAAAAAATTTCTTTGCAGACATCCGATAGATAGAAAAGGTATTGTATGATTTATTTGGTTTAAGGGGGGTAGGCGCTATTAAAACAAGCAATGCTACATTTTGTCCTTGCGACTTCAACTGATGTGCCATTTCAATGGCTATGGCACATCCGTCTCCAGAGCCACCTATATAATATGGACCATTAAACTGAATTGTTCGTATTTCTTTATTATAATGAGCAGCCATGTCTTCAAATCGACTGTGTGGAACCTGTCCCTTTTCCAAACCTAATGCACCCAGGCCATAAAATGGTTGCTCCGGTTCCAGAATGCGCGCCAAATCGTAGAAATGTAGAACTTTACCGGTACAACCGTGTATACAGAAAAAAGGTGGTTTTGATCCGCTATGTTGCATCGGTACCAGCGATGACCAAGGCGATGACCAACCCTTCTGGCGAAGTATGCTGCCTAGTTGCTCAACAGTCGGTGCCTGGAACAGGGTCGCCAGTGGTAGGTCCCTGCCGAATATCTTTTGGATCCGAGCAAACAATTGCATGACAAGCAGTGAATGTCCACCCAGGTCAAAGAAATTGTCTTTCACTCCGATGTTTTTGACACCTAACACCTTTTCCCAAATCTTGGTGAGTTGCAGTTCTAACTCATCACGCGAAGAAACAAGAGTTTTAGCCGGCTGGCCGCGGTCCCGATCCGGAGCAGGCAACACTTTCCGGTCTATTTTGCCGTTGGGCGTCAATGGGATGGCCTCCAGCTTCACAAAATGCTGCGGCACCATGTAGTCCGGCAGCTTGGAGCGCAGATAGTTTCGCCAATCCGATAACGAGACCTCAGATTCCGGCTTCAAAACATAGTACGCGACCAATCGCTGGTCACCAGCGCGGTCCTCCCGCACCACGACGATGCATTTCTCGACGGCATCCAGTTCCGCCAAACGGGTTTCGATTTCGCCCAATTCTACCCGCAGGCCGCGCATCTTAACCTGGAAATCAATTCGCCCCATATATTCAATGCTGCCATCTACCAAATATTTGGCCAAATCTCCGGTTTTGTATAAACGGGCAGCCGGATCATCGCTGAAGGGATCCGGTATGAATTTTTCCGTGCTGAGTTCAGATCGGTTGAGATAACCCCGGGCAACCTGAACACCACCTATGTGCAGCTCTCCGACGTACCCTATCGGCACTGGAAACAAACGGGGGTCTAAAATGTAGATCTGCGTATTTGCAACGGGATATCCAATCGGCACCATGCTGCGATCACTATCCGCACGGCAGGGCCAATAGGTGACATCGACCGCAGCTTCCGTAGGGCCATAAAGATTGTGCAGCTCCGTATCCAGCCGCTCGAAGAAGCGTTGCTGCAAATCAAACGGCAAGGCCTCTCCACTGCATATTACCCGTTTGATACTGGTGCAGCGCTCAACCTCAGATTCCTCAAGGAATACCCGCAGCATCGAGGGCACAAAATGCAG
>JAAUYD010056513.1_pt1 | contig 11603 bp, 9 predicted proteins | sample 7278101 | NCBI WGS metagenome assembly JAAUYD01 (sample SAMN14350128, study PRJNA611818) | marine sediment metagenome | isolation source: surface marine sediment (0.6m) | place: French Polynesia: Moorea | collected 2018-08 | reverse complement strand
GTGCTGGTCTCACCGCGCTTCGCGCGCCTGGCCGATGCGGGCGACATCCCGCGCGAGCGGCTCTACCAGGCCCAGGCCCTCGAAGAGGTCGAGGCGACGACGCCCGTCTTCTTCCGCTACGCGAACTGGCGCGTGCCCGAGACCGCGAAGCGCTGCCGGCTCTTTGCGATCGGGATCCCGGTCGAGGCCTTCGCGGGCCGGCCGCCCATCGCGCTCGGCGGCGAAGCCCTCGACTACGACCTGCTGCGCCCGCAAGGCGACCTCTTCATGGATCGCCTCTCGCAGTCGAAATGCCATCCGGTCGACGCGGACGGCGTCGTCGAGGTGCGCGGCAAGCGAGCCCGGGTGGTCGGCGAGTTCGAGCTCGGCGTGGGGTTCCTGGCCGACGGCGCGCTCGTCGTGAGCGACGACACGTTCACGCACTTCTTCGCGGGCCGCGCCATCGACCGGCCGCATCTCGGCCTGATCCGCCTGAGGGAGGGCGCCGACCGCGCGGCCGTCGCAGCGCAGCTGCGCGCGACGTTGCCGAACGACGTGCGGATCCTCGACGCCGAAGAGCTCGACGCGATGCAGACCCGCCACTGGGTCGAGCACACCGCCGTCGGCAACATCTTCACGATGGGGAGCTTTGCCGGCTTCATGGTCGGCGTCGTCGTGCTCTACCAGATCCTCTCGACCGACATCAGGCCGATCGAGGCGGCGAGGCCGGCGCTCATGAAGATCGGCAGCCGCGTCGCCGCGTGGATGAAGGGGAAGAGCGCCGCGCTCGCCACCAGCGCCGGCGCGAAGCCGAGGCCGGCGAAGACCCAGGCCTGGCGAAACACGTAGCCGTAGAGGCGGCGATTCGAGTAGCCCATGGCCTTGAGCGTCGCGTAGTAGGGCAGCTGGTTGCGGATGTCGGTCGAGAGGATCTGGTAGAGCACCACCACGCCGACCATGAAGCCCGCGAAGCTGCCCATGGTGAAGATGTTGCCCACGGCCGTGTGCTCGACCCAGTGACGCCGCTGCATCGCGTCGACCTCGTCGGCCTCGAGCACGCGCACGTCGGTGGGGAGCAGCTGCGCCAGCGCGGTCTTCGCCGCGCCGAGGTCCGCGCCTTCGCGGAGCCGCAGCAGGCCGAGGTGCGGACGGTCGATCGGCTGGGACGCGAAGAAGTGGGTGAACGAGTCGTCGCTCATCAGCAGCGCGCCGTCCGCGAGGAAGCCCACCCCGATCTCGATCTCGCCGACCACGCGCGCGGCCTTGTTGCGCACCTCGACGGCGCCGTCGGCGGCGACCGGCCGGCACTTCGCCTGGCTCAGCCGGTCCATGAAGAGGTTGCCCTGGCCGCGGAGCAGGTCGAGGTCGAGCCCGGGGACCCCGGGATCGAGCGGCGGCTGGCCCCCGACGGCATCGAGGGGGAAGCCGATCGCGAAGAGGCGGCAGCGCTGCATCGTCTCGGGCACGCGCCAGTTCGCGTAGCGGAAGAACACCGGGATCGCGGCCTCGACCTCGTCGATGGCCTGCGCCTGGTAGAGGCGCGCGGCGTCGATCGTGCCGGCGTCGGCGAGCCGCGCGAAGCGAGGCGAGACGAGCACGAGGTCGGCCCGGAAGCGCGACGAGATCGCGAGCGCCGTGTTCTCGACGGCGCCGAAGAAGCCGAGCTGCATGAAGATCACGAGGATCGCGAAGCCGATGCCGGCGGCTGCGACGGCCGTGCGCCGCTTCTGGTGCAGCACCAGGCGCAGGGCGAAGGGCACGGGGCGCCGGGTGTTCGCTGGGCCCCGCGCAGGGTCGCTCGCGGGGCGCCCGGCACGAGCGGGGCCCGGTGCGTGATCGCTCACCGGGCCGGGGCGGACCGCAGGTCGATGCGGACCTGGCCCTCGAGGTTGGTGAGTCGCCGCGCCAGCGGATCGTCGGCGAGCATCACACGCACACGGACGACGCGCAGGCCCTTGGGCGCCCGCGGATCCTCGCCGCCGATGGCGTTGTTGAAGATGATCGCGCCGACCTCGTCGACCACGCCGGCGACGTCGGCCGGCAGCGCGGGGCTCGAGAACACCGCCTTCTGTCCCTTCGAGACGAGCCGCACGTCGTTCGCGTGCACCTCGGCGACGGCGAACATCGTGCTCGTGTCGCCGATCTGCACGAGCGGACGCCCCTTCACGCGCTCGCCCTCGCGCACCGGCACGCGCAGCAGCTGCCCCGAGATCGGGGCGCGCACGATGGTCTGCTCGAGCCGCTGGCGGGCCTGCTCGACGCGGTTCTCGGCCGTGCGCCGGTCGAGAGCGACGCCGCCTTCGATCCGCTCGAGCTCGGCCTGCATCTCCTTGAGCGACTCCTCGGCCTGGGTCACCCGCAGCTCGGCGTCGCGAAACTCCTTGCCCGCGCTGAACCCCTTGCCCGAGAGATCCTGCTGGCTCGACACCTCGTTGCGCGCGTGCTCGAGGCTCGCCCGGGCCGCGCGCACGCGCGCCTGCTGGGCGGCGACCTCGTAGGGCGCGAGCGACACGCGCTCGAGCTCGATCTGCGCCGCCTCGAGCTCGGCCTGCCGCAGGCCGTGGCTCGCGAGCACGGCCAGCGCCTGACCCTTCTCGACCGACTCACCCTCGCTGGCGCGCATCTCGAGCACGACGTCGTCGATGGCCGCGCCGACCTCGACCAGCGCGCTCGCGGGCTCGAGCCGGGCCATGGCCACGATCGCGTCGCGGTCGGCGGCGGGATCCTCGGCCGCCCCGGCCGGTGACGCGACGTCGACGCTCTGCGGGCAGGCGAGGGCGAGCGCGGCCGCCAGGAGCAGGCCGATGGCCGACACGCGCCGCATTCCGAAGCGTCGGCGGCGCGGGAAGCGGGACGGACCGCCCGGGTTCTGGCGCGCGAGATCACGCATGGGGTGTGGATGAGCTCCTGATCGCGGCGCGGCCGGGCTTGCCGATCGCGGGCCGGGTCGCGTTCTCAGGGGGTGGCGGGAGTATAGGCGCCCGCCCGAGCGCGCTGCCACGGCCGCGGACACGGGATTCGTCTGGGGCGTCGGGCAGTTGGGACGACACCGCACCCCGATCGGTTCGCGTCGCCCACGCCGGGGCGCGGCCCGTCAGGATCGCGGGCGGCGCTCGCGCCCCATCAGCAGCGGCGCCCGGCCGAAGGCGGCCTGCTTGCGCCGGATCGTGTGGACCCGCTTGCGCACCCACTGGATCGACGTGCCCTCGGGCAGCCTCGCCTGGATCTCGGGACCCGTGGGCACGCGCCCGGTCTCGTCGACGAAGCGCAGGTACTCGGCGAGGAAGGTGCGCTCGTGCGCGGTGTAGGCCGGCTCGTCCTGCAGCCCCTTCAGCCACTTGTGCATCTGCCCGTGCAGCAGGATCGGCACCTGGCCGAGCGCGACCTGCTTGCGTCGCATGCCGTGGATCAGCACGTGCACCCCGCCGCGGTCGACGCCCTCGCTGGCGTCGGAGAGCTCGCGCGCGCTCGGCGGTCGGCCGAGTCGCTCGAGCAGGGTGAGGTAGGTCTGCGCGAGCGCGGTCTCCTTGCCGGTGAGCTTCCGCGCGGCGAGCAGGGCGCCGAGGTCGTGGCGGGCGCGCGCGACGAGCTCGTCGGACTCGACCGGCCCCGACCGGGTCGAGATGCCGCCGCGCACCAGCGTCCAGCCGGTGAAGAGCGTGTCGTCGATCCGGTACGCCACGTCGGGGCCGGCGGGCGGCGTGTTCGACACGACGCGGACGGGCAGGGTGCCGAGCTCGAACGCATCACCGACGGCGACGAGGCCCGTGGTCTCGGGCTGGCGCGCATGGCGTGCGGGCGCGCGGGTCGCGGCGCCGAAGCGGTCTTCGAGGGTGCGCAGCGCGACGGGGTCGGCGGGCCGCGCCGCGGTCTGCAGGGCGAAGGAGAGCCGGGCGTCGTTCGACCGGGCGGCCTCGGCGTAGGCGTCCACGTCCTCGCTCACCGGATCGATCACGGCCGCCGCCCGCGTCTCGGGGCAGACGACGAGGTGCGCATAGCGGCGCAGGCGCTTGTTGTAGAACGAGTGGACGATCACGAGCAGCTCTTCCGGTCGCCGGCGCCGAGGGTCGGGTCGACGCCGCCGGGTCGAAGGGGTGCCCACATCGGAAGAGAGCGCAGTGAGTCGTCCGCACGCCGCCAGCTGCCGTCGCCGAAGTGCCATCCGATGCGAGCGCGGGCAACGTATGCGTCGCGTTCCGAAGGCGAAACGAATCGACCCGGAACACAGCTGCAGGAAACCCCGATGCACGACGAATTCACCCGGGATCTGCAGGCGGCGCTGCGCGGGGCGTCGAATCGCCCCTCAGCTCGCGGCGCCGCGCTCGTGGATCACCCGACCGCCGGCCACGGTGAGGGCGACGTGCCCGGCGTCTGGCGTCGCGCGCACCTGCGACCACGGGGCGTCGAGCACGACCAGGTCGGCGCGCTCGCCTTGGCGGATTTTCCGTTGCACGACGCCGGGTTCGAGCGGATCGCTCGTGAAGAGCGCGAGCGATTCTTCGGGTGAGAGCGCCTCGTCGGGGCCGAGCGCGTGGCCGGCGCGGGTTCGCCGCGAGATCGCGGCCGCCATCGCGCGCCAGGGGTCAATGTCGCCGTAGGGCGCATCGCTGCCCGCCGCGAGCGGGACCCCGGCGTCGAGCCAGGCGCGGCCGCGATAGAGCCAGGGGCGATCGGCTGGCTCGACGTCGACGAGATACGCATCGCCCCGCTCGAAGACGAAGTGCGGCTGGGTCACGACCGCAATCGGCGTGCCCGCGACGAGCTCGACCCACTCGGGCGGCGCGACGCTGGCGTGCTCGATGCGGTCGCCCTCGGTCGCGCCCGCCGCCTCGAACGCCGCGAAGGCCAGCGCGAGCTCGACCCGGGTCACGCAGTGCACGGCGACGGCGCGTCCGGCCGCGTGGGCATCGCGCATGCGCCCGGTGAGGTGATCGAGATCGGGGAGGGCCGGCTCGTCGAGCAGGATCTTGAGCGGTCCGCGCGCCAGACGCGGATGATCGATCTTCGAGAGCGCCTCGCAGCCCATGAGCACGCAGCGCTGCCCCATCTCGCCGGCGTCGACGGCCGCGCGCACGTAGGCCGCGTCGTCGTCGTCCAGAGTCGGCGTCGTGTCGGTCACGCCGGTGACGCCGAGCGCCGCCAGCCGCCGCGACAGCGGGCCGAGCGCGGGGCGCTCACCGCCGCCGAGCTGCTCGCGCAGCCAGGCATCGAGTCGGTGGAAGCGCCCGGTGGGCCGACCGGCGTCGTCGCGCTCGGCGCCTTCGGGCCAGCGGCCGACGGGGTCGCGCAGCCGCGCCATCGCGGCGTGGTTCAGCATCCAGAGCGCGCCGGTGCGGTGCTGGATGCGCAGCGGCCGGTCGGGCACCCACGCGTCGAGGCGATCGGCATCGAGGTCGCCCGCCACCGACTCGTGATAGCCGACGCCGCGCAGCGGGCCGCTGCCGCGCTCGCTCGCCGCGGCCCGCGAGAGGGCCGACGCGAGCTGCGCCTCGTCGTTCACCGCAGGCGGACCGCAGTCGATCGAGCTCGCCGCGCGAGCGGTCGCCTGCAGGTGGATGTGGTGATCGTGCAGGCCGGGCACGATCGCGCCGCCGCCCGCCTCGAAGACCCGCTCGCCCGCGCGCGGTCGCAGCGCCGGCCCGATCTCGTCGATGCGCTCGCCGTCGATCCGAAGGCGCGACCCGGCCCGGCCGCCGATCTCTGCGTCGACGATCAGCATGCGGGCGCCCGCGCCCGATGCCCCGGCGAAGCCGACGCGCCGAGCCAGCGCGTCAGCACGGCCTCGGTGTCGGCGCCGACCTCGCGCGCGGGCTCGGGCGTTGCGTCGACGGGGGAGTGCGGGGCCCGGGCGTCGGGGGTGTCGGCCTCGGCGCGCGCCTCCACGAAGGGCGTCTCGCGCACCATGCGCGCGACGCCCGCGAGCGGCAAGTCGAAGAGCCCGCCGCCGAGGCGCACGCCGGCGAGCGCCGCCACGGCGGCGTGCACCCCGGTGAGCGGGTCGGCGATGGCATCGCCGCAGAAGCGCGGCGCGCCCGCCACATCGAAGCCGACCAGGCCCGCCGCGACCGCGGCGTCGTCTCCGAACGCCACCCACTCGCCGCGGGGCGCCGGCCGGCCGTAGCCGGTGATCGAGATCCACACGAGCCCCGGCTGCGCCTCGACGAGCGCCTCGGCGTCGATGCCGAGCTGGGCGAGCCCGCGAGGACGCGCGCTCTCGATGACCACGTCGGCGGCGCGCACGAGGTCGAGCAGCCTCGCCCGGTCGGTCGTGTCGCTGGCGTCGAGGGCGACCATCGACTTCGCGCCGTTCATCGCGTCGAAGAAGCGGGTGGGGCCGAGCCGCGCGCCGTCGACGCGGCGGGGATGCTCGACCTTCACCACGTCGGCGCCGGCCCAGGCGAGCAGCCGGCCGCAGAGCGGACCGGCCCAGAGGGTCGACAGGTCGAGCACGCGAAGCGGCTGGCCCGGCGCGCGCGCCGCCGACGGTCGCGAGGGCGGCGTGCGCGTCACCCACGGTATGGCGGCGAGGTCCGCGTCGTCGCCGCCCGGCAGCGGCGCGACCGCGAGGCCGAGCCAGCGCGCGCGCTCGACGAGCGAGGCCGACTCGCGGTCGGCGACGAGCGGCTCGATGCGATCGAGCGCAGCGCGCGCCGAGAGGGGCGGGTCGCCCGCCTCGACGAGCGAGCCGTCGCACTCGAGCCAGGCGGGCAGGGCGGCGACGTCTTCGGGGCGCGGCAGCTGCACGGCGATCCAGCCGTCGCGCACGCGCACGAGGCGGCCCGCGCCGCCGGCGGTGTCTCGACCGGCCGACTCGAGCGAGGCGGCGGCGGCGCGCTCGCCGAGCAGCGAGGGTGGGTCGATCGCGTGCTGCGCGAGCGCGGGCGCGAGCGCCGTGAGCGCGACCCAGGCGCCGCGCACACAGGCCGCGACCGGGGCCGGCGCTGGTCCCGAGAGGCGGGCGCAGCCCGAGCGTGCCCAGTCGCTGTCCGGGTCAGGTGCTTCGAAGCTCGGCAGCGTGACTGCCCCCATGCCGAGATCTTCGAGCACGCGCGCGGCGTGTCGTGCGGCGGTCGAGTCGAAGCCCTTCGGCTCGGTCGGGCGGGGCGACAACGGGGCGTCTCTCCATCCACGCCATGCGCGCGGCGACCGGGCGTCGTGGTCGCTCGAGCCGGGGGCGGCGTGCGTTTCGCGTCGTGACTCGGAGTCGACGAAGCGGCTATGATCGCAGGTCTCTCGAGGCCCCGCCCGATCGCCGATCGGCGCGCGGCGCGGCCTGAACGAAGAGCAGTCCTGAACGAAGAGCAGTCCTGAACGAAAAGCACTGGAGGAAGAGATCGATGGCGGTTCTCAAGCCCGGCACGCGTCTGCGCAGCGCCGTGTGTGCCACCGAGGTGATGGTGGTGGCGGCTCCGAAGGATGACGTGGATGCGCGGTGCGGGGGCGAGGCGCTCCTCCCGATCACCGAGCAGCGCGACGAGGCGAAGAGCCCGGCGGCGCCCCACGACGCCGGCACCCAGATGGGCAAGCGCTACGTCAACGAGGCGGGTGACCTCGAGCTGCTGGTCTCCAAGCCCGGCGACGGCTCGCTCTCGGTGGGCGAGGCCGCGCTCGAGATCAAGGGCGCCAAGCCGCTTCCCTCCTCCGACTGATCCGCAAGACACGAGAGAGCCCAGCCCATGAACGTGATGATGCTGCTCGAGATGGCCGCCTCGGGCTACGGGGATCGCCGCGCCGTCCAGAACGAAGACCTGGCGCTGACCTACCAGCAGCTCTTCGACGCGGCGGGCACCGCCGCCGAGCGGCTGAAGGGCTCGCACGCGGCGCACCTCGCGATGCTCGACGTGAGCACGCCGGCGCTGCCGGTCGCGCTCTTCGCGGCGGGCTGGGCGGGCGTGCCCTTCGTGCCGCTCAACTACCGCCTGACCGGTGACGAGCTCGACGCGCTCTTCGAGCGCATCACGCCTGCGCTCGTCGTGGTCTCGCCCGACCGGGTCGACGAGCTCTCGGGTCGCGCGGGCATCGAGGTGGTGTCACGCGACGACTTCCTCGCGCAGGCGCAGGGGGCCGAGAAGCCGCCCGAGCCCGACACCTGGGGCATGGATCCCGACGAGATCGCGATCCTGCTCTTCACGAGTGGCACCACCGGCCCGCCCAAGGCCGCCGTGCTGCGCCACAAGCACCTCGTCTCGTACATCCTGACCACGGTCGAGTTCGGCGCCGCCGACGAGGCCGAGTCGACGCTCGTCTCGGTGCCGCCGTATCACATCGCGGGCATGGCGGCGCTCGCGAGCTCGATCTACTCGGGCCGGCGCATCGTGCAGCTCGCGAACTTCGACGCCGAGCGCTGGGTCGAGCTCGCGCGGAGCGAAGGCGTCACGAACGCCTTCGTCGTGCCGACGATGCTCCAGCGCATCGTCGACGAGGCGCTCGCGGGCGCGGCGCCCGGCGAAGGCCCGCCGGTCGGTGCGATCGCCTACGGCGGCGGCAAGATGCCGCAGGCCGTGATCGAGCGGGCGATGGGGCTCTTTCCCGAGACGAGCTTCACCAACGCCTACGGGCTGACCGAGACGAGCTCGACGATCTCGCTGCTCGGCCCCGACGACCACCGGGCGGCGATGGCGAGCGACGACCCCGCCGTGCGGCGGCGGCTCGTGTCGGTCGGGCAGCCGCTGCCCACGGTCGAGGTCGAGATCCGCGACGCCGACGGCCAGGCGCTCGGCCCGAACGAGCGCGGCGAGATCTACGTGCGTGGCGAGCAGGTGTCGGGCGAGTACCTCGGCCGCGGCACCCTGCTCGACGACGAGGGCTGGTTCCCGACCCGCGACGGCGGCTCGCTCGACGAGGAGGGCTACCTCTTCCTCGAGGGCCGGGTCGACGACATCATCGTGCGCGGCGGCGAGAACATGTCGCCGGGCGAGATCGAGGACGTGCTGCTCGAGCACCCGGCCATCGGCGACGCGGCCGTCGTCGGCGTGCCCGATCAGCAATGGGGCGAGGCGGTCGCCGCCGTCGTCGTGCACGTCGGCGAGCAGCCGTTCCCGACCGTGCCCGAGCTGCAGCAGTGGGTGAAGGATCACCTGCGCTCGTCGCGCGTGCCCGAGCGAATCGAGTTCGCCGACGAGCTCCCCTACAACGAGACCGGCAAGCTGCTGCGCCGCAAGGTGCGGGCCGATCTCATCGCTTCATCCGACTGAGGGCGAAGGCTTGCGCGCCGAGCCCGAGATCTTCTCGCTCGGCGAGGCGCTCGACGCCCTCGCGTCGCCCGATGCACACGAGCGCTTCGCGTCGGTGAACGACGCGCCGCTCCTCGTGGTCGACTGGCCGCTCGAAGGCGATGCCCCGCCGCGGGTCGACGCCGTGCATGCACGCCGCGGGCTCGACCGGCTGCCTTCGCTGGCCTGCGTGACCGTGGCCATGGTGCGCGGCGAGGGCGCGGCCGAGTGGTCGGGGCCGCTGCGCGCCTTCGATCTCTGCCTCGGCGGCGCCGCCGAGCTCGAGGCGGTGCGCTCGACCGTCACCGCGAGCCCGATCGCCTCGACGACCCTCGTGCAGCTGCTGCGCGGCTCGCTCGCGCGCAGTGTCGAGGAGGATCTCGTCGCCGAGTCGCTCGCCTACTCGACATTGCAGGGTGGGCCCGAGTTCGCGCGCTGGCGCGCGGCGCGGCCGCCGCGCGCGGTGCCGGCCGATCCGGCCGAGGGCGCCGTGGTGGCGTCGCGCGAGGGGTCGGTGCTCGCGATCGAGCTCAATCGGCCGGCGCGCCACAACGCGCTCTCGCGCTCGCTGCGCGACGGGCTCTGCGAGGCGCTCGACGTCGCGCTCTTCGACGACTCGATCGAGGTGGTGCACGTCTCGGGGCGCGGCCCCTCGTTCAGCAGCGGGGGCGATCTCGACGAGTTCGGCGACTTCCCCGACCCGGCGACCGCGCACCTGATCCGCACGACCCGCAGCCCGGCCCGGCGCTTCTCGCAGCTCGCCGAGCGGCTAAGGGTGCGCGTGCACGGCGCCTGCCTGGGGGCGGGCGTCGAGCTGCCGGCGTTCGCGGCCCACGTGTCGGCGGCGCCCGACGCGCGCTTCGGCCTGCCCGAGCTCGGGATGGGCCTCGTGCCCGGCGCCGGCGGCACCGCGAGCCTGCCGCGCCGCATCGGGCGCCAGGCCACGGCGAAGCTCGCGCTCATGGGCGGCACCATCGACGCAGCGCAGGCGCTCGATCTCGGGCTCGTGGACGCGATCGACGACTGACGCGGCCGAGTACACTCGACGGCTCGACACTTCGGAGGGAGCAAGACATGGCAGGACCGCTCAGCGGGATCAAGGTGGTGGAGATGGGCGTGTGGGTCGCGGCGCCCGCCGCGGGCGGCATCCTCGCCGACTGGGGGGCCGACGTCGTGAAGGTCGAGCCGCCCGGCATCGGCGACCCGGCGCGCACGTTCAGCAAGATGTACGGCGCCGATCTGCCCTTCAATCCGCCCTTCGAGATGGACAACCGCAACAAGCGCAGCATCGTGGTCGACGCGCGCACCGACGAGGGCCTCGCCGTCGTGCACGATCTGCTGGCGGACGCCGACGTGTTCGTGACCAACGTGCGGCCGGCGGGGCTGGCGCGGCTCGGCCTCGATCATGGGAGCCTGCTCGAGCGCTACCCGAAGCTCGTCTATGGCGTGATCACGGGCTACGGGCTCGAGGGGCCCGAGGCCGACCGCGCCGCGTACGACATCGCCGCGTTCTGGGCGCGGGCAGGCGTGGCCGAGGCGCTGCGCTACGAAGATCAGCCGCCGCCCTTCCAGCGCGGCGGGATGGGCGACCACAACACCGGGCTCGCCCTCGCGGGCGCCGTGTCGGCGGCGCTCGTCGAGCGTGCGCGCACGGGCAAGGGGCAGCTCGTGTCGACCTCGCTGCTGCGCGAGGGGCTCTACACGCTCAGCTTCGATCTCGCGTTCGCGATGCGGCTCGGGGCGCCGATCCAGAAGGCCAACCGCGCCACGATGGGCAACCCGGCGATCAACTCGTATCAGGACAGCGAGGGGGCCTGGTTCTGGATCGTGGGTCTCGAGGGCGACCGCCACTGGCCGCCGCTCTGCCGCGTCGTCGGACACCCCGAGTGGATCGACAGCGAGCGGTACGGCACGCCGGTCGGCCGCGCGCAGCACGCCGCCGAGCTGATCGCCGAGATCGACGCGATCTTCAAGACGAAGACCCGCGCCGAGTGGGGCGCGATCTTCGACGCCGAGCAGGATCTGTGGTGGGCGCCGGTGCAGACCTCGGACGAGATCCTCGCCGACGACCAGGCGCACGCGGCGGGCGGCTTCATCGAGGTCCCGGACGGCCCGACGACCACGATGCTGCCGGCGACGCCGGTCGACTTCGGCACCTCGTCGATCGAGCACCGCCACATGGCCCCCGAGCACGGCCAGCACACCGACGAGGTGCTCGCCGAGCTCGGGCGCTCGGCCGACGCCATCGCGAAGCTGCGCGAGAGCGGGGCGATCGGCTAGCCGGATCCCCTCGACGAGCGCGGCCTGCAGGAGACACGACGCATGGACTTCCCTTCGACGACCCGACCCGTCGACGACGTGATCGCCGAGCTCGACGCCAAGCGCGCGAACGACCTGCAATGGAGCGACGGC
>JAAUYD010205040.1_pt1 | contig 11604 bp, 8 predicted proteins | sample 7278101 | NCBI WGS metagenome assembly JAAUYD01 (sample SAMN14350128, study PRJNA611818) | marine sediment metagenome | isolation source: surface marine sediment (0.6m) | place: French Polynesia: Moorea | collected 2018-08 | reverse complement strand
TTTTGGATGTTTGTGGCACCGGGACTCTACGATCGTGAAAAAAAACTGCTGATCCCCATTTTGTTTCTCTCTACCCTGTTTTTTACCGGCGGCGCGTTGTTTGGCTATTTTATCGTGTTCCCCTGGGGGTTTAAGTTCTTTTTAAGTTTCGCCACAGATACCATTCGGCCCATGCCCTCCATGAGGGAGTATCTTGGGTTTGCATCCAAGTTGCTGCTGGCTTTCGGCATCGTGTTCGAGTTGCCGTTGGTACTTACTTTCCTTGCCAGGCTTGGAATTGTAAGTGTAGAATTTTTAAAAAAATACAGAAAATATGCCATTTTGATTTTCTTTGTTGGAGCAGCCATGCTGACACCTCCGGATGTGGTCACACAGATCATGATGGCCTTACCGCTGATGCTGCTCTATGAAATCAGTATTATCGGTGCCCGCATTTTCGGTAAAAAGCGCGACGAGGAGCCTGAGGAGGATGAGGCTGCTGAACCCGATGCCGGCTGATAGGGTTGTTAGTTCGTATATATCTGGATTTAATATTTATTTTTGTGAGAGGTGGCCAATCGCACATGTGAAAATGAGATGGTGTTCAACTGGACCGATATTCTTCGAATGTAAACAATTAACCCGATCCACCCGTCATATGTAACCAAGACGAGTTTTATTGACAGCCCATTGGGTAATTGGTAAAAAATTTAGCCAAATGCCTGGGGAAACAGTTTTTCATTATAAGGAGGTATGGTTTTGACGAACAAACGGACTTTGGGGGTAACCCTGGTAATCGCCTTGGCAGCCAGCATGTTTTTGGTGGCAGGTCTTTACGCCGGTACCAAGGTTGAAGATGAGTTTATGATGGAGGCGGACTATAAGCACACAAAGAGCCTGTCCAAGTTTACCCACAAAAAACATGCAGTGGACTACAAAATCGGTTGCGGCGAATGCCATCACGATGACCAAGGCAAGCCATTGAACGACCTCAAAGAGGGCGATGACGTTCAAAAATGTATCGAATGTCACAAGAAGCCGGGTAAATACAAGAAACCCAAAGGCTCCAAAGAGAAACTCACAAAGGAGCAAAAGCGCGAATACCACGCCAATGCAGTCCATGACAACTGCATCGGTTGCCACAAAAAGCACAACAAAGACCTGAAAAATGGCAAAGGGGAAGGCAATCCGGCCCCGGCTAAATGCACCGAATGCCATCCCAAAAAGAAGAAGTAGACCAACTGTCGTAGATTTCAAAAAGGCCGGTTGCCCATGGGCATCCGGCCTTTTCGCTTTTATTTTGAACGTCCAACATCGAACGTTCAACATCCAACATTGAACAGATCTTTGACCACTTATATCTTGGAAGATCAAAGCGATCTTACCGTTCGATGTTCGACGTTGGGCGTTCGATGTTGGACGTTCATCTCTATAGGAATGACTTATGGCACACCCAAAAACGACCCTCATGGTGGTTCGCCATGGGGAGACGGAATGGAATGCTCAGCAGCGCTTCCAGGGACACGGTGACAGCCCGCTGACCGCCAAAGGTCGGTCGGATGTCCGCGCATTGGCTCGGCGGTTGAAAAACACCCCCTTTGACCGCCTGATCAGCAGTGATCTGGGCCGTGCCGAGGAGACTGCCGCCCTGATTGCCGAGCAGACCGGTCACCCTATTGACACCGATCCCCTGTTGAGGGAGCGCCATTACGGCGTTATGGAAGGGCTGACCATACCTGAGATCAAATCTCAATATGCCGATAGCTTGCAGAAATTGATCGAAGGCGATCCGGATGCGGTGATTCCCCGGGGCGAGAGCCATCGTCAGCACTACGACCGCAATATCCGATTCGTGGAGCAATTTTTACGGGACCACACGGGCGGCACCGCTCTTTTGGTCGTTCACGGTGGCGTTCTGGACAGCTTGCTTCGGTTTGTGACCGGACTGCCCCTGGATCACCCGCGCTGTTTTACGGCGGTAAATGCCAGCCTGAATATCATCTCACACGGTGAATACTACCGAACCCATCGCTGGGTCGTGGAGACCTGGGGGGATGTGGCCCACCTGACTGGCCGCTGAGTATGACCTATGGGCGTTACAACTTGCCCGATCGGATGATGGAAAAGACCAGCCAGAGACCCAAAAAGGTGGCGATAATATAGCCGCTCAGACCCAATAGCTCAGTGACCGACAGGCTTTGGGCACCGAAGAGTTCGAATTGAAAGACCAAAAACTGTTTGGTGGAGTTGAGAATCAATGACGCGGCTACCAGTGACGCGGCGATGACCAAACCCAATGTCAATCGGTTCAGACCGCTTTCAAATTTTTTGGACGCCTGCTCAAGACCGCCGTGCTCCAACTCCAACCGATGGGGACCTTTTGCGATACGTCTGAAGATATCGTGGGAGAGTTTGGGCATCATTCGCAGGTAACCGGCGGCGGATTTTGCTTCCCGGCCCATGTGTTTGAACACCTTCTGGGCCTCATACCCCTGTTCCATGAGTTTTTTGGCGTAGGGCCGGGTGACTTCGAGAAGACTGGCATCAGACCCCAGGATTTTACCCAACGCTTCGGTCTGGATAAAGGTTTTGAGCAGCAGAAGGAGGTTGCGCGGCATGTGGATGCGGTATTTGAAGATCAGCCGCATGACCTGATCATAGACATCTTTGGCGGAAATGGTTTTCAAGGAGCGTCCGTAAAAAGGTTCGCTCATCTCTTTCAGATCAAGCCGGAAGCTCTTGAGATTCATGCTTTCGGCATTGATCAGGCCCGCCGACTCGAATGCCTCCATCACCATGTCATAGTCGTGCTCTGCATAGCCCAGGAAGAGGTGAGCGATCTGCAGCATGGTCTCCTCATCCAGGTATCCCACAATTCCAAAGTCCACCAGGCTCACCCGCCCGTCATACATGACGATGGTGTTGCCCGGATGGGGGTCGGCGTGGAAGATACCGGCCGCCATCAGTTGGCGGGAAAAGGAGCGCAGTCCGATCATGGCCACCTCTTTAGGATCGATGCCGTGGCGTTCGATCTCCGCCACGTTGTCCATTTTGATCCCTTCGATGTGTTCCATCACCAGCACCGATTTGGACGAATATTGCCAGTAGACTTTGGGAATATAAATCTCTTCATTGTCTTTGAAGTTGTGGGTGAAACGTTCGATGTGTCCCGCCTCGGTGAGCATGTCCAGTTCGCGGAAGATGGTGCGCTCGAACTCCTTGACCAGATTGGCAACCCCCAGCATCTGGCCGAAATCGAACTTTCTCTCGATCTTTTCAGCAAAATAATACATCAGCTGGATGTCTTTTCGGATCCGCTTCTCGATACCGGGCCGGATCACTTTGACCGCCACCTTTTGACCATCCTTTAAAAAGGCGGTGTGCACTTGGGCCACCGAGGCTGCGGCCAAGGAAACCGGTTCGATGCTTTCAAACAGCAGCTCCAATGGTTGTCTGAGCTCAGCTTCGATGGACTGTCGAATCTGATCAAAGGGGACCGGCGGTACTTGATCCTGCAGCTTGGTGAATTCATGGATGTACTCGGGTGGAAAGATGTCCCCACGGGTGCTCATCAGTTGGCCCAGTTTGATGAAGCTGGGACCCAGATCCTCCAGCGCTCTGCGGATGCGCACCGGATCGGGGAGGCCGGACTTAACCTTGCCGCGGTCGCGGCCGGTGAGTCGAGCTGCAGCTTCACCGAGACCGTGTTTGATCAAAATGCGGGAGATGGTACCGAAATGTCGAATGCCGGATATACGCCGGCTGCTAAATGGCAATGGCATGGGATGGCCTTTGTTGGGTAGTGGTCGAGGTTGGGCTCTTTATGCTTCGCTGGATTCGCTATTCACCGGTTTCCATTTGCTGGCGATTTCGTTCAACTTGTCTTCATCGGCCACATAGCTCTCCACCTTGCCGCAATCGGTGCAGACATAGTTGTCCAATGCGGCCATGGAGGTCAGGCTAACCGGTATGGAGTTGCTGCCGAAAGGCCCTCCTTTGAGCATCAGGTCGATGGATGCGTAAACTTCCACAGAGCCGCACTTGGGACATTTGCCGTCTTTCATGGTCTCTCCTTTTATGTATTGGGTCCACACGGACAATGGGTTGAAGTCTATATGGCCCAATTTAAGGGCGTGTGTCAACAAACGGGAGCGGGGCGATGCAGATCGTTTATGGTGATAGCTGGTAAATCCATGGACAGGTCGGGTTGCGCACCAGATCGGTGAAGGCAGTCGGCGGGGTCTCGTGGGAGCCCACCACGAGCCACCCTCCTGGCATCAGCGCAGACAAAATGGATTCCAGTGCCAACTGGAGGCGCTGGCCATGGTGGTAGGTCAACAGGTTGTTGCGCAGGAAGATCAGATGAAAGGACTCCTGTGGCGGCGGATCGAACAGTTGGTGCTGCCGCCATTCAATCTGGGGCAATTTGGATGAGAGAATGCGCCATTGACGCCGGCCGGAGTGCTGCACAAAGTAGGTGGAATGCAACTCCTCCGGTAATTCTTTGAGACTCGATGCACCGTATAGTCCATTCGCGGCGCGATCCAGACATGGCGCCTGGGTATCTGTGGCCAGCACCCTCAAGGAGATGGTGTCGCTCTGGCTCGCCCACGCCATTGCCAAGCTGTACGGTTCTTCCCCACAGGCGCACCCGGCCGACCAGGCACGGATCGGAGGGGTGTAAGAATGGCTGATTGCCGGGAGCAGGTGGTGCTGCAAGTACTCCCAAAGACGACGGTCACGCCAGAAACGGCTAATGGTGACCAGCAGGTTTTTTCTGCATTCGGCCTCCTGGTCCGGTTGGTCTTTCAGCACTTGGAGGTAGGCGTCAACCGTGGCGCAGTCAAGCAGCTCCATGTGCCGCCGAATACGCTTTTTGACGCCCTTTCGAATTTTTCGGTAGCCGGACCAAGGCCGGTCATAGTGCTGCAGCAGTATCCTGAATTCATCATCACTGAGCATCACGGCGTTCCCTATGATTTGGCAATGACAGATCAGTGCGGGGCATAGGCGTCACGGCATGATTGCGGTATTCGGAAGGGCAATGAACCAATATCCAAGATGCGACATCCGTTGGGGCCTTGCGGATCAATCACTGGAGCGATCAGAGAGGGCATCCACACAGACACTCGACCACCGGGTGACCCGGACACACCCTTTGCGCCGCTCCGTAGATCCGCGACGCTCGTTTGCATCTCTTTTTTCAATGCCGCCGTTGGAAAAATAACTCAAAAGGTGCACCTGCCGTCGATCTTCACCGGATCGCTGATCTTGGTAAGGATCACCCCGGCGTTGTTCAGTTTGTATGCTTTTAACCGTCATCTTTTTTTCCCCATTTCGATTCAAATGTCGTTATTGGCATGTACAGCATGCCCAATTTCGGATTCATACCGGTGCAGGTGAAGCATCAAAGAAAACCACTGAGGGCAAAGGCGTTTTAACCCGTGTGATATCGCATCATAATCATGGAATGGGGCGGGCGCCAGTGAGGCGGGATAAATTTAACTGACCATCGGGACGTGTGCGGTATGAGGACCTCGCTGCATGCCTTCCCGTTGAAGGCGGCATCTGACCGGCCAGCACGATGGTGGTTCTCGTGATCGGAAGCCTCAAATACGAAAAGATAACGAAACCCTTTAACCTATCCTCCTTTTTTGCGACGCACCTATGCCTTTATTGCCGGAACGCAAAAAGGCGACCAGCAATACCCCGGACAGCGCCATGAGGGTCATGAGCATGAATGCCGCTCGATAAGAGCCGGTAGCATCATGCACCATGCCAGCCATTAATGGACCCACCGATCCACCGAGGGTGCCGCAAAACAGGACCACGCCAAAGATCAGCCCGTGGGATTTGGTGCCGAACAGCTCAGCCACGGTGGGCGACATCACGGTAAAGAGAGCGCCATGGGCAAATCCATACAGCAGGGCAAACAGAAAGAGCATCCATGCCTGGTTGGCAAATTGCAGCCAGATCAGGGAGCTTGTCAGAATGATGAAGCCGGCCATGAGTGACCGCCTGCCGCCGATGCGGTCGTTGGCCATGCCCATGACAATGCGGCCCAGAACACTAATTCCGCCGATGGTGGACAGTACGGCGGCAGCGACTGTGGGCGCCAATCCCTGATCTCTGGCATGTGGGACGATGTGCACGATGGTGGTCAACAGGCAACCGAATACCATAAATTCGGCAATGCACAGGTTCCAGAACGACAGGTTGCGGAAGGCCTGCCCCAGGGTCATGCTTTGTGATAGGGGTGTTTCTCTCTCCTGATCACCGCCTGGGGTGTCGCCGTCCGGTAACAGACCGAGGCGCTTGGGATCCCGCTTCATGAAACGGGCGGCGGCGACCAGCCCGATGAGCGTGACCAGTCCGACGACCAGGTAGCCGTGTCGCCATCCGATCCTGGCAATCATGGCGGCGGCGACAATGGGCGCAAGGAGCTGTCCGCAACCGGTGCCAATTTTGACAACCCCCGACATCATACCCCTGCGGCGGGTAAACCATCTGGCCACTGTGGAAAGGGTGTTCACGTCATGGGTGCTGAAGCCGATGCCGATCAGCAGGCCGTACACCAGGTAGAGCTGCCACGGCGCAGACAACTGGGACATGAGCATATAGCCGACACCCGTGACAAGCCCGGAGATCGTCAATATGATTCTCGGGCCGATGCGGTCGTTCAGCATACCGGCCACCATTCCCATGGTGCCCATGGTCAGAAAGGCAACGGAAGACGCTCCGGAGAGGATGGCCCGTGACCATCCGAAGGCTGCTTCGAGCTCCTTGAAGAAAACGCCATAGGTGAACATGGCGCCGACGCAAACGGCTTGGATCATGAACCCCGCCGCAACAATATTGTAGCCATAGAAATAACGCTGTCGCAAATTACACTCCATTTGGGTAGGGGTATCATGATCGCTGTGGTCGTTCTCCACCAGATCGCATAGGGGAGACTATTTCAGAACGCCGTCATTCTGCAACCGTAAAGATCGATCGATGGGTGTTTTGGAACCTCAGAAATGCGAGAGGATGACGGACAGACGCGATCACCGTATCCCCAGTGGTGATAATTCGGTTATGCCTGCTCTGATTCTACGCCTGCCCACGCAGAGAGTTTTTCTTTTACATGGTCCGGATCGACCGGCTTGGAAAGGTAGTCATTCATTCCCGCTTCAAGACACGTCTCCTGGTCCCCTTTCATGGCATTGGCTGTCATGGCAATGATGGGAACATCGGCCATCTCTGAATCCAGCAGCCGAATGGCCTTGGTGGCTTCGATGCCATCCATGACCGGCATTTGGATATCCATGAACACGATGTCATACGGATTCGTCTGGATTTCATTCAGGGCCAGGGCACCATTTTCGACCACCTTTACGCGGCATCCCAAACTCTCGATAATATGGCGTGCAACCATCTGGTTGGTGGGGTTATCTTCCACAATTAAAATGCGAAGGATCAGCGGCTTTTCTTTCATGCCCGGTTTTTTAGGATTTACTGCACCAGGCGTCTCCATTACGGATCGCGTTTCCAAGCTTTTGGGATGGGCAGCGCCTTCCGTATCCGTAAGGAGGCTATCGCCCTTAGCGGCTTTCAACACGGCCGGCCCTTTTGAGAGTTGAACTGTGAACCAGAAGGTGGCGCCGCGACCTGGTTCACTTTCCACATCGATATCGCCTCCCATCATTTGGGTCAATTTTTTGGAGATGGCCAGCCCAAGGCCAGTGCCACCATGTTTGCGGGTAGTGGACGCATCGACCTGGGAGAAGGTTTTAAACAGTTTGTCAAGGCGATCTCGCGGAATGCCGATACCGGTGTCTCGAATGTCGAATCGAATGCTGGCCTGATGCTGATCTTCTTCCAATAGGCGAACCTGGATGGTGACGGAACCCTCATGGGTGAATTTGATGGCATTGGTGACAAGGTTGATCAGGATTTGGCGCAACCGGCCCGGATCACCGTATAGCCGTTGAGGAATGTTCGGCGGTACATGCCAGGTCATTTCTATATTTTTCTCTTGCGCCTTTCCGTGCAGCAATTTTCCCACATCGTCCACCAGGGCCGGTACCGCCAGCTCTATGATCTCGAAATCGAGCATTCCGGCTTCGATTTTTGAAAAATCAAGGATGTCATTGATGACTTGCAGCAGGCACTCGGCGCTGAACAGGGCAGTGGCCGCCATTTCCGATTGCTTCTCATTCAGTGCGGTGTCGTTAAGCATGCGGGACATGCCGATGATACCGTTCAAAGGCGTACGGATTTCATGGCTCATGTTGGCCAAGAACTGCCCCTTGGCGATATTGGCGGCTTCAGCCTGTGTCTTGGCGTCTTCCAGGCGATGGGTATAATCCAGAAGCGTCTGCCGCATATAGTCGATGGAACTCACCAATCGATGAATCTCATTGCCGCCGTGCTTTCCGGTGTCGTATTGACCGGCAAACTCTTCGATAATGTGGTGGGTGTCGGTCTCCAAACGGCGCAGCGGGTGCACCACATAGGATAGCAACCACAGGATGCTCAACAACACTGCGACAGTGACGCCGGCCAGGGTTAAAATGAGCCTTGTTCGTTCGCGGGCCAGCAAGGCATAACTTTGGCTGGTATCCTGCTGTACGATCAGACACAGGATCTCATTGACGACAGTGACGGGGAGATAGGCCGTCGAGATGAACTTTGAATCCTCATGAAAATAGATGGGTTGATTTTCAACGATACTGCGCACGGCCGGCTGCCATCGAATCAGTCCTCTGTTGGTCGAGTCGGCCGATGTTGCCAGAAGAATGCCGCTGGGCTGGGCCATGGAGATGTGCGCTTTGGTGGCGGCGGCAATTCGTCGGGCAAACAGATCGTCGATTCGAGTGCCCACTGTCAAAACACCGTATTGGGTGCGCTGGTACGGCCAGTGGATGGGCACCATGACCCGGATCGCCCATCCTTCGGGACCGTCGGTGGTGGCCACCACACTTTTTCCAGTGAGGGCATCGGGCATTCCGGGAACAGCATAATAACTGTCGGATTTTGTCGGGTCCAGCGAGATGACGATGCCCTGCATGTCGGTCAACAGCAGAATATCAACGCCCAGGTTGGGTTTGAGACGTGACACAATATCGCTCAACGGATCGCTGTAACCGGATGCCGCATAGTAGGCCAACCCTTCGGAAAGCTCCTTGTTCTCCTGTAATATTTTGGACAGGGCGCGCAGCTCCTGCACCTCTTCCGCCATGATGGTCTGGATGATGTGGCGGATACTGGCGACATTGTCCCGGATATGCTGTTTCTGGGAGGTCTCAAGCGAGTGTACGTTGACCCAGTAAGCGGTGAGCACCATAATCATGGTGATGGCCAGAAAGAAGACCACGATGGGGACGATCAGGCTATGTCTGCGTTTGAATAGCTTCATATGAATCAAATGCGAATATCTGCGCCCCTCAATAGAGAAAATTTCCGCATTTCATTTTGAAAGCGATGATACGCCCGGTGAACCTTCAAGGCCATCGGATCCTTTGCAGCCTCTTCCTGGATCACCTCATTGGCGAGTTTTTCCAAAACACGCAACACCTGATGGGGGAAAAGCCGCAGCTGAACTTTTCGTTCGGCTGTAATACGGTGCATCGCTTCCTTGTTTCGGTGTTCGAAGGCACAGAACGATAGGTGATTGACCTCGGCAGCTGCTGTTCTTACGATGTGCTGCAGGCTTGACGGCAGCCTGGTAAAGGCACTGCGATTGACAATCAGTTCGACGATCGAGCCGGGTTCTTGCCATCCGGGCGCGTAGTAGTATTTGGCGACTTTCGGGAACCCCATCAGCATATCATGGTAGGGGCCAACCCATTCGGCCGCGTCGATTTCATGCCGCTTAAGGGCTCGTATGATGTCCCCTGCCGGCAACAGGACCACTTTTGCGTCTAGCTGGGCCACCACTTTTCCCCCCAATCCGGGGATCCGCATGCGCAACCCTAAAAAGTCTGAGGGCCGTCGGATTTCACGATTGAACCAGCCGCCCATCTGCACACCGGTGTTGGCACCCAGCATGGGCAGTAGATCATAATCGGCGTAGACCTCCTCCCACAGTTCGCGGCCACCGGCTTCATAGTACCAGGTGTTCATGTCCTGGGCTTTCAAGCCAAATGGGACGGATGTGAACCATTGCAGGGCGGGTATTTTCTTGGCCCAGTAAAATGCGGTCGTGCTGCCGCACTCGACAATTCGTTTGGACACGGATTCATGGACTTTGAGGGGGTCCACCTTTTCCCTCGCCGCATAGACATCGATTTTCATGCGCCCATCGCTCATGGTCTCCACCAACTCAGCAAATCGTTCGGCTCCGGTTTGCAAAATAGGAAACCCTTTGGGCCACGAAGTGGCCATTCGCCAGCGGATGGAGGGGCCATTTGCCCATACCGTTGAGGTCAACGAGCCACTGCCCATCGCAGCGGCCGTGCCGGCCAGCCCTACCTTTTTGATAAATGCGCGTCGCTTCATTATATTTTTATTTTTCTCCATCCATCTGTTCGAGCACCGGCGGCCTTCCGGCCCGGCGCCGAACCGACAACCACTCATCATGGCTGCGGGCAGACTGGTCACCCGGCATACTGTTCAGAATTTCAATGTATTTGGGAGTTGTCTCTGGAGCATTGTTTTTTTCTGCTTTCAAGCCCCGCACCAGGTAGGCGGTCTGGATCGACTGGTGGTCGAAGGCGCGCCATTTTTGGGTATCTTTCACGATACGGTAGGAATGGCCTTCCAATGCCCGGATCACAGCCGGTCCATCAAAGCTTCCCGCTCGCTCCACGGCAGCTTTGTATTCGTACAAGATAGTGTATGCCGAGGCGGCCGAACTCGTCGGCACGTCATTGAATCCTTTCTTGTATTGCTCGACAAACTCGATGCCTCGAGGATATTGATATCGATAGGGAACCTGCCATACCCATGGCATGGTTCCGATGACCCCCTCTATGGCTTCCGACCCTGCCCTTGCGAGGCTATCGCGCATCATGTTGGGCACCACAATCTGCATCCGGTCCTTCAATCCCATCACCGTTGCCTGGCGAAGGGCCGTTACAATGTCTTTTCCGGCCAACGTCATGATGATCACATCGGCTTGTGCCGTTTCAGCCGCTCGAAGGGGCTCAATAAAATTGGTGGTTCCCATTGGCATTCGGGATACTGGATGCATTCCGTGGTCCAAGGTGTCAGTCAACTTTCGGATCGCGCTTTCGGTACTCCAGCCCCATGTGTAATCTACGGTGATATAGTAATATCGTCCTTCTTTGAGGTTCTCATTCAGGTAGTTCGATAGCAAACGGGCCGCCATCCATGAATTGTAGGATTCTCTGAAGCAGGCCCGATGCGCCTCCTCTCCGGTAATTGTGGGCGAGTAGGTGAGTGTGCCGAAAAAGGGAATCCATTTTTCCTGGCAGAGTTCGCAGGCAACGATGGCCACATCGCTGGATGCGCCGCCAAAGACCATTCGCACATTCTCGTCCTCTATCAATCTTCGGATATTGGTTCGGCTTTTGCTGACATGAGATCCGGAGTCCCTGATCACCAAGCGAACCATCCGATTGAGAATACCGCCTCGGGCGTTGATCTCATTGGCTGCCAGAAGGGCACCATGGTACTGGC
>JAAUYD010273054.1_pt1 | contig 11605 bp, 8 predicted proteins | sample 7278101 | NCBI WGS metagenome assembly JAAUYD01 (sample SAMN14350128, study PRJNA611818) | marine sediment metagenome | isolation source: surface marine sediment (0.6m) | place: French Polynesia: Moorea | collected 2018-08 | reverse complement strand
CTACAACTGCCATCACAGGTATCTTTTGTTTCTCCCCATTGCGAATCAATTTACCCAACCTTTCACCACTGTTATCCACCTCTGCACGGATACCCAATTCTCTCATTTTCACCGCCACTTCTTGGGCAAAATCAATCTGCTGTTCGGTGACTGGTAGCAATCTCGCTTGTACTGGTGCTAACCACAAGGGAAAATCCCCTGCATACTCCTCAATCAAAATCCCAATCAGCCGTTCTAAGGAACCAAAAGGCGCACGGTGTATCATTACTGGACGTTGGCGAGTCCCATCTTCAGCAACATACTCTAAATCAAAACGTTCTGGGAGGTTGTAATCTACCTGCACCGTACCCAGTTGCCATTCCCGTTCTAGGGCATCCTGGAAGATAAAATCAAGCTTGGGTCCATAAAATGCCGCTTCCCCAATGCCTTCAAAGTGTTCCATCCCCAGGTGTTCCACGGCACGACGAATGGCACCTTGGGCTTTTTCCCAAGCATCATCACTACCAATATATTTATCACTGTCTGGGTCGCGGAAACTCAATCTGGCTTTAAAGTTCTTCAGTTGCAGACTCTTGAACACCGACAAAATCAAATCCACAACATTCAAAAACTCCTCATCCAATTGTTCTGGAGTCACAAATAGGTGGGAATCATCCACAGTGAAACCCCTCACCCTAGTTAAACCACCTAATTCCCCGGATTGTTCGTAGCGGTAGACTGTGCCAAATTCTGCCAGACGTATGGGTAATTCCCGGTAGGAACGCAATTCACTTTGATAAATTTGGATGTGGAAAGGACAATTCATGGGTTTCATGACGAAACCTTGCTCTGCTGCTGCGGCTGACTCATCTTCCGCCATCAGAGGAAACATATCTTCTTTATACTTCTGCCAATGTCCAGATTTTTTAAATAAATCTACCCTGGCAATGTGGGGAGTCACCACAGGTAAATAACCCCGTTTTAGCTGTTCCTGTTTGAGAAAATCTTCGAGAATAGTCCGCAACAAGGTACCTTTGGGTGTCCATAAAGGCAACCCTGGGCCGACAATATCAGTAAAAATAAATAATCCTAATTCCTTACCTAGTTTACGATGATCCCGTCTGAGAGCTTCTTGTTTGCGACGCTGATATTCAGCTAATTGTTCAGGATTTTCCCAAGCAGTCCCATATATGCGTTGTAATTGTGCTTGATTCTCATCCCCACGCCAGTAAGCACCCGCCACACTTTCTAAAGCGATGGCCTTGGGGTGCAATTCACCGGTATTCTCCAAATGGGGACCAGCACACAAATCCCACCATTCATCCCCTAAATGATAAATGGTAATGGGTTCTTGTTGAATATCTGCCAGTATTTCTAATTTATAAGGTTCGTTAATCTCCCGAATCCGTCGCTCGGCTTCTTCACGGCTAACTTCTTCCCTCACCACGGGTAATTTACGATTAATAATCTTTACCATCTGTTTCTGGATGGCTTTCAAGTCCTTTTCCGTAAATGGTTCTGGATTCTCGAAATCGTAATAGAAGCCTTGTTCAATCCAGGGACCAATTGTAACTTGCGCCTTGGGAAACAGCTTCTGTACCGCCATTGCCATCACATGGGATGCGGTGTGGCGAATCTTTTTTAAATTTTCTGACTCGCTGGTACGAGGTAAATAAATTTTTTCCGGCTTTTCCGGCTGATTGGAAGGTGAATTTGGCGACATCGGCTGTTGAACCATTAACGAAGTGATTTGTTTACTTGTATAACTGCGTTTATATTATTTCTACCCCTAATGGGAGGAATCCAGAACCCCTATGATTCTACAAAGTTAGATTATATGGGTTTAGCTGGCCTGGGCATGACTTTACTCATGAAAATTATTGCCAATATTTTCCCAGTCAGTTCATGGAATATCAACCTCTACCCTGATTTTTAACCACAGAAGCAAGGAGAAGTAAAAATTCTCATTTAGATAATTGGTAGTCCAAATTGTTTTTCCTTGGAACTACTGGCTCATCGCATTAGTTTTGATGGATAAATTGAATATCCCTATTTCTCTTCTTTTTTCCTGACTTTGCGTCCTTTGCGCCTAAAGCCCTTCGGGCATGGCGAGAGCTAATGCGGTTCATTATTCAAACCATCATATTTTATGGGACAGAGCACTAGTCTTATAGCAAGAAAGCAAATTCTCTACCTCTGGAGTATATACAAATTTTACGATAACTATTTATAATAAGATTTTGTGATTTAAACTACAGACTACTTTAAGATTTTGGCATACCAGCTATTAATTTAAAATGTAAAGAATTGTAAATAGCGTTAATATTAGTAAGAAACTTGGAATTATGCTTGTGATTTATGGGAGACTCAAAATTGCCAGAGTCCGAATTGTTGAAGGATGTTTTACAACCCCTGCTAGAGGATTTTCAATATTGGTTTACGCGATCGCGTAAACTCTTAGAAAATGAGGAAATTTCATTTTTGAGCGATCAAGATAAATCTACTTTGCTCGCAAGGGTAAAGCAAGCACAAAATGAGGTAAATACAGCAAAGATGCTGTTTTCTGCAACAAAAGGACAAGTAGGGATTGACATGGAAACAATTATGCCTTGGCATAAATTATTAACCGAATGCTGGAAAGTAGCAATGGGTTTCCGTGCCCAAAATACAGACTAACAAGCTTCAGACAGAATGTGAGTTAAAAAGTAAAAATTTATGATGATTTTTTGCAATTCTAGTTCCTACAACCGGACTGAACACACAATGTAGATATATGGCTATATTCTCAAATAGGAATATATCTATTGTGTGTCAGTCAATGGGAATCAAATATTTACGATAGAAGATTTTAAAACTTGCTGCCCCTGGAGGAAAATCAAAATGCTGCACCTGCTTTACATTGTCTCTTTTACAATCCTTGCTTTTATAGCCATTACTAACTTGATTCGCAATCTGTTATCCTTCAGTGTGGATAGGGAGCGGACTTATGCAGGATCGTCATTATCCAATGGAAATCGGGGAAATCGTACCTATTCATCATTACAGAAGGATTCTGTTCCTCATCCAGAATTGCTAGATAGTAAGGGTAAATTAATTAAAGAGCCTCTTTTGGTTATGCGATCAATTAATGTTGAAGATGCACGCCAACAACTAGACGCTCTTTACAATGACTCCCCAGCACATAAGCTAGAGAATCAAGAGTAATTCTAAAAAAATAATGAAAGGTAAAAGATTAAATCTAGTTAAACTTTTACCTTTTTCATTGTTGCCATAATCCAGCCCTTAGCATTCATAATTCTAGTCTTTTCGACATTTTATTGATGCAAGTGGCGGAAAATAGTTAATTTAAAATAAAATTTTGGGTAGATAAGAAATATAGAGAGAATGGGATAAATACTTAGCATTGTTGAAGAAAATATAAAATTATCAATTGATAGAGATAGCTGAATATTTGATTATTGACTGACTTATTTGAAGAAATATATATTAATATCTATTGTTATTATTGCTATAACTTAATATATATAAAAAAAGTAAATCTGATTATGGATGATTTACAAATATTAATTTTTAGATTTGTTGAATTTGTGTGAATAATTATAAAGAATAAATATTTGTCTAATTAATTTATTAACTGGAGAAAATTGTAATTAAAACTAAAGATTAAATTACAAATGTGGCTGGAGAAAATAATGTGTATTGCATTATACAAAAAATCTGAGCTATCTATTTTTTCCCGGAATCTATCAGCTAATTACCAGGATTTAGGCTTTGTTATCCATCCAGAATAATTTTTTGCAGAATATTTTCATAGCTTTCTGTGTCTTTGCACAGAAAGTTTCATGGAAATAGTATCCCATTTATTCAAAGGCTAAAAGCACAGTGTAGGCTACACCAACAGTATGGGATCAAAGGTAAGCACATCCGTAAGGAATCAGAATTAATTGGAACCATGACTGGCTAAAATTATTAATGCAGAATTCTAATATTGAATATTAGTTGCATTATTTGATCGTAAATTTTCTTAACAAGGATTCTCAGGGTACTTCTAGATAGTTGATGAATAATAGTGTGAATTAAAAATGTATATTAGGTTAGTGGTCTATGATTTATAGCACTACGCATATACGTTAAGACATTGTTGAAGGCCTAAACACATGAACAGTAAACTTATTACTTATTACCTATTACTTATTACTTGCGCGTAGCGCCATACCACATCAGGGTGTCAGTAGATGAATTAAGATATTTAACCCCGTTATGTGTCTTTAATAATACCAATAAGGTACTAACGCGGTTTTTCTCAAAATAGCGATCGCTAATTGAATATACGCTCAACAGGCGAAAATACTAATAAAAACCTAGGAAACAAGGGACAAAAAACAAGGATAATTATATTTCCCATCCTCTAGTTAAACCAGCTGTTTAGTATTCTTTACATATCGCAACAGTTAAATTGACTTGATATTTGATTGTAATTTGTACAATGCAGCTGTGACAAAACTTTGATCCATACAGTGGCTCTCTTGAAAAATATTCATGAGCATTTCGACTTCCGTGCTGACTGCGCTGCTACAGGTTTTACCCCACCTGCGTCCCCAGCTATATTTTAAAGCTTCTCTAACAGCCCTCTCCCATGCAATGGAAGATCAGGTTTTGGCAGCTACCTTAGAGAAGCCACTAGTGATTGCTAGCTTCCAGCGAGAGCGATTTTATCGCCAAGAGGCACATCGTTATCAGCGACTAGCACAACGAAGCAATCAAGTTTATGTGTTATCTGCACCAGAAACAGATTTTTCCCATAGCTCTGAGTATTATGAGAAAATCGCCTTTGAGGCAGATGATGCCCTAGCACAAGAGTGGCATTTGGTGGTAATAGCTCAAAATTATGCGACTTGTCTAGTTTGTAGGGAAAGCCTAGGCTCCATTGCCAAAAATAAGCAGCGACGGCATTTAACCCCTAGTATGGATACGGATACAGCACGGAGGTTTGAAGGTATTTGGACCGCAGAAAGGGGGGTAAGCCTCAAAGTAGCAGACTTGCTCCTAGAAAGAATTTTATTGTATAGGCCCGAACTATTAGAAAAAATTGAAGAGGCACGGCAAAGATTTGGGATTGGTAGACCTAGGAATGATGTAGAAGTGAGCAATCAAAGTGAGTTTGCTTGCGATATTGACACAGATCCCTTTGTCCAGCGTCTAGTTACTTACTTACAAGCAAGTCAGTATAAATTACATAAGGCATACCGCTCCATCTCCGCCCAAGCACGTAAAGAACAGTTAGTTAATTCCATTAGTAATGCCATTCGGCGATCGCTCAATCCCCAGGAAATTCTCCAGGTAGCGGCCCAAGAGTTAGGACAAAATGTAGAAGCTTGCCGGTGTTTAATTTATCGCGCCCAAGCCACTGATATCCAGGCAACTATTGAACAAGAGTTTTTAATGCCTGGTGTATTATCTTTATCTGGACAAGCTTGGCAATTGGCAAGTAATCCCCTATTTCAGGATGTGGTAAATACAGGAGAAGGGGTTTGTATCTCAGATACTTGGAAAGATTCTCGCATAACTACCTCTAAAACCCTGTGGTATCCCATCGAAAAATTTGGTATTCGTTCTTGGCTTATAGAACCTGTGTTGTACCAAGGCAGACTATTGGGCATTATAGAACTACATTATTGCACCGAACAACCCCATGAATGGCAAGCAGGGGAATTAGATTTAGTCAAAGCGATTGCAACTTCTATTGGTGCGGCCCTCATTCAAGCTGAAGCATACGCTAATTTGGAAAAACTCAATCAGCAATTAGAAGCCCTCGATCAAACTCGTAGTAATTTAATCGCTATTACCGGGCACGAACTACGCACCCCTTTATCCACTATTCAAGTTTGTTTGGAAAGTCTTGCCACCGAGCCAGATATGCCTCCAGAATTACAGGAGATCATGTTGAGTACTGCCCTGGCAGACTCAGAACGGATGCGGAAACTAATACAAGACTTCTTGACCCTTTCTAACCTAGAAAGCGGGCGGGTAGAATGGCATCCAGAATCTTTACACTTACAAGAATGTATAGATTTAGCCCTCAGTCGAGTGCGTGCCCGTTCTGGAACCGACAAACTACCCAATATTATTGCAGAAATTTCCCCCCAACTACCTTTGATTAGAGCTGATGGCGATTGGTTGGTAGAAGTTCTAGCCAAGCTAGTGGACAATGCCTGTAAATTTACCCCATCCGCCGGGGAAATTACCATTAATGCCGATGTCAATGGCAATCACATGGTAGAGGTTAGTGTTGTAGATACTGGTAGAGGCATTGAGCCAAATCGCCTAGAAGCCGTGTTTGACTTGTTTTACCAAGAAGAAGGTGCCCTCAGGCGTACTACCGGAGGTACGGGGTTAGGATTAGCAATTAGTCGGCAGATTGTGAATAATTGGGGTGGTAAGATTTGGGCTGAATCTGCTGGTAAAAATCAAGGTAGCCAATTTTATTTTACTATTCCTATGGTTGTGGGAGAGAAAGGGGGAAAGAGGGAAGTAATGAGTAATGAGTAATGAGTAATGAGTAATGAGTAATGAGTAATGAGTAATGAGTAATGAGTAATGAGTAAGTTTCCCTAATACTGTCAACTATCAACTCCTAACTCCTAACTCTTAACTCCGAACTGTCAACTGTCAACTGTCAACTGTCAACTATCAACTCTTAACTCTTAAAAACTGTTACAGACTATGACACGAACGCAATATTGAGTTGTGTGCAATGTTAGGATGCCGTAAAAACATTGAGTGGACAGTTTATGACACTGACTGGAAAAACCCCATTATTTGGTGGCAGCACTGGCGGCTTACTCAAAAAAGCTGAAGATGAAGAAAAGTACGCTATTACTTGGACTAGTAAAAAAGAACAAGTATTTGAAATGCCTACTGGCGGTGCTGCCGTGATGCATGCAGGTGAAAACCTGCTTTACATCGCCCGTAAGGAATATGGTATTGCCTTAGGTGCCCAACTGCGGAAATTTAAAATTACAGACTACAAAGTTTACCGGATTTCGCCTAGTGGAGCCAGTACTTTACTTCACCCTGCTGATGGCGTATTTCCTGAAAAGGTAAACGAAGGCCGTGAGCCGGTACGTTTTGTACCCCGCAATATTGGAGCAAACCCCAATCCATCACAACTTAAATTCAGTGGTAAAGCCACTCATGATGTGTAATTTGTAGCCTTCCATGATGAGCCACAAACTATACATCAGCTAGTGCTAGCTGAAGTACCAAGAAACTATATGTTTCTTGGTACTTTGGTTTATTTGTGAATGGGCGGATACTTGTATACATCCACAAAAATTGGTATATATCAATAACTTCCACCACGGGCAATGTTCTGGGTGGCTTTTTAAAAAGTAAACTAATCTTATGATTTGCCCTGATTTTTCCCAGTTTTCTCACCTAGCTCAACAAGGTAATTTTGTTCCAGTTTATCAAGAGTGGGTTGCGGACTTAGACACCCCTGTATCTGCTTGGTATAAAGTGTGTGCCGGACAACCCTATAGCTTTTTATTGGAATCGGTAGAAGGTGGAGAAAAAATAGGGCGTTATAGTTTACTCGGTTGCGATCCATTGTGGATTTTATCAGCTAAAGGCAATCGCACTACCCAAACATATCGTGATGGCTCCCAAGAAATTTTTACAGGGGATCCTTTCACCATTTTAAGCAACTGTCTTGCCCCTTATAAACCAGTTAAATTGCCTGAGTTACCCTCTGGAATTGGGGGATTGTTTGGGTTTTGGGGTTATGAATTAATCAATTGGATTGAACCACGGGTGCCAATTCATGCACCGGATGATAGTGATATCCCTGATGGTTTATGGATGCAAGCAGACCACTTGATGATTTTCGATCAGGTAAAGCGGAAAATTTGGGCAATCGCTTATGCTGATACAGGTAATAATGTTGATTTAAAGGTAGCTTATCAACAAGCCTGCGATCGCGTTTCTGAGATGGTAAGCAAATTATCTTTACCTTTACCCCCAGAAAAGACCATACTCAGTTGGAAACCACCGGGTAATAATAAAATTGAAACTTACCAGAGCAACTTTACTCAGGAACAATTTTGCGCCAGGGTTAACAAGGCCAAAGAATATATTAAAGCTGGGGACATTTTCCAAGTAGTAATTTCTCAACAACTATCAACGGAATTTACGGAGGATTCTTTCACCCTTTACCGTTCTCTACGTCAGATTAACCCCTCCCCCTATATGTGTTACTTCCACTTCCCTGACTGGCAAATTATTGGTTCCAGTCCGGAAGTCATGGTAAAAGCAGAACGGAATGAAAATCATGAGATTATTGCTACCTTGCGTCCCATCGCTGGTACCCGCCGCCGTGGTAAAACTTTCCAGGAAGATAACGCCTTAGCAGTGGATTTACTACAAGATCCCAAAGAAATAGCCGAACACGTCATGTTAGTGGATTTGGGACGCAATGATTTAGGCAGGGTTTGTTCTAGTGGGAGTGTCAAAGTAGATGAATTGATGGTTGTAGAACGTTACTCCCATGTCATGCACATTGTCAGTAATGTGATTGGTAAATTAGCACCAGAAAAAAATGCCTGGGATTTACTTAAGGCTTGTTTTCCCGCAGGTACAGTCAGCGGCGCACCCAAAATTCGAGCCATGGAAATTATCTATGAATTAGAACCTTGTCGCCGTGGTATATATTCTGGTGTCTATGGATACTATGATTTTGAAGGACAATTGAATAGTGCGATCGCAATTAGGACAATGGTTGCCCGAAACAATACTGTTACCGTACAAGCAGGTGCCGGATTAGTGGCAGATTCCGAACCAGAAACAGAATATGAAGAGACACTGAATAAAGCTAGGGGATTATTAGAAGCAATTCGTTGTTTGCGTTGAAAGTCATTCAGTTAAGCCAGAAAATTCCAAATTAGTGTCGTTTAGATTGAGGGATAAAATCTAAATTTTGTTCCAAAATTAAATAGTAATCCCATACTATGTGGGGGTTAAACCCTTTTTGAATTAGATATGTAAAGGAAACTCATACTGCTTTCATCCCACAGCTTAAACCCGCAACATGAAAAATGGTCAATCCCAGAGTAAATTCATCACCAAGCATTAAAATACTTCTTGATAGTTCCCTGTTCTTCCTATTTGATTCGTTATCTTTAAAGCCAAAGGAGAGTTTTAGTTTTTCTTCCTCCAGATAGATGGCAAAGCTATATTATTGCTCAAATGCCTAGTAGGACTTTAGTTTAAGTTTCTTGAACCTCAACTGTTAATTTTGTTAACTAAACGTTCATACTCTCATCAGGTTTTTATATACTAGACATCATTAAACATTGATCCCGATGCAAATCAGCACTAGAGAGATGTTTTTTAATTTAAATTCCTGTTATCGATTTAGGAGAACATTAATGATGGCTTTGTCTCAAACATCTAATTTAGGCAATACCTACTCCTTGTTAACGATTAAAAGTTTCTTAATCTGGACTTTCACATTGGCAGTATGCTTGTTGGTTGTCGGTTTCCCCCTTGTTGTTTTAATGGCCACAGTCGGATGTTTGTTAACGGTTGTTCTACAATCAGTTATGCCGATGAGTGCTGTTTTGTTGGTGGCGGGAGGTTTAGTATCATTTAATGTATTAGCAGTGGTTATAGGAGCTGGAATTTTGACCGCAAAGGGAGTTCATCCCAAGGAAGTCAAGTGGTTAAGCTGGTTACATGGAGAAGCGGAAGAAATGCAATCAACTGTTTATGCAGCTTGTCCTTTAACTTGCGATCTTGAAGTATAAGATCTTGTCTTAACCTATAAAAATTTGTACTAAATTCAACAAACATTGCATCTGCCCGGTAAAGCCGGGTTTTTGCGTGTCAAATGTGTGATTTTATGGTTTAACTGAAACACCGTCAGTCCCCCATTAAACCTGAAAGATTAACCATTTATTGGATATTTAGGGTTTACTATTAGATGAAAACTTTTATGCTGGAATGGGGTTTCAAAGCCTCGAGGGGTCACAGATCCCCGACTTCTTAAAGAAGTCGGGGATCTAAACACCCGCGACTCGAGTACTAGTAGGAAAGAGGTTTACGAGATAAGTTCTTCTGTAAAGATTTTGACTTGACAAACATCCTCTTAACCAGTGACCAACAATCTATGAATAATGGCTAATCAAAAGCGAGTTTACATTATTTTGGGCACCCGTCCGGAAGCAATTAAGTTAGCTCCGGTAATTCAGGTATTTCAAAGCTTTTCTGGTTTAGACACACAAGTCATTTTGACGGGACAGCACAAAGAGATGGTTACCCAGGTGATGCAACTATTTAACCTGAAGGGCGATCGCAATTTAGAAATTATGCAGCATGGGCAATCCCTAGGAGATATTACTTGCCGCAGTTTGCAGGGTTTGTCAAAATTATTTCAAGAACAAAAGCCAGCTTTCGCAATTGTGCAGGGAGATACCACCACAGCATTTGCTGCCACTTTAGCTGCTTTTTATCACAAAATACCCATAGGTCATGTGGAAGCTGGTTTAAGAACCGATGATTTATTTAATCCCTTTCCAGAAGAAGCTAATCGCCGGTTAATTTCCCAATTGACTCAGTTACATTTTGCACCAACCCCTTTAGCTGTAGATAATTTAAAAACATCAGGGGTATTGGGAGAGATTCATTTGACGGGAAATACTGTGATTGATGCCTTACTAAAAGTTGCAGCCACGGAACCAGCTTGTGATATTCCCGGCTTAGAGTGGGGGAAATATCGTGTTCTATTAGCAACGGTTCATCGACGGGAGAATTGGGGAGAACCATTACAAGGAATTGCGTCAGGGTTTTTACAGATATTAGACAAATTCCCTGATACTGCTTTGTTACTGCCCCTGCACCGTAATCCTACGGTTAGAGAGCCACTACAAGCATTATTGGGTAATCATCCCCGGATTTTTCTCACCGAACCCTTAGATTATGGAGAGCTAGTAGGAGCGATCGCGCGATCGCATCTTTTGTTAACCGATTCTGGTGGTTTACAGGAAGAAGCACCTAGTTTAGGCAAACCAGTATTAGTCTTGAGGGAAACCACAGAAAGACCGGAAGCGGTAACTGCTGGCACAGCTAAGTTAGTGGGAACTCGATCGGAGTCAATAATTTTTAATACTGCGCAATTACTTAGTGAACCAACAGCTTATCAAGCTATGGCAAATGCCATCAACCCCTTTGGCAATGGTCATGCAGCAGAGAAAATATTAAAGATTGTGCAGAACTATTTGCAGATTAAACCAGGTAAAAATTGAAACAATTTTGTATACAAAGGAGTATTAACTCGTAGCGATCGCTTTATTAATGACAAGATATGTAATACCAATTTCCTCAATTAAAGCTACAGATAATGGGTCAAGAATAAAATCATATTCTGCATCAATTTTTGCAAGTGTAGCCTAGCTAAATGAAATTGGTATAACTTCAGTACTAGTCAATTCTTGGCGCGATCGCTTTTTGTCAGGTTATATCAAATCCGGTTACATCGGAATGATAAAAAAACCACAGAGGCACAACAGAGCGCAGAGGAAGAGGGAGAAGAAGGAAATTTAAATAATTCCGATACAAACGGAAATGATAT
>JAAUYD010072655.1_pt1 | contig 11606 bp, 8 predicted proteins | sample 7278101 | NCBI WGS metagenome assembly JAAUYD01 (sample SAMN14350128, study PRJNA611818) | marine sediment metagenome | isolation source: surface marine sediment (0.6m) | place: French Polynesia: Moorea | collected 2018-08 | reverse complement strand
CGATCCCCGCCTCGGTGAGCGCGTTGAACAGCGTGCTCTTGCCGACGTTGGGGAGGCCTACGATGCCGCAGCGGAGTGCCATGGAGCGCGGAGGGTGACAAGTCCTCCCCTACCCGCCATGGTTCGCCACGGTTCGCCACCTCGGGTCTACTCCCTCGAGCCGGACAGGATGGCGAGCTCTCCCTCCTCGCCGGAGAGGACCAGCTCCGAGCCGCGGAGGGCGGCTTCGCGGGTCGCGTCGAGCGCGACGAAGAAGGCCTGCTCCCGGTCCATGACGGCCGGCGGACAGGCCCTGCGGGTGCTCGCCATGGGGCCGAAGCGCAGCGAGCGGCCCTCCCGCGTGTAGCTCCCCTGGAAGCCGTTGCAGCCGCCACTGCCGGAGGCCCGCCGCTCGCCGGCCGTGTCCTCGAGGATCAAGAAGATCCCGTCGCCGGACACCGCCTCGCCGCCCAGGCTCACGAGCGTCCAGCGCGTTCCGGTCAGGTCGGCCTCGGCTGCCACGTCGGTTAGGGTCCCGGAGTCGCCGCTCCCCGCGCAAGCGAGGGTGAGCAGCAGCAGGATGGAAGAGCGGATCATGAAGGGGACGTTCCTTTCGTCATGAAGCCCGAGCTTGCGGTCGCGCGAACCTGCCGAACCTACCGGGACTACCTGGCGCTCGGCAACGACGTGCGGGAAGGGCCGGCTTGCCGGAGCGTCCGTTGCGACCCGGCGCCGAGCATCTACGAAGCCAATCACATCCAATGCATCACGGCCGCCAGTCCGGAGGAGCTCGACCGGCTCTTCGCTTTCCAGGAGGAGGTGCTGGGCGATCGCGACCATCGGCAGATGCTGATCGATCCCGCGACGCCGCCGGCAGTGACGGCGGCGCTCGCCCTGCGAGGCTACTCGCCGACTCCCCTGCTGCAGCTGGTACTCGAAGGCGCTCTGCAGGGCCCTCCTCCGCCCGCGGCCGACCTCCGCCTGGCCGAATCCGACGAGGACTGGAGCCATCTGCACCGCCTGTTCCGTGAGAACCACCTCGAGAAGGACGCGAAGTCGGGGCGGCCCATCTACACCGAGCAAGTGACGGCCGCGATGCTCACCTCGAAGCGCCGCAAGGCTCCGCCGCTCCGGTACTTCCTCGCCTTCGTTTCCGACGAGGCCGTCGCCTACTTCTCGGCCTGGCCCGGCGCCGGCGGTCTCGGCATCGTGGAAGACCTCTTCACCCGAAAGAGCCACCGGGGCCGCGGGATCGCCCGCGCCCTGATCCACCACTGCGTCGACGACGCGCGCAGCCGCGGAGCCGGAGACGTCTTGATCGGCGCCGACCCCGACGACACGCCGAAGCACGCGTACGTGGCCATGGGCTTCCGGCCCGTCTGCCTCACCTGGGACTGGAACTGGCGCCCGCCGCTCGAGTGCTAGGCGGCCGCGCCCGCGGTGCAGCACGACGCGCCCCGCACGCTGCGACAGGCGCCGACGGCCAGGCCGGAGCCCACCACCGGCGCGAGCAGGTAGATCCAGAGTGAGCCCAGCTCGCCACTCACCAGGGCCGGTGCGAGCGAGCGCGCCGGGTTCATCGAGGCGCCCGAGATCGGGCCGGCGAAGAGCGCCTCGAGGCCCACGACCGCGCCGATCGCGAGGCCTGCGGTGATCGCCTTCTGGCCGCCGCCGGTCGTGACGTTCAGGATGGTGAACACGAGGAAGAGGGTCAGCACGATCTCGAGCACGAACGACTGGGAGAGGCTCCCGGCCGGCAGGGTCGCGCCGAGCGTCTCGTGGCTGCGAAAGAGGAGTCGCAGGAGGGCGCTGGCGGCGATCGCGCCGCCCACCTGGCTGGCGACGTAGGGGGCCACCTCGGAGCCTGGAAGCCGCCGCGCCAGCCAGAACCCGAAGGTGACGGCGGGGTTGAGATGGGCGCCGGAGACGTCGCCGACGGCGTAGATCATCGAGGCGACGATGAGCCCGAAGGTCAGGGCGACCCCGACGTGGGTGACCGTGCCCTGGCTCAGATCGTTGATGATGATCGCCCCGGTGCCGGCGAACACGAGGGCGAAGGTGGCGATGGCTTCTGCGGCGTAGCGTTGCATGGGTCCTCGGGTCTACGGGCTTCGGCGGGGACGCGGAAGGTACCGTCGCCATGCCCAGACCGAAGCCGTGAAGGCGAGACACGGAAGGCCGACCCAGCGCGCCTCGTTCGCCAGGATGGCGAGGCCGCGGTGCGACAGGAAGGCATCGACCGAGAGCGGCGAGACCTCGATGGGTCGCCAGGGGGCGAAGTACCGGCCGTCGTCGAGAGGGATCCACAGCCCGATCCCCAAGCCGCCGTCGGTGAGCGTATCGAGGAGCCCGTGGGAGGCGATCGCGACGAAGCACACGACGGCGGCGCGCGTCGCCCCGCTCGAAAGACGATGTCTCCACAGGGGCCAGGAGGCCGCCGCCAGCGCCGCCGCGAAGAACACCGAGTGGCTGAGCCCGCGATGGCCGAGCGGGTGCGAGTAGGGGATGTCGAAGGAGAAGCCGATCACGTCGAGGTCGGGCGCGGCCGCCAGGAACGCGAGCAGGCCGAACCCGGCAGGGTTGCGCAGCGGCTGGGGCAGGAACGGCACGAGCGAGGCTCCGACTGCCGCGTGGGCGAATGCGCTCGGCAACCGGGCCGGTCTCCGTCTTTCGGTGCGGGTGGTGGGGTGGTCGCCGCGGCGCGAGCCCCACGACGACCCTAGCGCGCCTGAATGGCTCGCGGCCGCGACCCGGGCTCCCCCTTGGAATCGGCGTCCATCGGTGGGATGCTCCGGTATGCACCCGATCCGCCTGGCCCTCGCCATCGCACTGCTCTGCCTTTTCTGCCTTCTCTGCCTTCCCTCCCAAAGCCTCGCGACGGACCCTCTGGACGAGGTGAAGGCCTGTCTCGATGCCCAGGCGCCGCCCGATTCGAGCGTTCAGCAGGTGCGGTTCACCTCGGTCAGCAAGACCGGAAGCGAGCGGGAGATCCTCGGCACCGTCCTGTGGAAGCGCTTCTCGGAGAAGACGGCGCGCGTGCTGGCGCGGGTCACGGCGCCCGAGGACGTGCGAGGTTCGGCCGTGCTCCTGATCCAGCGCAAGGACGGCGGGAGCGACCTCTTCTCCTACCTGCCCGAGCTCCGGAAGGTGCGCCGGCTCCAGACCACCACCCTCAAGGGCAACCTCTTCGGCAGCGACTTCACCTACGAGGACTTCCAGCAGCTGCAGGGCATGGCCGACGGCGAGACCGTGGTCGAAGGCGAGGAGATGCTCGACCAGGCCGCGGTCTGGAAGGTCACCCGCACCCCGCCCGCCGAGTCGCGCTCGATGTACGAACGGGTCGTGTCCTACATCGAGAAGGAGCGCTGCCTGCTGCTCAAAGCGGAGATGTGGGAGGGGCCGGAGCGGCTGCGCAAGGTGATGACCGCCGACGTGGAACGCCTCTTCGACGAGGGCGGTGTGCGGATCCCGCGCAGCGTGACCCTGGTCGACCAGAAGCGCGGAACGCGCACCGAGCTCGAGCTGCTGGAGATCGATCTGGCCAAGAAGATCAAGCGCAAGGAGCTCGACGTCACGGCTCTCGAGAAGTGATCGCCCCTTGAGCCGCGCCCTTTGAGTCGTCTAGAAGGACTCCAGGCCCGAGTGACGGCGCTTCCGCGCCATGGGGTCTGGATCCTGCTCGCGACCCTCGCGCTGTGCGCCGCAGCCGGCGTGGCGCTGGTGGATCCGCGAACCGGCGAGCCCAGGCTCCGGATGGACGCCTCGGCCGATCGCCTCCTGCCGAGCGACGACCCGGCGCGCCAGCTGCTGGCGCGGGTCGAGGCGGTCTTCGGCAAGGACGAGACCCTGCTGGTGGCCTTCGCCGGCGACTCCGTCTTCCAGAGCGAGACCCTCGAGCGCGTCGACCGCGCGACGCGGCGCATCGCGGCGCTCGACGGAGTGGATCGCGTGCTCTCGCTCACGACGGGCGCGACCGTCCGCGCGCTCGACGGCGACGTGCAGATCGGGCCGTTGGTCGAGACGATCCCCGACCCCTCCGATGCCGAGGCACTGGCCCGCTTGCAGAGCGAGGTCGAGTCGGATCCCCTGGTCGGCCGCAACCTCGTGTCCCGCGACGGACGGGTGACGGCGTTGCTCGTCTACTTCCTGCCCATGTCCGACAACGAGTACCAGGCCCGCGGGCTCGACGCGGCGATCCGCGACATCGCCGACGCAGAGAAGGGGAGCGGAGAGGCCTGGATGACCGGGGGGCCGCACATCCGCTCGGAGACGGCGGCGATCCTGCTGCGGGAGACCTTCTCGCTGTCGGTCGGGATCCTGGGTGCCCTCGGCATCGTCCTGCTCGTCGCCTATCGGACCCTGCGCGGCGTGTGGGTGCCGCTGCTCACGATCGCGGTCTCGGTGCTCCTCACCATGGGCCTCGTCGCCCTGCGCGGCGAGCCCCTGAACGCCGTCACCTCGCTCGTCCCGCCTCTGCTCACTGCGATCGGGCTCTCCTACGCCGTCCACGTCGTGACGGCCTACTACGAGGCTCTGCGCGAGCCGCAGGAGGGCGAGTCGAACGCCGACGTCGTGGGCCGGGCCCTGGCCCACGTGGCGCTCCCGGTGGCGCTCACCGGCATCACGACGGCGGCCGGCCTCGCCTCGCTGATGTTGAGCCCGCTCGGCGCCGTTCGCGAGTTCGGCGCCTTCACCGTGCTCGGCGTGCTGGTGACCCTCGTCGCCTCGCTCACGGTGACGCCGTCGGTGCTGGCGCTCCTGGGTCGGCCCCGGCGGCTCCCCGCCGAGAAGGGCGACGGGGCCTTCGAGCGCTTCGTGGATCGCGTGGCGCACTTCGACCTGCGCCGGCGGACCACGATCTTCGTCGCCAGTGCCGCGGTCTTCGCGGTGTCGATCGCGGGCGCGGCCACCCTGCGCGTCGGCACGCGGCAGGTCGACAAGTTCCCCGCCGACGCGCGGGTGCGCACCGACTTCGAGCAGGTGAACGAGGCCTTCGACGGCGCCAACCCGCTCTACGTGGTCGTCGAGGCGGCCGAGCCCGACGCCTGGAAGGAGCCCTCCAACCTCGAGGAGCTCGCGGCGCTCTCCCGCTGGCTGATCGATCAGCCCGAGGTGGGGGCCGCGACCTCGGTCGCGGACTTCCTCGCCATCCTGAACCAGGGCTTCAACGACGGTGACGAGGCCGCGCGTCGCATCCCCGAGTCGCGGCGCATGGTGAGTCAGCTGCTCTTCTTCGGCGCCGGCGAGGAGCTCGACCGCTACGTGGATGCCGACTATCAGATGGCCAGCATCCACCTGCGCGCGCGGGTGCTCGACTCCGAGGACGTGGCGGTGCTCGCCGACCGCATCCGTGAGCGCCTGGCCGAGCTGCCGCCCCATCTGCAGGGCGAGGTCACGGGCACGGGCGTCGTCCTCACCAGCGCCCTCGCCGGCGTGGTGCGCAGCCAGATCCGCAGCCTGGGCGCCGCCTTCGTGATCATCTACGGGATCCTGCTGCTGATGTTCCTGGACTTCCGGGTCGCCTTCCTCGCGCTGATCCCCAACGCGCTCCCGGTGGCGGCGTACTTCGGGGCGCTCGGGCTCGCGGGCGTGCGGCTCGACCCGGGGACGAGCCTGGTCGCGCCGATGGTGCTCGGGATCGCCGTCGACGACACCATCCACTACTTCGCGAACTTCATCCGCGACACGCGGCGCACCGCGGACGAGGAGCGCGCCACGCACCTGGCGCTGCGCGCCGTCGGCCGGCCGGTCACGATCACCACCATCGCGTTGTGCACGGCCTTCCTCTGGCTCACCACGAGCGACCTCGCCACGAACGTCGAGCTCGGCATCTTCGCCGCCGTGGCCCTCGCCGTGGCCTGGGCCACCGACTTCGTGCTGACTCCGGCCCTGTGTACCCACCTGCGCATCGCCACGCTGTGGGACGTCCTCTCGCTCGATCTCGGCCGCGCCCCGCACAAGGAGATCTCGCTCTTCGACGGTTTGCGCGCCTCTCAGGCCCGGGTGGTGGCGGTGCTCTCGGAGTTCGTCTCGGCGCGTCGGGGCGAGCACCTCTTCTGGCGCGGCGAGCGGGGCGACGCGGTCTACGCCGTCGTCTCCGGGAGCCTGCGCGCCACCTTGCAGACGAAGGACGGCCCGCGGGAGCTCTCGCGCTTCGAGCGCGGGGCGACGATCGGCGAGATCGGGCTGCTGCACATGGCGCGCTCGGCGGACGTCGAGGTGGTTGAGGACGCCAAGCTGATCCGCCTCACCGAGAACTCCCTGGACGGCCTGGTGCGGCGATCTCCGCGCATCGCCGCCACGCTCTACCGGAACCTCTCGGCGGCCGCCGCGGGGCGGCTCGAGGAGCACTCCCGCGAGCTCGGCGCCGAGCACGGCATCCGCTCGGACGAGGCGCGCCGGGCCGCGGCCCGCGCCGGCGACTCCCTCGCCGAAGCGTTCTTCCGGTCGACCCGGAAAGACGCTGCGGACGTGCGCCACGAGATCGCGAGCGCGGGCGACGACGAACGCATCGAGGTGGTGGCGCACCTCCGCGCCGCGGGTCTCGGGGACGACGCGATCGCTGCGGCCACGCTGGTCCCGCTGGCGGCCGTCGCGTGGGCCGACGATCACCTCGATCCGAAGGAGCGCGCGGCCGTGGACTCGGCGCTCGCCGAGCTCGGCATCTCGAGCGCCCCGCTGCTGCCCTGGCTCGACCAGCGGCCGAACGACTCGTTGGTGTCGGCCTGGCGCGAGACCATGCAGGCGGTGTGCGCGACGCTCAGCGTCGAGGGCCGCATCGGGCTCGAGCGGGGACTCTTGAGCCGAGCCCACCGCCTGGCGGCCGCGGCCGGCGGGTTCCTCGGCCTCGCGAGCGTGTCACGCCACGAGGAGGAGGTGCTGCAGGACCTCGAGAGCGCCTTCCGGTCGGATTAGCTCCCGGAGATCCGGATGTCGCCGCCCGAGGTGCGCAGGCGCAGCCGCTCGCCACCGCCGCCCACGTCGCCCTGCACCTTCTTTCGCCCCACCTGGCCGCTCACCTGGAAGCACTCGTCGATGCGCACGCGGCCGCCGCTGGTGTTCGCATCCAGGCGCGTGCCCAGATGCTCGGGCCAGCTCACCTGGATCGAGCCGCCCGAGGTCTGCACCTCACCGGCCGGCGCGCCGTCGAAGTCGATGCGGATCTCGCCGCCGCTGGTGTGCGCGTCGATGCGGCCCGACGCCTCCTCGACCACGATGCGCCCGCCGCTCGAGCGGAGCTCGGCCGGGCCCTGGAGCTCGGACACCTCGACGTTGCCGCCGCTGGTGCGGGCCTCCACCGGTCCGACGACGTTATGGATGCGGATGGGCCCGCCCGACGTGTTCACCTCGAGCTCGCCTTCGACGTCCTCGACCTCGATGCGTCCACCGCTGGTCTTGAGCTGCACCTCGCCGTCGACGTCGGCGACGCTCACGTTGCCGCCCGAGGTCTTGGCCTCGACGTCGAAGCGGATCGGGACGCGCACGTCCACGCGGACCTTGACGGGTCCGAAGGGCAGGAAGCCCTCGCGTCGCCCCACGAGCCGGACGTCGCGGCCGTGGTGTTGCAGCTCGAAGGTGTAGCGGGGGAAGCCGGTGGAGGTCGCGTCGATCTCCACGAAGTCCTCCTCGTGCCCCTCGATCGTGACGTGGCCACTCGACACGTCGATCTGCAGGTGGCCACCGGGCCCCGTCTGGAGGCGCTCGTGGATCTCACTGGCGGCGCCGGCCTGGCCGGCGAGCAGGGCCGTCATGGTCATGGCAAGGATTCCCTTCGTCACCTTCGTCCACTGCATGGTGGGTTTTCTCCGTGGGTTTCCCCTGGAGAAAGCAACCGCCGTGCCACCCCCGAAGGTGGCTCAGGAGCGCTCTCCGCCGCCAGCGCCCCCGCAGAGGGGCCACCGGTGCAGTCCCCCCGCTGCAGGAATGCAGCCGGGCGGCGACACCTCACTCGCCCGCGGACTCTCCGCGGTACTCGGCCAGGAAGGCCGCCCGCCAGCCGTCGTACCAGCCGCCCCGGATGGCTTCGCGCGCATCCTGCATCAGCCGCTGGTAGAAGCGCACGTTGTGGACCGAGGCGAGGATGGCCGAGAGCACCTCGTTCGCGTTGAAGAGGTGGTGCAGGTAGGCCCGGGTGAAGCCGCCGGTGCAGGCCTCGCAGTCGCACGACGGATCGATGGGGAAGGCGTCGCGCCGGTAGCGGCGGTTGGTGAGCCGGATGCGTCCGCGCCGGGTGAACACCGTGGCCGAGCGCGCATAACGCGTGGGGATCACGCAGTCGAACAAGTCGATGCCGTAGCCGATGGCCGCGATCAGGTCCTCGGGCAGGCCCACGCCCATCAGGTAGCGCGGCTTGTGCTCGGGCAGCAGCGGCGCGGTGTGCGAGGTGATGCGGCACAGGAGCTCGTGCCCTTCGCCGACGGAGACGCCGCCGATCGCGTAGCCCGGGAGTTCCATCGCCACGAGCGACTCGGCGCACGCGCTGCGCAGGTGCTCGTAGGTGCTGCCCTGCACGATGCCGAACAGCGCCTGGCTCTCGGGCTTCTCGTGTGCGCGCAGGCAGCGCTCCATCCAGGCGAGGGTGCGGCGCACCCCCGTGCTCGCGAGCTTCTCGTCCGCCGGGAAGGGCGTGCACTCGTCGAAGGCCATGATGATGTCGGCGCCGAGCCGGTTCTGGATCTGGATCGAGCGCTCGGGCGAGATCTCGGTGACGCGGCCGTCCACCTCGCTCTTGAAGCGCACGCCCGCATCGGAGATCTCGACGCCCGGCAGCGAGAAGACCTGGAAGCCGCCGCTGTCGGTCAGGATCGGCCCGTCCCAGCTCATGAAGGCGTGGAGCCCCCCGAGCTTCTCCACCAGGGTCTCGCCCGGCCGCAGCGCCAGGTGATAGGTGTTGGCGAGGACGACCTGGGTGCCGGCGGCCCGCACCTGGGTCGGCGTCATGGCGCGCACGGCCCCCTGGGTGCCGACGACCATGAAGGTCGGCGTCTCCACGGGGCCGTGGGGCGTCTCGAGGCGGCCCGCACGGGCCGCACCGTCGCTGCGCTCGAGCTGATACGAGAGGGCGGGCACGCGGGCACAGTAGCTGTTCTATCCTTCCGACCTGCCGAATCGTGGAGAAACGACCCCGATGCGCCGCCTTCTCGGCCCGCTGCTGTTGTGTTCGCTGCTGCTTCCTTTGCCGGCCGGCGCCGCCTGGGAGCCGAGCGGCCTCGACCTCACGCGGCCGCGCCTGCTGCATCTGGGCGGCGACCCGGAAGCGCTCGCTGCCCGGGCGGTGCAGGAGCCCTACCGGCGCATCCTCCTCGACATGATGCGGCGGGCGTCCCTGGCCGACGGCATCTCCCTCGACGACGACGGCATCACCGCCCAGCGCTTCAAGGCCCGCGCCGCCAAGGCCTGGGCCTTCCTCTACGCGATCGGGATCGCGGTGGAGGAAGGTGAGGTGCGGCCCTTCGCGGACGCGGCCGAACGACAGGCCGCGGGCGACCGCGCGCGCGACTGGCTGCTCAACCTCTTCCCGCGCTCGCGCCTGGCCGTGCCGCCCCCGATCGGCGGCTGGGACCGCGACATCTCGACCTCGGAGGAGCTCCTCCAGTGGGCGACGGCCTACGACACCCTGCTCGGCGCGGGCTACGCCTTCACGCCCGCCGAGTCGGCCGCCATCGAGGACGGCATCGCCGACATCGCCGAGGAGCTCTACACCGACTACCTCGAGGGGCGCGCGGATCTCCACCAGAACAACCACCGCTCGAAGAGCGGCGCGTCGCTGATGGCGGCCGGCATCGTGCTGGCGCATCTCGAGAGCGACCCCGTCGCCGACCCGTCGGCCGACCCGTCGGCCGACCCGATGGGCCGCCGCGACCCCGCCAACTGGATCGCCTACGGCCTCACCCAGGTCGACCTGATCATGCGCTGGGCGCTCGTGGCCGGCGACGGCGCCTACGCCGAAGGGCCCTTCTACCTGCGCTTCGCTTCGCAGAACCTCTTGCCGGTGCTGCGCGCCTGGCATCGCATCGCGAAGGGACGGGCGTCGGACCATCCGTCCCTCGCGCTCCCCGTATCGCCACAGGGGCCCCACCGCGCGGTGCCCAACCTGTGGCTGCACCCGCTCTTCCGGCAGTCGATGCGCTGGCAGCTCGACATGACGCTCTCGGACGGCCGCCTCGCCGCCCAGGACGACGGCTCGCCCGGCCGCGCCTTCTACTTCGGGCTGGCACCGGGCGCGGATCTCGAGAGCGCCTTCCACTGGCGCTACGCCAACGCGCGCACCCCCTACGAGGGCGACGGCAACGTCGAGCTCGGCCCGGACGCGGTGGCCTACTTCGACGCGAGCGTCCCGCCCGCGCCGCCGCCCGGCCCCACCACGCGCTTCTATCCCGAGGGCGGCAACGCCATCTTCCGGAGCGACTGGTCCGAGGACGGCGTCGTGGTGGTGGTGCAGGGCGAGCGCGACGTGGCCTCGGAGTTCGGCCGCGGCCCCGACGGCGCGCCGGTCGCCCCCGAGTCCCACGAGCACGCCGAGCCCGGCGCCTTCCTGATGGACGCCTTCGGCGAACGACTGCTCCTCGATCCCGGCTACGACAACTTCCTCACCCGCTACCTCACCTCCGAGCCCGAGCACCACTCGATGATCACGGTCGACGGACGGGGGCCGGTGGTCTACCTGGCGGCCTCTTCCTTCTGGCTGGCGAACCCCGACGAGCGCCCTCCGGCCGACGGCCACGCCTCGCTCTTCGACCTGATCGACACCGACTTCGTCGACACGGCCACGGTGCTATCGCGCTACGGCGGTACGGTCGAAGACCTCACCCAGGACAGCGTCCGCTTCGAGCGCCGCTTCCTCTTCGCCGACGAGCGCTACCTGCTGATCGCCGACCGCGTGGATACCGAGCAGGGCCGGCCGCGCGATCTGCGCTGGTACTTCCAGGGCAACGCCGGTGAGGACGCCGGCGGGACGGTGACGATGCTGCCCACGGGCGCGCGCTGGGAGCGGCCCAAGGCGCGGGTGGACGTGGCCATGGCGTCGGACGGAGCTCCCCTCACCTTCGGCTCCCAGCCGTCGAACCACGTGACCGACGCGAAGGACGTGATCCAGCACACCGCGCTCACGGCGGACGCGACGACGGGCGCCGCCACGACGCTCGCGCTGGCCTATCCCACGCCCACCAGCCAGCCGCCGCCCCAGGTGACGCCGATCGATCTTCCGGGGGGTGCAGGCATCCTGCTGGATGATCCGGCCTCGGACCGGAAGGTGGCGGCCTTCCATCGCATTCCGGACGACAGCCTGTTCGCGATCGTCACGTCCAACGGTCAGTCGTCCCTGGTGACCGATGGCGCCATCGGGCTGATCGACACGCACACCGACGGAACCGTGCGCTTCGCCTGGGTCGAGGACGCGACGCGGATCTTCATCAACGGCCCCATGTACTTGTCGAGCGAAGAGCGCACGACGCTCGGCATGGCGTGGGACGGGGAGCGCATCGAGATCTTCCACGGAGGCGACGAGAGCGCGGTTCCGTTCGGGACCAGGCGGGCCTTCACGCCCGGGTCGTTCTCGATCCAAGGAGCCTGTGATCTCGAGCAGCAGGGGATCGCCGAGCTGACCCTGTCTCGAGAGCGCCGTGTCG